>Ga0315288_10000695_pt1 | contig 42662 bp, 31 predicted proteins | sample YL17G11_20_MG_FD_203454 | JGI IMG/M metagenome (GOLD analysis project Ga0315288, IMG submission 203454) | Sediment microbial communities from Yellowstone Lake, YNP, Wyoming, USA - YL17G11_20 | ecosystem: Environmental > Aquatic > Freshwater > Lake > Sediment | place: USA: Wyoming | collected...
TCGCTTCGCGCCGCGCGCCCCGGCGGTCGAAGACCGCAAGCGAGAATTATGGGTCGAGCCAAGCGGCAGGTGATTTGGCGCGTGGCGGCTCGCACTGCACCGGGGCAGGCATCGGCCTGGGGCTGCGGGGCATAGACCCCTCCACTGTCCGCGGTCGCCTGCGATCGCCCACAGGCTTACCCGCTGCAGGGTCTCATCATCCCGCCTGAAAAGGGCGGCCCCGACCCCTCAGACGACCGCCGACCTCTCAGCCCGTCGCGCCGTCTGCTCCGCCGCCGCGCCACGCGCCCAGTTCACCGATAACCGGGCGGCGGCTGCGGGTCTGGCGGCTTTGAGTCCGGTTGCTGTGGGTCTTGCGGTCCCGGCATAGGTTCGGCTGCCGGACCTTCAGGCCGGGCCGGTTCAGTCCGGCCACTTGCCCTCAATCACCACTATCCAGAGCATGACCTCAAAGGATATCCGGTCGTCTATGTCGTCCACACGCCGGAACTCCTGCAAGCGGTCGTCCTGGTAGTAGAGCCGGCCCCGGATGCGGACTATCGGCAGCCGCCGGGGACAAGGCCCCTTCGGTGCCGGTGCCCAGCCATGCCAGACACAGGGCGTCCGGTCTTCGCTGGTGGTTCTCTCCATGGCAATCACCTCCGCCGCCCTCTTGCCTGAGCGAACCATCTGCGTTTCGCATTCGCAGAATTGCCTGCGAGGGGCCTCGGCAAGGGGCGGCTGAGGCCGTGCCCTAGTCGGCAACCCGGCCTCTCGGCCGCCGCTTGCTGCACCGTCACCGGGGCATTTTGCGAATGCCGGCCTCGGAAGGCCGGCCCGGAGGGCGAAAGGCAGAATGAGTGAGCTCAGGCCCGCTGCCTGGGTGATTGCCGCTGTGGGGAACCACCTCCCCCGGACGCCTGGGGGCTGGGCTACCCGGACCGCTGTGGGGCCTTGGCCGACCCATCAACCTTCCCTGCGGCACCGTGCGCACCGCAGGGAGCGGACGGCCCCACCGTGGAATGCGTGGTGACCCACCTGGACCTTCCAGCCCTTCCAGGACGGGTTCACCTTGCCCCTCAGCCCGAGCCGTCCGCACCTCCTCCCAAGAAGATGCTTGCCGCACCCCGGCTTCTTCGGCATGATAGGTCCCTGTCCAGACCATTGGGTGGGGGCCGCTTGCCTCACGGAAGGAGAATGAACACATGGCCAACCTTGCCAGCCTTCTGAACGAACAAATCCGCCGCCTGGCCCGTCGGGAGATCAGGGCCCAGACCCAGAAGACCCGGCGGCTCACGGCCCAGCACCGCCGCGACCTTGCAGCCCTCAAGCGCCAGGTCGCCGCGCTCGCCCGCACCGTCGCCTTTCTGGAGAGGCAGGAACGGCGTCGCGTCGCGAGTCCGCCCGCGCCGCATGAGGTCAAAGGGGTGCGGTTCTCCGCGCGAAGCGTCAAGGCCCAGCGCGCCCGCCTCGGCCTTTCGGCGAAGGACTTCAGCAGGCTCGTCGGCGTCTCGGCGCTGACAGTTTACTCGTGGGAGTCAGGCAAGTCGCGGCCGCGACAAAAGCAGTTGGCGGGTCTGGCACCGGTCCGCCGCCTGGGCAAGCGCGAGGCCCGCAAACGCCTTGAGATGATCGGTGAGAAGTGATGCCGGCCCTCGCCTCTCCGGCGGCCGACCCCCCTTCCTCGGTCTTCCGGCCGGAGGAGCGGGGCCGCTGCCCCGCTTCCATCTGCCAGCCCTCCTGCCGCATCTCGTCGAAGAACGCGCGGCTGACGCGGCACAACACGGTCGAGACGTGCACGTCGCCCAGTTCGCCTTCCTGGCAGGCCACCGAGAAGCAGCGGCAGAAGCGGTAGTGCCGCAGGTGCGCCTCCTGGTAGCCTTCGAGCACCTCGCCGAAGACCACGAGGTCCTCCTCGCCGCCGTCGGCAATGAAGCAATCGCCCGGCCGGATAGCCGCCTGCCAGGGCTTGACCTTGCCGTCGGCCGCCTTCATCGCCTGGCGGAGGCGCGCCTGGGCCTCCTCGAGCGTGTCGAAGAATTCAACCTCCATGGCCATCACCTCCTCTGTGCAGTCTTGAAAGGGCCTCCATCAGTTCGACCACCTCGATCTGGGCCTTCCCAAGCTGCTGTTCGGCCTGGGCGAATTCCGCGTTGAATCGCTGAAGCCGAGACTCCGCGTCCGCCAGAGCCGATCGCAGCGCGGTTATCGCTGCGTTGCCCGCCGAGCGGGCCTCTGTGTCAAGTTCTGACATACGACATCACCTCGCACCCCTGTGGGCGGCGGGGTTAACCTCGATTTCGGCGCAAGCCGAAACCCCCCGGGGTCGCCTGCGGTGACTCGAGAGTTATCCACGCCGCCATGCAAGAGGTGATGGCGCCGGCAGAACGCACCGAGAGGCCTGCGCGGGCTGCTGCGGACATGGCGCGAAAGCGAAGATCAGACCCTTAGGTTGTGGCCTGACAGATAACGTTCGCACGGCTCCAGGCGCGCGCCAGATGGAACCCCTCCGTTCCTGGACGCCCGTGATGCACCAGGTTAACTTGCCGGGCCTTCTTGTCTGGACTGTCTGATCCACGCTCGCAGATCATCCGGGGAATACCGGACTATGCCGCCGAAACGAATGGCTGGCACAGGGCCTCGCGGTGCCGTCAAATTCCACAGCGAGCGATCTGAAATCCCTAACAATTTGGCGGCTTCTCGCGTGGACAGCAGCAGTTTCGCTTCCTCGACCTTCTCCGGGGATATCCGCCCGGCCAACGGCACCCACGCCGGCCGAACTGGCGCGGTGCCGCTCGGCTGTGGCGTCCGCTTTCGTCTCCCCGTCTCGTGAGCCACAAGAAAACGCAGCACGGCCCGGGCCAAGTCACCACATGCAGCCACCTCCTCCTGCGTCAGTTCATCCACCACAGGTTGTCTCCCTTCCTTTTGGATTCTTCTTGGATTCGCCCTCTCGACAGAACCCCACGCCTCCGAGGTCGCAGAGTCCATTTGATCCGAGTGGAACTAGCGGTATGGTTGCTCTTCCGGTGGCCCTTTTGACCAACCCACGGCGCCAACCGGGCTATTTTCGGATTTCCAGAATTCCGCAAACAAGCCTCTTGCCTATTTTCACCCGGTCGTGTATCGTGAAGGCATGAAAGCAAGACCTCAGGGGGCCGGCAAGACCGTTCGGCATCCAAGCGGCTACGCGGCGTTCATTCCCCATCCTCTGCCGCCGGAGATTGCGTGGGGGCCGCGGCTCCTCCGAGCCCTTTCGGACGCGGACCGGCTGATCGGCCAGTTGGCGCGGGAGGGCGGCAGCCTCCCGAATCCTCATCTGCTCATGCGCCCGTTCGTGCGGCGCGAGGCGGTCCTCTCCAGCCGCATCGAGGGGACCGAGGCCACGCTGGGCGAACTCCTGGCGGCCGAGGCCGGCGCCGCCGTCCAACGCAGCCCCGCTGACCTGCGCGAGGTGGGCAACTACGTCGCCGCCCTGGAGTACGGCACGAAGCGGTTGTCCAGACTCCCTCTTTCGCTGCGGCTGGTGCGCGAACTTCACGCCAAACTCATGCACGGCGTGCGCGGCAACGTAGCGACGCCCGGAGAGTTCCGCCGCACCCAGAACTGGATCGGCCCGCCCGGCTGCACCCTCGCCAACGCAACCTACGTTCCACCGCCGCCCGAGCAGTTGACGAACTGCCTTGCGGCCTTGGAAGAGTTTCTGCACGACCGCTCGCTCCCACCGCTCGTGCACACGGCAATGGTGCATTACCAGTTCGAGGCCATCCACCCTTTCCTCGACGGCAACGGCCGGGTCGGGCGGTTGCTCATCACGCTTCTGCTGATGGAGCGCCAGATCCTGCCGACACCGCTCCTCTACCTGAGCGCCTTTTTCGAGGCTACGCGCCGGGAGTACTACGACCGCCTGCGAGCGGTGACCGACGAGGCGGCCTGGGGGGCCTGGCTCGAGTATTTCCTGAACGGGGTGGCCCGGATGTCGGAGGACGCCCTCAGCCGTGCCGAACGCATCAACGCCCTCTTAGACAGGTGGCGCCAGGCTGTAGCCCCGTCCCATTCCAAGGCCCCGCGGGCCCTCGTGGACCGGTTGGCGGAGAACCCGTTCTGGACCGTGAAGAAGGCGGCCGAGCGACTGGGCGTGGCCTACACCACCGCACAGCGGGCCGTCGAGCGGCTGGAGTCCCTGGGCATCCTCTCGCAAACCACCGACGCCCGGCGAGACCGCGTCTACTGCGCTCGGGCGATCATGGACATCCTGGACGAGCCCGCCAACCTGACGCCTTCCGAGAAACCTTGATGGCGGCAGCCCGGGGCCGCGCCCTTGGCCAAGGGCAGGCCCCGGCAAAGCCTTTCAGCTGCCCTGTTCGCTCGGTTCCCGCTCGTTCAGCGAAACGAATTCGCGTGCCTTGAAGACCACCAGTTCCAGGTCCGCCAGTTCCCGACGCTTGAATCGGTTCGTGGATTGCCAGACGCCTTGCGAGTCCTTAAACCGTTTCTCCACGCGCACGCTGAAGACCTCAAACGCCTCATCCCCTTGGCCTGGAACCTCGTCCCGCCAGATGCTCGCCCGGACACCGCCCGCCCGGAACTCCTTGACCGGCTTATCACCTTGTGCCATACGATCACCTCCTCCTCAATTTCAACTCGGGCACTTCTCTGCCCGAAAGCATGAAGGGCCCGCCCGCTGGGACGGGCGAAGCCCCACCGGTCCCTTAGACTTCCTGCTCCGCCGCTACGCGCTGGGCCTTCTGCATCGCCGCCTCAGTCGCCTGTGCCAGCAGCGTCCCTCCTTCGCCCACATAGGCCGGCAGCGGGAATGCCCACGCCATCTGCAAGGCAATGGGCAGCGGATACGTCCTCTGCGTGCAGGCCTTCGCGGTCCCATCGCGGTCCACCACCAGAAGGTACGCTTCCCTGTCACCGGTCAGGCCGGTGCGGATGCAGACCTCTTTGAAGCTCTCCTCCCCCACCGGTTCCCAGTCCCGGGCGTCCAAGCCGGATTTTTTGCTCGGCTTGACCGCGCAGACCTCCGTGACCCGCTCCCGCACATAGCCGCCGAGAGCGACGGCCGCATCGGCACGTCGCCGCTTGCCGATGATCAATGCTTGTTCGTACTCCATTCTCTCACCTCGAGTTTTGAAGCCGCCCTTCGTGGGGCAGCCCATATCTTATTTTTGGGAGTGACCTTGTTCGCGAGCGGCACCCGACCCGTAGGGGAAAAGAAGAAAGTGGTCGCTTCAGCGACCCTTCTGCTTTTAGGGTGCCGCGAGCGGCGGCAGCGGACGTTGGGTTTACCGGAGGCATCCCCTTGCGGGTGCCTCTCGTTCGCCCCAGGAACTGGAAACTCATCGGTTCTGCGCGGTTATCTTTGCTGAGGCGTGTGTCTCATGCGCGCTAACGCTCCCATGTCCGAGGCGCTGGCCGGCGCCGGGATCAACCTCCAGGGCCTTTCGGCGGCGGCGATGGGGAAGTGTTTTGTGTGTTTTCTGGCGTTCGACCGGGTCGAGGATGCGGCTCTGGCGGCCAAGGCGCAGCGGGAATGTTGATGCGCCGGCAATCACACCGTTTGCCGTTCTAGCCGTCAACTCAATCTCGATGAACTACTACAACCGACGGAGGGATCTTCGTGAGCGGCAGATTCCCTCCGGACGGCCTCTTGACCCTTTGAACCAAAGAACTACTCCTGAAGCAGTCGTTCCCGCTGAAGCCGGGCTTGCCGGTGAATGTCCTCGATCAGGCTCGGCGGCAGCCCGTGTTCCGGAGCGGAAAGTCCACGAGTGGCCTTCTCCAGCACCTGTAGTTCGTCGACCGTGTAGAGCACGTCCACCTGCTGCAACGTGGCGTGCAGTTTGCTTGCCAGCCGCAGCGGCAGGTGTTCTCGGAACACTTTCTCGCTCACTTCAAGGACTTCGGGATTCTCGATTCCCAAGAGATGAATCGGACGCCGGGACAGCAACTCCGGGCAAAAGTCTCGCAAGCAATCCCAGAACTCCTCTAACGGCCAGATATAGTCCTTCCGGCCGCCTCGTGGCGTGGCGTTTAGCTGGTGCTCGATCCGGGGAACCATAAGCGTGTTGCCTCGACCCACATACGGTTCAGGGGCATCCAGCATGAACTCCATTTCGCTGATGACGGCGTTGAGATGGCCCAGGGTCTTGCGGCAAGTCGTCTTGGCCAGAACCGCCCCTGCCAGGTATGCCGACAGAACGCGATGGGCGGATTCCGGCGGAGTTTCCAGTTCGATGAGTCTGCCCAGAAAGTGCGTACAGAAAGCGGTCACAAGGCCTTCGGCGTCCATAACCGGCTTGATCGGGACAAGCAGGACATATCGGCTTGGGGCATGCAGAAACGCCGTTAGCAGATTGCCACCGTTGAGGAAGTCAATGGTGTTCACATACCACTCGCCGAACGTCGGGCCGGCATGAACGACCTCCGCGGCCTGCGGTCTGCTGCCGACCTTCCGGAAGACCTTGGTTGTGCATCGCAGTACAAGCATGGCGAATCCATCATCGCATGCGGCGGGCCTGCTGAAGGGACGGCCAAGCATGCGCCCGGACCGTCCGAATGCTGCGCCAGCTGCCCCCTCCCGTAAATCCCGTCGGCCTCATTCTACAAGCACCTACAGAACTTGTCTGCAACGGTCTCTTTCGAGGTATGGGTATTTTCGGTCCGGTCGGCCTCCTTCGAACGGGGCATTCCCTTGTTCTGACACTGGCGACGCACCACCGCCTGCTACCGCCCGCCGACCCCGGCCAACTCGTCCTCGCCTTCGCCAAACCGCAAACCTGACAAGGCGTCGGAAAACTCCCTCCCGCTTCCCAACTCCTGACAGTTTTCCCGTTGCATTTCATGGCCTATGTGTTGTATCCTAACAGCGTGCTCCGCCTTGTGTGTGCAAGGCGGACGAGGCAAAACTCTAGGAAAAGAAAGGAAAGGCCATGAACTTAAGGGATCATCTGACCAATGCCATTGCACACGAGGCACAGAAGCGTGGACACAAGACGATCGCTGGAATCTTTGACGCCGCAAATGCAACCAGCAAGAATCGACATGTGCGGCAGTGTGCACAGGATCGAAGAGCGAAACGGTCCGAGGAGCCAACGATACGGATCGTACACCAGCGGGGCGAATGACCTGGTTGATTGACCGCGTTGTTGGTGTGCCAATCCCGCGATCCGCGGGTCTTTGGCGATGCGCGCGCCGAGAATGGGCCGGGTCGCTACCCTTCTTTTTCCGGCGGCAAGGGTTGTACGAGAGCCAACCCCTGCCCTACAACCTGAGCACACGCCTATCCGGCGTTTGAATTCTCGCCCGAACCTTCGCACGGCCAGCGCGGCCCGGGGCGGTACTTTGTATCCCGCCGCGACTTGCCGATTTGCTCAATCCACCCAAGATCGCAAAGCTGCCGCATGCGCTCGCCGAACTTCCTATCCGTCATCTTCGTCACCGACTTGCCCAGACGCGCGGCCACGTCTTGACCAACCGCCTCCGCCATCATAAACGATTGGAATCCCTCCGTGTTCATCACTTTCTGGATGTCGCCTCTCGACAGCTCGGCACGCGACCCGCTATATGTAAAAACCAGACAAAGCAGTTGAGTGAGTTCGTCGTGCGCCCATCTTCTCGAGACCGTCTCAACAACAGGGTTTCTTTTTTTTGCAGCGGCTTGGCTGGTCAATGCCGCAACGCCGTCGCTCGAAGGCCAGGTTGGCAGTCTTACCGGCTGCCTCGTAACTCTCCCATCCGAGATCTGAGGGATTACAGAATCAGCCATCACCCGTGCCGCTTGGCCTTCACCCCGAGCAGACATTGTGTGGGCAGCACCGGCACTCACCACGAGAGGTTTCTGGGCTTTCACTTCGTCCGGCAAGTCTTCCAGTTCAATGATGTCGCGACCGACTTGTTTCATACATGCTGTTGACGCTGCGTGCTTCAAGATGCTCTCCAACTCACGCACGTTCCCAGGGAAGGCGTAGCTTTTCAGACAAGCCAGCACCTCCTGGGTGAAGCCCTTTATGGGCCTGCCAATCTCTGCATGCTCAGCCATGATACCTGTTAAGAAATGATGAACCAGGTGGTCTATGTCGTCCCCGCGCTCTCGTAGCGGCGGCAGCTTCATTCGCAATACGTTGATACGGTAATAGAGGTCTGGGCGGAACCTGCCTTCCCTTTCCTCTGTTTCCAAGTTCTGGTTGGTTGCCACAACGCACCGCACATCCACGCGTTGTGTTTGGCTGCTGCCTACTGGCACAAACTCCCCCTGATCCAAGACTCTAAGCAGCTTCGCCTGAAGCCCCGGTGAGGCATCGCCAATCTCGTCCAGGAAAATTGTGCCCCCGTCGGCCGCCTTGAACCTGCCTACCTCGGCCTCGCTAGCACTGGTATACGCACCCTTCACATGCCCGAACAATTCTGATTCAAGAAGACCCTCCGCAAGAGCAGCACAGTTGACCGGAATGAATGGTCCTGCTCGTCTCGAAGAATGCGCGTGAATTGCGCGTGCCACCATTTCCTTGCCGGTCCCGCTCTCGCCCGTGATCAGAACCGTGTCTTTTTTCACGGCCGCCAGCGGGATGCACTCGAAAACTTTGGTCATCTTCTCTGACTCCCCGAGCATCCCCTCAAACCGCCGACAGGTCGGCGCTTTTATGCTTATCACCTTGGGCGGCTTTCTCGCGCGTCGCTTCGCGCGCGACAGGCCGGGGTTGACGGTGAGCCCAGACCCAAACTCGAACTCCGGCCGAGTACCATCCTCGAGGACAACAAGATCAATCTTGGGAAGCTGCTTTCGGAGTTCAGATACCCCCTTTGCCACCACCTCGCCATCGCCGGCTGGGGCCACAAAAACCAAGCACCCGCCACCGCCTCCTCCGGAAAGCTTCACCGCTGTATCCTCGTAATGCCCCTTGGGCACCGAGCGGTAGATCGCATCCGCAATGAGCCGGCCTTCGGGCCAGTCAAGCCCCAGTGCATCCAGCAGGCCTTGGTTTCTGCGCATGCACCTTGCCAGATCCGTTGTGCCCAGGCCCTCCATGGCTTTGCACGTGGCCGGCAGGAGCTCCGTATGAAGTCCCAGGATCTCCCATCTCATCGGATCGCGCAGCACAGACGCGCGGCTCTCGTTCACCTTTTCCAGGAAACCGAATGCGGATCGGGATAGAGGAACCATCTCATGAGCACCGCCCCTCTGGAGGATCTCACGAGTTATCTGGTATGCCGCCCACCGTCGTCCCGGAAGTTCTTCCACCTGACTGATTTTTTGCGCGGTGTTCTTTGTGCATCCGCTGTGCACCACGCCCCACGTGAACGGCAATGCGCCTGTGTTCCTGAATACTGCACCTTCTCCAACGACCTCATCGAGCGGAAACACACAGAAGGAGATTTCCGAAATGGCGTCCGCGACGGCGTTAAACACGCGTTCCACATCTTCTAGATCCTCAACCCCCTGCCGAAGATCGAACGGTCGGCAGTCCAACGCTTCTTGCTCAAGAACGCCAAGCGGGCCAAAGGCAAAACCCGGGTGGGGCGACCGCCTCTCTGGGAAAAAGCAAAATGGAAAACGCGAATGCACGACCCCGGCCACCGCTCCGTATCCGGAAGCCCTCCCGCCGTGAGCAAAGGCATCGATCATCCAGGCCAAGTCAATGAGGAAACAAGCCTTTTCATTCAACGTGAAGCCTCGAATGGCATCCAACTTCGCCTTCCGCAGCTTCGCCTGAAATGCGGGATCGGCTTTTGTGCGCGCGAGTTCTTGCATGGGTATCTTCGCGATCGCGGAAATCTCATCCTCAGACATCGCCTTCGACGCCCATAGAAGACCAGCCGCTACAGTGGCTGCCACCGCCCCGGATGTGTTGGCTCCTGAAGCAGGAAAACCCTCCGTCAGAAGATGAATCTCCACGCCGGAACGGAAACCAAACCGGCGGCCCGCCGCCAGGATAATCCGCGCAAGTTGCTCCTGGGCAAGGTTTTCCTGACGAAGGTCGTATCCGTCCGGCATGCTGCTGGGGAGATCCGCCAGGGTCGGCACCCACACAAGGGGCTGCACTCGCGGCTCTTTCCCCTGTATTCGTTTAATTCCTGCCCACACGTACCGGTCTAGGTGCTGGACTACCGCGATCCCGCCGTCAATCACAGCGTGCTCCCCGCCAAAGAACGCGCTTTGCGGACTCGCGAAAACGACGTCCACTTCTTCCGTGAAGTCTTGATACGTCGTACGCTCTCGGTGGCGAAAGTCGTAGTACGCCATGATTCACCTCCCGTCGCCCACAACTCACTCTTTCTGCAATACCATCACGGAAAGCAGCGCACTTTCCGGCATCAAACAGACTGGTCCGCGGCGGACCCTAATCCCATAATCCGCCAATTCCGCAACATATTCACCGGCCGGTCGATGGCCCTCAAGAAGTAAGAAGAACGGGTTCGCAGGGTCTTTTGTCCGGGCGTAGTTTGTCCAGAAGGCCCGTATCTGCCTGTCCGCCTCTTCAAGATCAACCGACTGCTTGTCTTCGATAGCCTCGCTGCCGCCAAAGCGGCGCCGCAGTTCCTGCATCTGCTCGCGCTTTTCCGGCCACTCTATCTCATCGAGTAACCCCAACACGCGCGCGGGGCTTAACCACATCGTGCAATGCCAGTCACCGATCACCAACCACCCCCCACGGCGCAGCACCTTCGCGATCCCGGCGAAAACAGGGGCCATGTATGCGTGGTGATGCAGCGAGGCGGTGGCCACAATGAAATCCACGGACCCGGGCTCAATCCCTTTGAGGACTTCGACATCCTTGCCCTCATGGACAAAGAGGTTTCTCCCTACCGAAAGACCTACATCCCTGAGTTTGACACAGGCATCCTTGAGCGACGCTGTCGCAGGATCTATAAGATGGAAGTTTCCGATCTCCACTAGATGGGGCGCTGCCAGCACAACCGCGGCGGTCGTGTCGCCACTTCCGGCGCCCAGGTCAACAAAGTTGAGCCGCTCTCGTCTCCTCGCCGTCAGCTCCGCCACTTCGTGCGCCACTGCCTGATTCAGTCGCTTGTTGGCGTCGCCCAAGCCGGCTTGTTGAGCGGCCCGTGCGATATCCTCAAGCCCCCCACTGCTGGTCGAAGCCCATTCCAAGTCGTAGGCTTCCTCGGATTGTCTTACCAATTTCTGAAACTCCTTCTCGCTCTGCCAAGAAATACCCCACTGCCGCCACGCCTTCGTGGCCACCTTCAGTGGTGTACCGAGTTGAAGGGGACATCCTGGAAGGTCGATCTCCAGCGCGGGCCGCTTTCTCATCTTCTTCTCCTACCGATCCCCCCCTCGCAGTGCTGTCCTAACGACGCCAGCCAGCAACGGTGATGCACTCTAACAGAATCTCTATACTCTAGTTTCACGCCGCTGTCAAGACATCATCAGCGCATCTGTGCACTATTAAGGTCTTAGCTGGTGGGCTTCATCTCCGTAACACCTTGTAGCACAGGCTGTTACGATCGGCTCGGTTGTTTGGCATCCTGTTTGCATTACATACACCCGACAGGTTTTCTACCGGAGGGCTCCATTCGCGGGCTTTTGATCGGCGAGGTAAGAGAAATCGCGTCCCTTTATGGAGTACCCGTGACAACCTGCTGGGAGAACTTGATTAGCACGAAGTAGAAAGCGCCGCCTTACCCGGGCGTGGGATAGTAAGGAGGACGGAATATGTGGCAACCCGATGAAATCGTTGTGACCAAGGAAGTGATTGACGAGCCCGTGACGCGCGGCATTCTCGAGCGGTGTCTGGGCGTTCCCGTCCGTGTCGCCGAGACCAGTCTGCCGCGTGACATCAAGGGGGCGTCGCAAATCCTTTCCCGTACCGCCAGTCTCGCCGAGAAAATCGCGGCCGGAAAGCACGTTCTCGTTCTGGTTCCCACAACCAACAACGTGGTCGGTGAGTTTGAGATGGCCGACCCGCGCGTGGGGTGCCCGCATTTCCCGAAACTCGTCACCGTCAGCAATGGCTGCCCCTTCCAGTGCAGCTGGTGCTTCCTAAAGGCTACATACCGCGGCCTCTTCCCGTTCATGGCCGTCCACGTGCGGTACGACAAGATCCTGAAGAAGATCCTGCGCCACGTCAACGGGGTCTCGACACCCGTTACGTTCAATATGGGCGAACTGCAGGACGGCCTGGCCCTCGAGCACCTGACCGGCGCGGCCCAGACCCTCATCCCCTTCTTCGGCCGACTTCCAAACGCTTTTCTGTTTGCCTTGACAAAGTGCGACAGCGTTGAGCCGGTTCTCGGTCTTCCTCACAACGGCCACACGATCCTTGCCTGGAGCCTCAATGCCCCCGAAGTCTCGCGCCAGTTCGAGATCGGCGCACCCTCGTTCGAACAGCGCCTCGCGGCGGCCCGTCGCGCCCAGGAGGACGGTTACCCCATTCGCATCCGCCTCGATCCGATCGTGCCGCTTGTAGGTTGGGAGAAGATATACGCGGACACGATCGGGAGGATCTTCGCGGAGATTGCGCCGCAGCGCATCACACTCGGCACGCTCCGGTTCGAGGAACAGTTCTACAAGAACCGTGAAGCCCTTGTCGGCCAGGAGGAAGCCGGTCTCCACCTGTTAGCCGAAATGGACCGAATGGCGCCCATGCTGCCGCCCATGGAAGTTCCGACAGGAAGGCGGGGTAAAGACGGCCGGCCTCAGATGAAGACCAGCGTCGGGAAGTACAGTTACCCGCAAGACCTTCGCGTTGAAATCTTCCGCTTCGCGATCTCGGAAATCCGCAAGCACTTCGCCGGCCCGGTGGCCCTGTGCAAGGAAACCGTCGACGTCTGGCATGCGGTCGGTCTTGATCCGGGCCGGTGCGCGTGCGTGTGTCAGTACAACGCGGCGGATCTGCTTCGGCGCGATACAGATGCCGACCGCACGTTGTCCGAGCAGGAAGACGAAGCCCGTGTACACGAGGGCGGAGCAGGCGCTGCCGCCGCAGGCAATGACTAGAAGACGCAAATACCGAGGCCAGGATTCGACCGCCAACCTGCCCTTGCTTCAGGGCTGCGGCGAAGAAGCGCGCCTCTCATGGCAAGTCCATCCTCTTATCGTAGGGGCCACGGACGGCAAAGACCGGCACGTCTACCATGAGGATTCTGCAGGGAACCTTGTTCTTTCGGATTCTATCAGCCTTACGGACTCCTGGTGGGGACTCCGCTACAACAGCAAGGGCTGCAGCGGAATCATCGTGGGCCGAAGCGCTCCGATGGTCAAGGTTTTCGATCGCGTTCTCAAGATGGCTGGTTGCAGGCTCCCTGCCTTGATCACCGGCCCTACAGGTGTGGGAAAAGAGGTTATCGCCCATGCCCTGGGTGCAACCGTTTCGGGTCCTTTTGTGGTTGCGGATTGCGCAGCCCTGCCGGAAACCCTCATCGATAGTGACCTTTTCGGGCACGTACGAGGCGCGTTCACAAGTGCTATGAGCGACCGCCAGGGGCGGTTTGAGGCGGCCGAAAACGGCACGGTCTTGATCGACGAGATTGTAGATCTGCCCCTGGTGCTTCAGGCCAAACTCATGCGAGTCGTTGACACTGGGGAGTACTGCCGCTTGGGAGAAACAGCCCCGCGTCGGACAAACGCGTGGATCATCGCCGCAACCAATCAATCCATCGAAGACGCCGTTCAAGAACGGCGATTCCGACATGACCTCTACGCGCGCCTCAAAGTGCTTCGCGTCGCCCTTCCTCCCCTGCGTGATCGGCAAGAAGATTGTCTCCTGCTGGCTGCCTACTTTTTGCGGAAGAAAAACGCCGAAGGGGGCAAGAAGTTCAGCGTCATCGATCGAGAAACGGCAGCATGGATCCGGGAATATGCCTGGCCATACAACGTACGAGAGCTGAAGAACGCCATCGACAGAGCATTCGTTGTAGGGCCAGGCGGGCTCCTGCGCCTGGAGTATCTGTGCGACAAAGATGTGACGGTACCCGTGCCGCACGACTTAGGCCAACTCCATGTCCCTCGGCCTCCATCCCCAAAATCCGCCGGCAAGGGACGAGCCAAGGTCACAGACCAAGAGATGCTGCTCTACCTGCAGCAGGTTGGCCGGCCGACCACGAGCCATGAGATTGGCCCTCGGTGGGGCGTGGACGTCAGAACGGTGGAGCGTCGTCTGCGGAGCCTTATTGGTCAGGGACAGGTCCTCGAAACCGTCCGTGGGTCCCAACACTTCTACTCCCCCCATTCATCGACGCCCCCTCGTTCCGCCGCTAGCGTTGCTCCTTATCCATACACCAATGGGCACGCAAAGGCCGCGGCTCTAACCCTCGCCTCGCCTCGGTTAACGCTTGAACCCCCCGCGATCGGAGGCAGCTGAGCGATGAACTATTCCTCTCTTACTCTGAACGACAACTCGTCTGTCGGCGACATCGCCGTGTCGTCGTTGCTCTGTCGTTGTCGCCGGCCGATATTTTCCTGCCAAATTTCTAAGCCCTGTCGTCGGGCCGGGTTAGGTCGTCTTTCGTCCGCAGCGATCATGCGTCTGGCAAGGCTTTTGCAGAGGATGTTCCGCAGGTACTGGTGAGAACAGGGCTCTATGAAATGGAGGTGCTTTATGTCTCTTTGGCTCGCTCTGCTGTGGGGTTGTGCATGTGCTGTCGGCTTCTTGATCTTCATTTTCTGTCGCAAGTGGATTGCAGACACCGGCCACGACGTCGTCGAAGAGGTCGACCACCACATTCATCGTGTCCTCAAGGCGGCCCGTGAGGCCGAAGAACAGCTGCGCGACGCCTTCGTCGATTTCCGGAATCCATCAGCGGCCGTTCAGGCATTTCAGAAAGCGCGCGGCGAGATCGACGGCGTGCCCCGGACAAGTCCGCAGTGGAACTGGACGGACGCGGACCTGGAACTCTTGCGAAAACGGTCCATTGCCGACGAAACCGCCCGCCGCTCGCGTCCACGGGTGGTTGCCTCGATTGTCGGCGTCGTCGCCCTGACCGTCGGGACGGCCGTCGCCTCCGTAATCCTCTCGAACTCTGTCCAGCCCGTCGTGGCTCCCCCTGCCATGCCGACTAGCGTCGCGAGCTATGCCGGCGGTTCCTTGCCGCCGCCACTGCCGACGCTTCCGCAAGTGCCCCCGCCGCCGGACATTACCGGCAACCCATTGTCCGCCTCTGCCCCAGGGGCGAATAGCGGGGTTGCTTACGACCAAGGCGGGGCCTCGGGTCAAGGAGGACAGCCGCAGTCGAGCCCCGGAGCGGCCGCCGCTCCTGCCACGGCGGCAACCAGTTCGCCGCCGCAGGCCAACGCGCCAACTCCCCCACCGGCGCCGCAGGCGCCCGTGGCCAGCACCAGCAATGCACCCAACGACCCTACACAGGACGCTCAGGACGGTAAGACCTGTGCCAATGGGGATGCCGCCACCAACCCTAACAAGTTAGGAGAAAACCCGTGACGCAACCGCCACAGAAACCGACACCCCATAACATGATGTGGATGTGGAATATCTGGAACCAGCCCTGTCTCCATGGGAACGTCATGATCGCTGGAACCGGCTTCGAAACGTCTTCCACCGAGGCGCTTGGCCGTGACCTTCTGGGTCCGGTCACGGCCTGCGATTCCGACGACACGGTTCGGCTCGACCTGAGAATGCTCGGGGAGTTTCAGCCCTCGGTGCTGTTTGAGCGGGCAAAGGCAGCCCTCCAGGCCCAACCGGACCTGCGTCTGTCGGCGGACCTCACCCCGGAGGCCATCCGCAAGCAGGCCGACCTGGTGAAGGCCCTCCACGCCGGCCAAAAACCCGAACTGACTGAACAGATTTTTCGGACAGTCTCGGGGGTCTGCCAGGAGGCCGGACAGCACCTTCGGCGGATCTTTGACGCCGCGGCCGACCAGGCCCCGTCAACGGTGGACGAGGTGGCGGACGACCTCATGAAGGCCCTCGAACAGATGGCGGTGGTCGAACAAGGAGACGGTCAGGCCATCGCGCGGTTCATACGGCGGGCGGAGCAGTTGGACGGATTGCCCCGCTGGCGCCAGGAACTCCCCGAGGCCACCTTCAAATCCCTCGAGCGGCAACTCCTCCAGGCCGCCCAAACAGAGTACAACCAGGCCTTCGACGGGATCGTCGCCGACAATTTCCGCCACGCCTGGCAAAACGAGAGCGAGGCCTTCAAGGCCCGGGTTGTCCAGTACCGCGAAGACGCCCATGCCTTCCAGGCCAAGGCGCGGCTATGCACCGAGGCGTTCGATCGTGCCCACCAGCGGGCCAAACAGCGGGCCGCCGTGCTTCGCTGCGGCAATCAAGTACTGTTGAAAGGGGCCAGCGACGAGGAACTGCGGGCGGCGCTGCTTACGCACCGCAAGGCCGGCAGCCAGCTCGAACTCCTCCAAGGGCTTCACCACGACCTCGACGGAAAACTCCGCGAGCGCGCCCTGCGCCGGGGCCTGGGGCCGGAGTTGCAGCAGGCCTCTTTTCGCCGCATGGTCCTAGCCCTTTCGGTCGACGACCTTGTCGAGACCTTCCGGGAACTCCTGGTGGCCGCCGTCTCGGGGACCCACAGCCTCTACGAATCCTGCCAGGCGTACGGCCTTGAGCGCTTGGTGTCGGAACTCACGCAGCGGTCGCGGATCACCAGTTGGTTCGAGGGCCGCGACGATCCGCGTTTCGGGATCGCCCGGTTTGAGTTCAAGTCGGTTCGGCTGCCCACCGCCCTCAGCCCGAAAGACGTCGAGATCAAGGAGATCCTCGAAGCCCTGTTCCGGCAGGCCGGGTTCCACGACATCCTGAACAGCAGTTTTTCGCAAAACATCAGCGTCTTACGGATTTACGCCGGCTGGCCGATCGGCATCGAGGGCGGCAACGGCGTGCTACTTCAGGCCTACGGACGCTCGGCCCATACGGGCCATCTGCCCCATCTGGCGGGCATCCTGTCCGACAGCCAGGCCGGAAGACATGCCCCCGGCATCCTCCGGCTGTTGGGTTCAACGGGGCAAGCATGAATAAGGAACCCAGGGTTGAGAAAAGGAGTCTTATAATGGAAACGACCGTTGCTCCTGTACTGAATGGAAGCCGCACCACCGAGGTCACCCTACCGAAGTACCTCCTGTTCGCGCTGGGCGGTGCCGGAAAGGCTTCGGCCTCAAGCGCCATGAGGCAACACCAGGCCGCCGGCGCCCCTTTTCCGATCCACGCGATCGGCCTCGATACCGACCCCGAGGGGTTGGAGGCGTTTGACACCGCGATCAACCTCGCCCTGACGCACGAGTCGGTCCACGCCATGGCCAGCAACCCCCGGCGCTACGGACCGGCCTGTCAGGCCCTCGTTCAATACCACCGGCACTTGGTAGGGAGCGAGACGTTGGGCCGCGGCGCCAGAACCCATCGCCTCCTGACGCAGGTGGCGTTCGAGCTTTTCGAGTCTCGGATCGTAGCGGGGGTGCGGTCGGCGGTTCACGCCCTCTTGCGCCAGGGCCCCTTCGCCCGGATTCAGCCGGTGGTCCTGGCATCGGGCGGGGGCGGTACCGGTTCGACGGCCACGATCCTTCTGCTGGATTATCTGTTGAATCCTAAACGGAAAAACCAGGTGATGCTGGGGTTGTCGCCAAACCTGATGGACAAGCCCGTGCTCTTCTTGGTCGACGCCTACAGCCACGCGCTTCAGCAACCCAACGACATCGCCCCGGACTGGATTCTTAGCAATGTCTACGCGATGCGAACTGAACTGGCGAAGTACGAACAAGACGGTGTGAATTATCAATATGTGTTTCACTTGGGACTGGGCAACGACGCCGGCGCGGTCTTTTCGACCATCGAGCAGGTCTGCGAGGCGAACGGCCTGTCGGCCTGGGAATGGATGGCGAATTACGTATCCTTTAAGAGCCGAGCCGTGGACTCGCTCGACTTCTACGCGGAGATGTGCAGGTATCAGGGCGACGACGTTCCCGAAAGGTTCTTCCCGAAAGACGAATGGCCGCCGTACGCCGCTGCCGATCGGCCCGTCGCCGAACAAGGGGCATAACCATGCATAAGCCGATAAAATGGGAGCGTCTTGGCCCGGTGATTACGGCCTTTGCACTTCTGTTGGTCATGGGCGCCTTGCCTCCGGCGACCTCGGCCGAACCGCCGATGGGCCGCCAGAACGCCGCAGCCATGCCGTCTCCGGACCTCCTGCGCATCGTGGTCCTGGACGTGTCGGGTTCCATGTCGACCCAAGAGGCCGGCGCCCTGAGCCGACTGGACACCGCGCGGCGGGAGCTCCTTGAGTCCCTGCGGGCGCTGCCGGCCGGCGACAAGACCCCGGTGGTCTTGATTCCGTTTTGCGATGATGTCGTGAGCGCCTCCATCCGGACCTATACGAACAACGCAGACCTTCAGAGGGCGCTCGGCCAGTTGGTCGCCGACGGAAGCACCAACATCGCAGCCGGGCTGAGAGAGGCGATCCGACAGGCCCAGCAACAGGACGCTGCCAAAAACCTGCTCCTGTACCTCTACAGCGACGGCGAACACAACGTCGGCCCCATCGACCTGGTGTACGAACAAGAACGTAATCTGGACAAACTCTTCGGCCAGCGGGCCACCAAGGGACTCACCCAGACCGTCGTGGTCAAACGTTGGGGTGGCTGCATCGGCGACATGGTCGCCCGCCTGCAGAAGAACCCCAATGTGCGGGTCGTCGACGCAGGCCAGTTGGAGCTTCGGACGGTCACGCTCGTTCCCTCGGCGTCCGTCCAAGACGTGAGTTGGCGAGACCCGGCCACAGGCCTGGCCCTGATTCAGGTCAGTGCCCTGGTCACCAGCACCGGCGGCAACAGCACCGCCTTCCCGCCCGCCGCCACCGTGGAGATGAGCTGTCCCCTGGTGGGATGCCAGTGGCTGAATGAGCCCCGCCTCCCTCTGGGCGTGACGGCTCAGCCGCGGGCGTTCCAACTGCTCGTGAAACTCGACCCTGAACAACTCAATCTGACCCAGGGCTACACGCTACCCCTGCGGTTCCAGGGTCCAAGTCTCCTGAAGACCGACCGGGGTTTGAGCTGCGTCATTATTAACCCCAATCAGATCCTCTGCCCGCTCCCGATCGCGCGGCTCTGTCCGACGGTAACCGTTCGGGCCAGCCTGTCCGGCCGCGACAAGCCGCGGTGGGACGACCTCTCGAACCGCCTCGCCTGCTGGCCCATGCGGCTGCGCCTGGAACCCCAGACCACCCCGCCGCTTACTTGGCGGGAACAGATCCTATGGGAGGTCCACGGCCTGGAAGACGCCAAGGTTACACCCGCCCGAGTGACCTTGTCGCACGGCCCAGTCCAAGACTTGAGCGTGGATCTGGTGAGGAACCTTTCCCTGGACGAGGTAGCCAGGGGCCAGCCGATCAAACTGCGGCTTGAACTGACGCCCGTCGCGAAACCACGAACGCTGCACCTGTCATCGGATCGGCTGGAGATCACGGCCGACGTCGACCTGCCGCCCATCGGAACCACGAAAATCCATCAGCAGATCTCCTCCGTGGGCGAGCCCGAGTGGAGCGATCTCGTGGCGGGCCTGGTCACGGTGCCTGTCAAACTCACCGTCACCATCGACGGCATGCTGTCGCCAGGGGCCGTTTTGGGCCTTGCACCTTGCGGGGACGTGGTGAAGGTCGATGGCGTCCCCGTGGCTGTCCGTTCCGGGTCTCAGACCGTGGAGATCCGTCTCACCGGCAGAGCCGCCTCAGCCGGGCGGCGGGTGACGTGGTCCTGCCAGCTTTTACCGCCGCCTCCGGCCTACGGCATCCGATACTCAACCCCTCCGCCGGTCTTCGTCGTCTTTACGGCCCCTCAGCCCGTCCAAGTGGTCCTCAGCGACGAGAAGGGCGTCCTGCTTGCCGGCGATTATCCAGGTGGAGACCCCACGCAGGGCGTGCTCGGCACCGGCGCCTTGCTTCTTGTCGGCGGCCGGTTCGTGCCGTCCGCCGCCCAGAACCTGCGAGTTCGAGGTTCTTTGCAGAATCCGTTGGACGGAAACGGCTTCTCCGCGGCAAGTCCCGGCCAGCGCGTGGCCTGGTCCATGCGGCCCGCAGATCCTGCCAGCAGCAGCCGGTGGTGGCGCGACGTGCAGGTGAAAGGCGCCCTGTTCCTGCTGCCGGAAAACGCCGCTCCCGGCATCATGCAAGGGTCCATGATCTCGATGACGCTGACCTACGAGGCAATCTACAAGAAGGTGGTCTTCGCTCTGGCGGTAGGTCTGGGCCTTGTCGCGATAGGCACCATCGTGTTCTGGCTGGCAAGGGCCTGCCTTGGCAGGTCCACGCAGCATGATTGAACCCAGGAGTCCGCCTGTGGAGCCTGACGACATGAACGGCGAAGAACGAGAAACCGACGCCCCTTCCGGCGCGGCCGAGCAAGACCGCCGCGATCAGCAGCAAGAACCGCCGAGGGCTGCGGATCGTCCTGAACCGTTCCCCTCCACAAAGAGTACCTCGCAAGCAGCCGAGCCCACGAAGATCGGGGCCGTCCGGAGCCTCTGGGTTCTTCTTCGCCGCCTGGTTGCGGGGCCGGCGGAATCGCCGTCCGCCGCTGACGCCAAGCAGCCCCAGCCGGATCACCTCAAGGATTGCCTCGCCATGCTCGACGCCCGTCCTGGCCTGCGAACCACCACGCTTCGAGTCCTGGGACCCCAGGCGGAGGAGCAAGGGGCCTCGTTCCTCCACGAGCACATCGAGACCGAGGACGCAAAGGGGAACGCACGGCAAACGGATATCTATGTATCTCATCGCTGCAGCAACAATCATTGGCTGGACCAGACAGTTGTGGTCAAAGGCACCTGCTGGTGCGGTGCCGTTCTCTGCTCCACTGCCGGATGTTTCGCCACATGCCAAAACCCAAGCTGCTCCGCTGTCTGTTGCCCGCGCCATCGCAAGACCGTCCTCCTCGACGGCGTGACGACGACATTCTGCACGCGTTGCTACTGGAAGAAGTACTGGTTCTGGTAAGGAGAATCTATGTGATCTACTTGCTGATCGTTCTCTTGATTCTGACCATGGTCCTGCGGCCGCTGCGGAGGCTTTTCTTCGCCTGGCCGACCTTCTTCATCCCGGCCGCTGCGGGGGCCGTCGTGGCCGCCGCCGTCGGGGAATACGTCATGGTCAAGGCCTGCGTGCCGTGGCCCTTATCGTTCCTTATCCCCGGGGCGATGGCCGCAGGGGCAGCCCTTGGCCTGGGCGGATCATGTGTGGCCTGGTGTGATCAGACCTTTGGCCGAAGGAACCAACCCCGTGAACGAAACGGAAATCGACCGACTGGCTAAGCAACTCGGTCCCCGACGGGAGGACGTGCGGCGGCTGCTCGACATCGCCGCGCGCAGCGCCGACGGCGCCAGGATCGCCAGGAACCTCCTCCGCGCCAGGCTCCGCCGGGCCGGGATGGACCCTGACGATCCTTCCGCGTTTCCCCTGGTCGACCAACTCCCGCCAGGAAGTATACGAATTGGCCGGGTCCTGAACGGTGACTCCGAAGGCCCGGTCCTGACCCTTCCGCAAGGCACTGCCGCAGACGTCCAGCACACCGGTGTTTTCGGGCCGACCCGTTGGGGAAAGACGTTCATCCTCCTCCATGTGTCCCGTCAGCACATGGACCTCGGTGGACCGTGCTGGGTCTTTGACCTCGAAGACGAGTACGCCAGGCTGGCGGCGGCCGTCGTCCCTGAAAGAAAACCCCTCATTCTCAGTCTGGCCGACCTCAGGATTAACCTCCTTCAATCCCCCGCGGATGCCATCAATTGGCAGACGTGGCTGGACGACCTATGCCTTCTGCTCAGGCAGGAGACGTTTTTGCGCAACGGCAGCCTGAACTTGTTCAATACCGAGATGCGCAACCTCATCGCCTCCAAGGTGACCCAGGCCGGGGCGCTCGCCTACCCATCCCTTGTCGAAGTGCGCGACCGGATAGCGGGACTTAAGTTTGGCGGCGGCAAAGTTCGTAGCGCGACTTGGCTCGAGAGCATCGTGAACCGCCTGACGATGCTTTGCAACACCTTCGAAGAGACCGCCCATGTGACCCGATCGGACATGCTTCCCCGGCTGGCCGAACGGTCCGTGATCTTCCGCCTGCGGGGTCTTAGGGGCATTCCACTCCAGTTCCTGGCTGACTACCTTCTCACGTGGCTCGCTCGATACAGGGAGGTCCATCCTGCCTCAATACCACACCTTTGTGTGATCGAAGAAGTGCATCTTCTTCTGGCCGACGAGCGCCGGATCGACATCGGCAGTTCCACCCTCTCAACCCTGGCCGCCACCGGCGCCAAACGCGGCATCCAGCTAGGACTCTCGAACCAATTGATGAGCATTCTACCGCCCGCGGTCTTAGGCAACCTCGGCTCCCGCATCGTCACCCGACTCACGAACCCCCAGTGCCTCTGGACCGCCCAGCGATCGATGGGCATGACACCCGAGCAGGCAGCAAGAATCCCTGAACTCGAACTCCGGGAGGTGATCGTCCAGTACGGTGGACATCCGTCGCCGCTTCGCGTTCGCGTCGACGAGCTCTCGTTCCCGCCTCGGCCCAGCGACGCCGAGATTCAGGCGGACGTTGAGACTTTCCTGTCGGAGGTCAATTGGAGTGAAGACGGGTTCCAGGAAACCGTTCCGTCCGCCGAGGAGGAGCCGGAGGCCCTCAGCGGCGACGCCTTGCTGGTGTTTACACGGATCGCCGAACGGTCCGCCGAACTCATCACTGATCGCCGCGACGCCCTTCGCATGGACTGCGCCAGGGAGGTCCGGGCCCGCAAGCGTTTGGAGGCCAAGGGTTTTATCGCCCAAACCGAGGAGACCCTCGGCAACAAACTCCGATTCTATCAACTCACCCCCAAAGGCATCGACTGGGCCAAGAGCCACAAACTTAAGGTCGCCCATTACAAGTCGGGCCCTGTTCACGAGTACCTCCTGGGCCGTGTCGAAAAGGCCCTCGGCGCCCTGGGGACAAAATTCTTCTTTCAAAGGCAAAGTGAAATCGCCCGTGAACACGGGATCGAGCCCGACTCCGTCCTCCATATGCCGGGCGGTCAGCGCGTCATCATCGAGATCTGCTGCAATAACCTCGACTACGATGCCCAGAACCTCGTCAAGGAAACGACCATCGAGGGTGTGGACATGGTCCTGGCCGTCATGCCAAACCGTCGCCTTAAAGAGGCCCTGGAACGGGCGATTGAGAAGTGCCGGCAAGGTCAAGACGCGGCACAACAGCCCAAACCGCTAATCCTTCTGGACGCAGGTGAATGCCTGGAGCCCGACTTTGACTGGATGAACATCTTGGAGAGACCCACGTGAACCCGGACAGAGAAATGGCGCCCTTCTACGCGGACCCGCTGCATGAGCAACTCGATGCCCTCGAGTACTCAGTCGAGAGGTTCCATGACCCCGCGGCTCTTTCCCCACCCGGCCCGGGCGATGACCCTGATCCTCTCGGCCAGGCGCTTGGCCAAGTGGAGGCGAGCATCGAATGGACCACCGTACCGCCGTTTCGGCCGTTCGGCGAACCCGAGCCACCCCCTATCCAGCCAGGACCCCCCGCGCCGACTGTCTATGGCTCCTTCAGCCGAGAACCTCCTGCGCCCCAGGAACCTTGGGAGAGGCCCTGGGGCATGGTCGAACCGCCGCCGGCGGCCAAGCCGTACTTCACGCACGAAGGGCTTTCGCGTGAACCCTACCGTCCTCATCCGGGAAGCAACCCCGGCGCTCTAGGTCGCAGTTCCATCACAACTCGCTGGTGTCCTGAAAAGAACCGCGAGGTCGAGGAGTCAACCTGCTACGAGTGCGCGCTCTGGGATGACCACGGCGCCGGGTTTGAGGAGTGCCGTTATGAATGGGAAGAGCGTCAACAGGGCACAAACGAGGACAAAAAAGAACGTGCTGAGCCGTAACGCCGCTGGAAGGTCAATCCGGAAAGGGAACGACGATGTGCAATCATAACAGGAAGAGTCACACCACGAAGGATTCCCTCGAACAGGACGTGGTCGTGAGTTTTCGCGCACTGCCCGAGCGGAAGCCGGACCCCCCGGCAGATATGTGTCCGGAATGCGGGAGCAGAATGGAGCCGAACGGACGCTGTTTCGTGTGTCGTGTGTGCGGGTTCTCTAAATGTGGGTAGGGCAGAACCTTGTTCAAAAAAAATTCTCAATCCGACGTAGCAGCAACGACTGTGCAGGCCGGCAGTGGCGGCTGGCCTTCACGCCCCGAACCGTTTCCAGAATTGATGAGTCCGGTCGAAGCAGCCCAATATTTACGACTGGATGAGACGGGCTTCCATACCCCGGCGTCCGCGGCCCGCACGCTGAACTACTGGCGCGACCGCGGGGAACTCAAGGCGACGCGGTTCGCCCGTCGCGTCTGGTATCGGCGGGCCGAACTCGACCGGTTCCTCGCGGTCAAAACGGAGTCGTAGGGCCGACGCTTTTCTGCTTGCGCCCTTGCGCGGCCTTCGGTATACTGCCCCTCGGGTCAGTCGTCCGTGGTGGCCCGATGGCCCGGGCAGGGCCGGGAGGTATCACCATGGCGACGAAGAAAGTTGGCATATACCGGAAGTACCATGGGGCCATTCCCACCGACGAATCAGGCCGCCCACTGCCCAAGAGCCAGTGGCCCAAGAAGCGGGCTCATAGTTGGGTCGTGCGCTGGTTCGGCGACGAGGGAAACAGGTACGCCCGGAGTTTCCGGGCCAGAAAGGAGGCTGAATGGTTCGCCGAGACTAAGCAGTCGGAGGTCCGTGTGGCGGCAGACAATCCGCCACCCAGCATAGGGCTTGGAGACTTCGTGGAAGAGCACGAGAAAGTGATGCCGGGGCAGGTCGCGAGGCGAACGCTTGTGAGCCAGTTATGCGCCCTGAGGCTGTTCACGGAGCATGTGGGCAGGAACGTCCACCTCTGGGACATCAAGCCTCGGCACGCCGAGTCCTTCGTGGCAGCCCGCCTGGCCAAAGGTCGAAAAGTCGCAACCGTGAACAAAGAGATCCGCACCTTGAAGGCAATTTTCAACCTTGCGATCGACCCTCGCGGGTACCTGCTCCCCGGCCAGAACCCGTTCGCCCGCATCCGGCAGCGTAGGTTGGCGCCGAAGCCCCTTCGGTACGTCACTCCTCAGGAATTCCATCGCGTGCTTTCGGCGGCACCCACACTGTGGTGGAAGGCCCTGCTCTCGGTGGCCTACACCGTTGGCGCCAGGCTGGGTGAGATGTTGCACCTGACGTGGGCAGACGTGGATTTCCTGGAGAACCGGATTCGCATCGTCAGTAAGGGCAACGAAGGGGCCCAATGCGAGTGGGAGCCGAAGGATCACGAAGGGCGGCTCCTGCCAGTCCCGGGAGACGTGATAAAACTGCTAACCCAACTCCAGGCTGAAGCCGCAGAGGGATGCCCCTACGTCTTCCTCCCAAGGTGGCGGTGGGACTACATCCAGCGGGCCAGAAAGGCCAAGCGGTGGGATGACCGTCGGTCCCTGGTAAACAATCTGGGTCGGCGGCTGGCTACACTTCGCAAGGCCGCCGGGGTGGCCAAGTTCACCTACCACGACCTGCGGCGCTCGTGCATCACGAACTGGGCCCGGCATCTTGCCATCCACGTGGTCAAGAAGCTGGCGGGTCACAGCGACATCCAGACGACGCAGGAGTATTACCTCTCGGTGCAGGAGGACGATCTGGAGAAGGCCCGGCAGGTTCAGTCGGAGATCCTGGGAGGCGTCCTGACTGACCCACTTCTGACCCACTTTGGGCCTTTGTTAGGGTCAAGGCCGGAACCGAAGGAGTCATAAGTTGCGTTCTTGCAGCGAGTTACGTTGGCGCGCCCGGAGGGAGTCGAACCCCCAACCCTCGGATCCGAAGTCCGATGCTCTATCCAATTGAGCTACGGGCGCGTGCCCGCCATTTTACTCCGCGAGGCGGGTCTGTCAATTCCGAGGCGGGAAGGGGTGGGAAGGGGAGAAGCGGCGTTTTCTTGCAATTTCCGCACGGGGCCGGGAGTATAATTTAGAGGAGCCCGGCGGGCCGGCGCGGATTTGGGTCGGCACCCTGCTGCGGCGATGCCGATTAAAAGAGAGGCAGACGGCCGCCTGTCCACCGGGCGGCACGAGAACGAGGGAACGCCATGCCACTCTCGAAGGTCGAAACGAATCGGGTCGCGCGAGGTCTGCTGGCGGTGGTCGCAGCGTGTCTGGCGGCGGCGCTGGCGGCGGAGGCGTCGGCGCAGCCTCGGACGTGCGGTCCGCCGCCACCGGCCGCCCCGCAGCGTCGGACGGCGGCGGAGAGTTTTCCGCCGCTGCCGCTGCCCGCGACGCCGCTTCGCCGGACCGAAAAGAAGCGTCAGCCGAGCCCGCCGGCCCTGGTGGGGAAGGCGATCCTGGGGGACGTCAAGTGGGTGACGGAGAACGGCCAGCGGACGAGTTTCCGCGACTGGATGACGGACCCGAACGACATCGGGAACCTTCTGGAGTGGACGAACCGGCAGTTGAACATCCAGTACCGTGCGGTGGACACGGACCTGCCGGAGTTCTCGTGCAATCCGACGGAACTGCCGATCTTGTACTTCACGGGTCACGACGCGTTCACGGTGCCGGAGGAGGTGCTGCCGAGGCTGAGGCAGTTCTGCATCGACGGCGGGACGATCCTGGGGGACGCGTGCTGCGGGTCGGCGGAGTTCGACCGGTCGTTCCGAGGATTCGTGGCGAGGCTGTTCGGGAATGCGCGGCCGATGAAGCCGCTGCCGGCGGACCATCCGCTGTATTCGTCGTTCTACAACATCGGGTCGGTGCGGTACAAGCGCGAGGGGAAGGAGTGGGATGCCGCGCCGCCGCTGGAGGCCGTCCACATCGGGTGCCGGGCGGCCGTCATCTACACGGGCAGTTACGACTGCTCGTGCGGGTGGGACGGGCACATCCACGAGCACGGCCAGCGCGTGGTGCCGAAAGACGCGCGGATGCTGGGGGCGAACATCATCACGTACGCGCTGGCGACGTACGAACTCGGGCGGTTCCTTTCAACGGAGCGGGTGTATCACCAGACGGGCGAACCGACGCGCGACCAACTCGTCATCGCCCAGGTGATCCACGACGGGGACTGGGACACGCAGCCGTCGGCGCTGGCGTCGCTCTTGAAGCACCTGGCGCAAAATACGACGGTGGAGGTGCAGTTCAAGCGTGAGAACGTGGACCTGAGGAGCATCGACGCCTTCGCGCACCCGATCCTCTATATGACGGGGCACGAGGATTTCAAACTCGCGGACGAGGAAGTGGAGAACCTTCGGCGGTACCTGGCGGCGGGGGGCGTGCTGGTGGCGAACGCGTGCTGCGGACGCAAGGGGTTCGACGATGCGTTCCGGCGCGAGATTCGGCGCGTCCTGCCGGACCACGCGTTGGAGCGTCTGCCGCTCGAACACCCGGTGTACCGGGCGGTGTATCCGATCCACGAGGTGACCTATACGCCGCTCGTGCTGCACGAGCATCCGGGCCTGCGGGAGCCGACGCTCGAAGGCATCAGCCTGGAAAACCAGTTGCGGGTGGTCTACAGCCCGTACGGGTTCGTGAACGGGTGGTCGGGGGCGCCGAATCCGTACGCGCGGGAATACCGGACCGACGACGCCCTGCGCCTGGGGATCAACATCCTAGTGTACGCGATGACGCACTGAGCCCGAAAATGACGAAATCCGAAGCCCGAATGACGAATGAATTTCGAAACGGCAATGACGAAGCGTCCCGGCAACGGGAGCGGCGTGGAACGGCGCCGCCGTGTCGCTCATTCGGGCTTGCCGTTTGACTCGTCATTCGGATTTCGCCATTCGTCATTGTGCAGGCAACGGTTCGCAAGCGAATAATCGTGCCCCCTTAAAGGAGAGGTCGCCTTGACCGACCAAGCGTCGCGCAGCGCGGAGGAAATGAAACTGGTCCGCCAACTGGGCGAGGCGCGGAACCTGCTCCTCGGCGAAATCCACAAGGTGATCGTGGGCCAGGACGAGGTGATCGAGCAGTTGCTCCTGGCAATGTTTTCGCGCGGCCACTGCCTGATGGTCGGCGTGCCGGGGCTCGCCAAGACGCTCCTGGTGTCGACGATCGCGAAGGTGCTGAAACTGAAGTTCAGCCGGATCCAGTTCACGCCGGACCTCATGCCGTCGGACATCACGGGGACGGACGTCATCGAGGAGAACCGGACGACGGGGGGGCGGGAGTTCCGGTTCATCAAGGGCCCGGTGTTCGCGAACATGGTGCTGGCGGACGAGATCAACCGGACGCCGCCGAAAACCCAGGCGGCCCTGTTGCAGGCGATGCAGGAGTATCACGTGACGACCGGGGGGAACACCTACCCGCTGGACCTTCCGTTCTTCGTTCTGGCGACGCAGAACCCGATCGAGCAGGAAGGGACCTATCCGCTGCCCGAGGCGCAACTGGACCGGTTCATGTTCATGGTGAACGTCGACTACCCGACGCGCGAGGACGAGCAGACGATCGTGAAGGCAACGACGGCGGAGGAGAGTTACGACCTGAGGCTCGTCCTGGGGGGAAAAGACATCCTGAACGTTCAGCGGATCGTCCGCCGCGTGCCCGTGTCGGACCACGTCGTGGACTACGCGGTGAGCCTTGCCCGCGCCACGCGGCCTCGGACGCCCGAGGCCCCGCAGTTCATCAACGAATGGCTGACGTGGGGCGCCGGGCCGCGGGCGGCGCAGTACATGATTCTGGGGGCGAAGGCGCGGGCGATCTTCTCCGGCCGGGTGAACGTGACTTGCGACGACGTGCGGAAGGTGGCGCACCCTGTGCTTCGGCACCGGCTGTTCACGAACTTCAACGCCGACGCCGAAGGCATCACCCCCGAGAAGATCGTTGACCGCCTCGTCCAGACCGTGCCGGAGCCTCGGCCGGAGGACTACCGCAACGCCCGCACGCGCCCGGTCCTGGAACCGGTCGAGGCGCCTGAAACCGGCGACCCCGCCCCCGACGCGCCGCCGGCCTGAAACCCGCAAGCCAGCCGGCCTTAACCACCTCGGCCTCCGGTTCTTGTTGCATCCCGCTGTCCCGAAGCGTAAAAGGAACCGGCCCAGAGAAGGGAGCGCTTCTTGGCAGACACGCCGCGAGCCTGGCATGTGATGAGCGTCAGCGAGATGGCCCAGGCCCTTGGCACGGACCTCGCCGCCGGCCTTTCGCACGCCAAGGCCGAGGCGAGGCTCGCGCGCCACGGCCGGAACGTCCTCCCCGAGGGTCGCCGCCGGACGGTCCTCCACATGTTCCTCGATCAGTTCCGGGACTTTCTCATTTGGATTCTGATCGCGGCGGCGGCCGTTTCCTTCGCCCTCGGCGAGATGACCGACGCGTACGTCATTCTGGCGATCCTGGTGATGAACGCCGCCCTGGGCGTCGCCCAGGAGTACAAGGCGAGCCGCGCCCTGGAAGCCCTGAAGCAACTCTCGGTGCCCGAGTGCGAGGTCGTGCGCGACGGGCGCAGCCTCCGCATCGGCAGTGAAACCGTCGTTCGCGGCGACCTGGTGATCCTTCGCGAAGGGAGCCATGTGCCGGCGGACCTGCGGCTCGTGGAAACCCACCACCTGCGGACGGACGAGGCCAGCCTGACGGGCGAATCCGCGCCGGTCGAAAAGACCGCCGAGCCGATGAACCGCGATGTGCCGCTCGCCGAGCGCCGGAACATGGCGTACGCCGGCACGGTCGTCGTTTACGGCCGCGGGGCAGGCTTGTCCGTAGCCACGGGCGCCGAGCGCGAGATCGGCCGGATCGCCCAATTGCTGGAGACCGAGACCCGAACGACCACGCCGCTCCAGCAGAAACTCGCCGGGTTCGGCAAAGGGTTGGGCCTGGCGACGCTGGCCATCTGCGCAGCCATCTTTGGTCTGGGCCTGGCCCGCGGCGAACCGCCGCTGGGGATTTTCATGACGGCCGTGAGCCTCGCCGTCGCCGCCATCCCAGAAGGCCTGCCGGCCATCATCACGGTCGCGCTCGCCGTCGGCGTCCACCGCATGAGCCGCCACCACGCCATCGTCCGGAGACTCCACGCCGTCGAGACGCTCGGCTGCACAACAACCATCTGCACGGACAAGACCGGCACGCTGACCGAGAGCCGGATGAGCGTGGCCGACGTCGTCCCGGCACCGGAAATCATTGGCTCCGAGGGCGCCCTAGACGCCGCCGTCCGCCAGCGGATACTCCAGATCGCCGTCCTCTGCAACGACGCCGACGCGGGCCCGTCGGCCTCGCCCGGCGAGACCGCCGAGGCGGGCGCCGACGAAACCGGCCGTGTCGGCGACCCGACGGAACTGGCACTCCTGGACTTCGCGCAAGGATCGGGCGTCTGTGCGTCGGACCTGCGGCGCGCCCATCGCCGCCTGGCCGAGGCGCCGTTCGACTCGGACCGCAAGCGCATGGCCACGCTCCACGACCTTGACGAGGGGCGCCGCTTGCTCGTCAAGGGCGCGCCCGACGTCCTCTTGGAGCGATGCGCCTTCTTCGACTCCGGCGGCCGACCCCAACCGCTCGGCGACGCCGACAAGAACCGCATCCGCCGGCGCCTGGACGACATGGCGGGCCGGGCGCTGCGCGTCCTCGCCTTCGCCTGGAAAGACGCCGCCGGCGCCGAGACGGCTTCAGCCGAGGACGAGATAGACCTTGTGCTGGCAGGGCTCGTGGCGATGCGCGACCCGCCGCGACCGGAGGTGCGCGAGGCGCTCGACCAAGCGACCGGCGCCGGCATCCGAACGATCATGATCACGGGCGACGCCCTGCCGACGGCCAAGGCCATCGCCGCCGAACTCGGACTCCTTGAACCCGGCGACGAATGCATCACCGGACGCGACCTCGAGGCCTGGAGCCCCGACCAACTGCGCGAGCACATCGGGCGGACTCGCGTCTTCGCCCGCGTCTGGCCCGAGCAGAAACTCCGGATCGTCGAAGCGCTCCAGGCCGGCGGCGAGATCGTGGCGATGACGGGCGACGGCGTGAACGACGCCCCCGCCCTCCAGAGGGCCGACATCGGCGTCGCCATGGGCGTTACAGGGACCGACGTCGCCAAGGGCGCCGCCGACCTTGTGCTGATGGACGACAACTTCGCCACCATCGTCGAGGCGATCCGCGAGGGCCGCGTCATCTTCGACAACATCCGCAAGTTCGTCACCTACCTGCTCGCCTGCAATCTGGGAGAACTGCTCGCGATTCTGGTTCCCGTGGCCATCGGCCTGGGCGTGCCGCTGGTTCCTGTGCAGATACTCCTCATCAACCTCGTGACGGACGGACTGCCGGCCATGGCCCTGGGAATGGACGCGCCGGGGCCGGACATCATGCGCCGCCGGCCACGCCCGCCGAAGGAAGGCATCCTGACGCGGCATCTGTGTGCGATGATCGGCTTCAACGCCGTCTTCATCGCGCTGGCGGTCATCCTCGCGTTCTGGCTGGGGACGCGCTCGGGCGACGCGGCCACGGGCCGGACCATGGCGTTCGTGACCCTGGCGCTGGCGGAACTGGCGCGGGCCTGGAGCGCCCGATCCGAAACCCAGAACGTCTGGCGCCTCGACCCGCGCACAAACCTCTACCTGGCGGGGGCGTGTATCCTCTCGGCCGCGATCGTCCTGGCGGCGGTCGTCATGGGCCCGCTCCAGACGCTCTTTGGGACGTGCACGCTGGACGGGGGCCAGTGGGCGACGGTGCTCGCCCTGTCGCTCGTGCCGGTGGCGGCGTACGAAGCGTGGAAGGCAGGATGGAGGCTCGCGCGAAAGCGGCGCTAGACGGCCGTCGGCGCCAGGCGATCCAGGAACCCGGCCAGATAGGCCCAGCCCGGCAGGAACAGGACAGCGAGCAGGGCGGCCAGGCCCATCGCCGCACACCACACCGCCGCCGCCTTCCCGAACGTTATGCTGAACCCATTCCGGAGCACGGCGACCGAGACGGTGATCACCAGCACCAGGCCGAGCCAGTATATCCAGGGCGCCAGGTCCGGCCGGCCGGGAACCACCTCCACCGTCAGGATGAAGACGATGGCGGCGACGGCGGCGGCGACGACACCCGAGAAAAGGGCGCTCAGCATCGCCCGGCCGAAGGTCGCGCCCTCGACGCGGACCATCCCTGCGGCGACCCGGAAGCAGGATCCGGCCAGGAGGACGACCCCGACGGCCTTCAGGCCCCACACCAGTGCGGTGGTCATGGCAATCCCTTGCATTCCCCTCGCGGCGTCTGTAGAATCGGCCACGGGCGCGGCAAAGTCAAAGGAATCGGCAGGCGGCGGGAATCGCCGGAACTTCGGATCGGCCCGCGGGTTCCATGGGGCGACAGGAGAACAGACCGAAGGCATTTCAAACGAAAGGAGTTACCATGCGCAGAGTCACATCGTTCCTCGCAGTCCTCGTCATGGCCGGGACAGCCGCGGCGGCGCCGCCCACGGAGCGGCGCCTCGCCGTCCAAGAGTACGTGAACCGAATGAAGGCGGGATGGATCGGGCAGATGGCCGGCGTCGGCCAGGGCGGCCCGACCGAGTTCAAGTTCAAGGGTGCCATCATGCCCGAGGAGCGGATGCCGAAATGGAACCCCGGCATGATCAACCAGTTCAACCAGGATGATATCTACGTCGAGATGACGTTCCTGGGGACGCTGGAACAGCACGGGCTGGACGTTTCGGTGCGCCAGGCGGGCATCGACTTTGCGAAGTCGGGGTATCCGCTGTGGCACGCGAACAACGCCGGGCGAACCAACCTTCGGGGCGGCATCGCGCCGCCGGATTCGGGCCATCCCCAGTTCAACAAGCACGCCGACGACATCGATTACCAGATCGAGGCGGACTACAGCGGCCTCATCGCGCCGGGGCTTCCGAACGTCGCGATCGAATTGGGCGAGAAGTTCGGACGCCTGATGAACTACGGCGACGGCCTGTACGGCGGCCAGTTCGTCGGCGGCATGTACACGGAGGCCTTCTTCGAGACCGACCTCGCGGAGGTCGTCCGGGCCGGCCTCCGGTGCATTCCCGCCGAGAGCCAGTACGCCGAGATGGTCCGCGACGTCCTGAAGTGGCACGAAGAGAACCCGGACGACTGGACAAAAACGTGGCAACTCGTGGAGGACAAGTACCACAAGGACCCGAAGTACACGCACGGGCTCTGCAGCAAGCCGGGCGGCCCGGGGACCTTTAGCATCGACGCCAAACTCAACGGGGCCTACATCATCCTGGGCCTCCTGTACGGCAAGGGCGACCCGGACCAGTCAATCCGGATCGCCTGCCGCTCGGGGCAGGACTCCGATTGCAACCCTTCCAACACCGGGGGGATCCTTTTTACGACCATCGGGTTCGAGAAACTGCCCGACGCGTACAAGTCGGCGCTGAATCCCGAGGGCAAATTCAGCCACACGCCTTACACGTTCCCCGGCCTCGTGGCGACGTGCGAGAAACTCGCGAGGCAGGCGGTGATTCGGGCCGGCGGACGGGTCGAGAAGGAGGCCGGAGGCAAAGAGGTCTTCGTCATTCCAGTCCAGGCGCCGAAGCCGGGGGCACTGGAACGGTGCTGGGAGCCGGGGGCCGCCGCCGGCTCGAAGTTCACGCCGGAGGAGATGGAGAAGATCAAGGCCGGGCAAGGACAAGAGAAAAAGTAGAAATGCGCGCCGCTCCCTCCGGGGAGCGCCGTCGAGTCGGGGCGCCGGTCAACCGTAAGGAAACCGGCGCTTCTTATTTGAGGAAGTGCGTCGGGCGATGGTGCGGCCGGAAGAATGTCCTCATGACGCACCCCTTGAACCGCGAGACCGGCTGCGTGCTCTCAAAGAAGGTCGAGGTGCCCGCGGGCAAGAAGACTGTCCTGCACCTGGTGGTGGCGAACGACCCGCGCGGCGACTTCGACCTTATCGTGCGGGCCGACGGCAAGGAACTCCTCAAAAAGACCGTGGCCGTGAACTCGGCCGACGCGAGCGGCAAGTGGATGACGGAGGACGTGGACCTCTCGCCCCTGGCCGGCAAGACCGTCACCGTCGAGATCGTCAACCAGCCGACCGGCTGGTCGTGGGAGGCCGCTTACGTCGCCGCGGTCACGGTCGCGAGCGAGTAAGACACTCGAACAGAAAGACCTTAACGCAGAGGACGCGGAGATCACGGAGAGAGCACAGAGAGGTTTTTCTTGTTGAACAACTGGTGCCTGTTCCTTTTCTCTGCGATCTCTGCCTCCTCTGCGTTCTCCGCGTTCATTCTGTTAGAGGCTTCAAACGTAGGAAAGGGGCCGTCGTGAGCCACTGGATTACCGCCGTGCTCGTCTGCCTCGCGCCCCTGTGCGCCTTCGCGGCCGAGCCGGTCGCCGCGCGCGGACCGCTGGACCCGCGCGGCACAATCCACATCCCCATCGGCATCCCGAACACGCTGGACTCGCTCAAAACGTTCGTCGAGGCCGAGGGCAACTTCTCGCCCGGCTTCGCCACGTACGGCATCTACTTCTGGGTCTACGACCCGGAGACGAAGAAACTCCGCGCCCCGACAATGGACGGCGCGCAGTGCGGGCACAGCCTTGGCCCCGACGGGTATCCCCTGCCTGAAATCACGTGGCGCATGGGGAACGTCGAAGGGCGGACGGCCTTGCTGCACTCCCGGTGCGCCTCGCCTGCCGGGGAGGTGCACGTCGTTGCCGCGTTCGTCTCGGTCAGCACGGGGAGAGGCCGCCTGTACGCCGCGCTGCGCCCGCTCGGCCCTGCGGGCGGACCGGTCCGCCAACTGGCCGTCAGCGACGAGGGCGACGCGCTGCTGGTGGACGGCCACCCGGCGCTCGTGGCCCTGACGAAACCCATGGCTGCGGGCGTCCTCCCGACCGATACCATCGGCAACCTGGCCATGGAGTGCAAGATGCCCACGGACAAGGTGGCGAAGTCGGAAACCGGCGACTGCTCCGGTGCGTTGTGCTTTGACCTCCAGACCGTCACGGCCGCGCCGTCGATAGGTTTCATCTGCCCCGTGCTGCCCGGGCGCCGGGCCATCGGCCACCAGTGGGACGGCAAGAGCACGTGGGCGCAGTTGGACCTTGCGAAGCCGAACCCGCCGGACGGCGGCATCCTTCAGCCGGACCCCGGGCTGGACTTCTATCGCCGGCTCAATTTGCGGCAACTGGCCGAGGAGACCCAGGCGTACTGGAAGGGCCTCCTGGGTCTGCCGCAGGTCGCGGCTCCCGACAAGCGGTGGGGAGAAGCGCTGCGGGCCATCACCGCCCACGCCGCCATCGCCATGAACGACGGCGCGCCGGACGTGGCGGTCATCAACTACAACGTCTTCAACCGCGACGGCGTGTACACGGCCAATATCCTTCAGAAGTCCGGCCAGTTCGACCTTGCGGCCAAGGCCATCGACTACTTCCTCGCCCACCCCTTCAACGGCCGCGTGTACCCGGAGGCCGACAACCCCGGCCAGATTCTTTGGCTTCTGGGCGAGCACTGGATGCTCGCGCGCGACAAGGAGTGGCTGCGCCGCGTGTACCCCGGCGTCCGGAAACTGGCGGCCATGATCAAGTATTACCGCACCACACCCGGGCCACACTGGGTCAGCCCCCAGAGCCTCAAGTTCGGCGACGCCCTGCCCAAGGAGGAGCGGCAGAAACTGGAGCCCGGCCGCTGCGACGGCACGCACCCGGAGTACACCGAGGCGTTCGACATCGCGGGCCTCTGGCGTGCGGCGGCCCTGGCCCAGGCGATGGGCGAGGAGAAGGATGCGGGCGACTGGTCGGCCCTGGCGGACTCGCTCCTGGCCGCCTACGATGCGCGGTTCGCCGCCGACCTCGGCAAAGGGTACGGCAGTTACTGCGTCCTCTGGCCGTGCAGGCTGTACCCGGTGGCCGAGGGCCCGGCCTACGAGCGATTCAAGAAGGTGGGCGGCCAGAAGCCGGGCGGCTGGCGGTACTTCCCGCTGGCGACGGCCCACCAGGGCCTGCTGGCGGGGAGCCGCGACGCCGCCGCCGCAACCATCGCCTCGCACCTCGACCACGAGCAGATGCGCGGCTGGTACGCGTTTGATGAGGGCGGCAAGAGCGGCTCCGGCGGCTGGGGCTTCGCACGCACCACGTGGAACCCCTCCGTCGCCATGCCGCACGGCTGGGCGATTGCCGAGATGTGGCTCCTCCTGCGCGACGCCCTCCTGTTTGAGGACGGTGACCGGCTGGTCCTCCTGGGCGGCTTGCCGCAGGAGTGGCTCACGGGCAAGGAGCCCATCGCCGTCGCGGGACTGCCGACGTACTTCGGGCCGTGCTCGTTCGCGTGGAAACCGACCGACGGCGGCGCGACGCTCGTCCTGACGGGCAAGGCGGCGCCGGCCCAGGGGTTCGTCCTGCGTCTGCCCAAGTCGCTCAAGGCCGAGGTGAAGGTTGCCGGCAAGACGCTCAAGGCGGTGGGCGACGGTGACTTTCTGCTGCCGCTCGGGACCCAGGAAGCCACGGTCGCCTTCGCGCCAGGCCGGTAGGCGGCGCTACTTGGCCTTGTCGGAGGCAATGCGTCCCTCCCATCGAGCGGCTTCGGCTTCGTTGCCTGCCGCGCGGAGCGCTTTGGCATAGGCCTTGACAACGTGGACGAAAACGGGGTTCTGCTGCCCAGCCTGACGGTTGAAGTCGCTCTGGTATTCGGGGACCTTCTCGGCAACCATCTGGAGATACTTGAGGCGCATCGGCACATCGTCCATGAGGGCAAGGGCGCGGTCGAAGAGGTCCACGAAGCCGTAGTGGTCGGCGACGTATCGCTCGGAGGCGAGGACGTAGAGTTTGAGGGCCTTGTCCTTCTGTCCGACGGCCTCGAGGTAGGCCCCCTGGAGCCCGCGGAGTTTGACAGAGAGGTCGGGGCGCTGGCACTTCTCGTAAATCTGGAACGCGCTTTCGAGGAGGTTAAGGTTGCGGGTGATTTCTTTCTGGGGCGTCTGGGGCCCGGCGGCAAAGCGAGGCTGGAGGACCTTTTCGAGGACCTCAAATGTCAGATCGGGGTACTGGGCGTAGGCCTTGAACATGAGGTCGAAGTATTTTTCTCCCTCGTCCTGGGTGAGGACGCCGGCGACGACGGCGTCGGCGAGCCGTCGCCAGATGCCCGGGCAGTAGGGATTGCGGCGGATGGCGCCGTCGAGGAGGCCGACGGCGCTTTTGCGCGAGTCGGCGGGGCACATGTCATAGAGGTGGCAGGCGAAGCGGGCGTCGAGCAGGCCGTCGTAGGACCTGCCGATGGCCGCGGTCAAGAGTTGCACCTCGCGGTCGAGGATCCTCTTGCGTTCGACGGGGCACTGGACGAGTCCGCGGTAATACTTGTCGTAGTCGAAGCGTCCAGAGAAGAGGAGGTCGACGCCCTGTCCCTGGCGTCCGACCCAGGCGAGCCAGGCGTGGCCGCCGCGCTGCCCCTCGCCGACGTCGGACATGCTCGGCACGCCCATGGACTTCAGGACGTGCGCGGCGAAATAGGCCCGGTCGGAACATACGCCGCCGTACGCCCGGATGTTGGGAAGGGTGTAGGGATGGCCGGCAATCCTGCCCGGGCCGCCCACCTTGCTCATATCGTAGGGGACGTCGTAATAGATTTTCTCGAGCGCGCGGGCGGCGCCGTAGTTCTCGAGCGCCCACTGGCGTTCGGCGATGGAGACCTTGTTGTCCGCGACGTACGCCAGCAGGAGCCAGGGCGTCGTCTTCAGGGAGACCTTCATCTGCGGCTCGTGCTTGAGGTACCAGTCGAAGGATTCCTCGCAGGAGGGCGCGGCATCGCCTCCCTTTTTCTTGGGCGCGCGGCCGTGGACAACCGCGAAGACGAGGGCGAGATGCTTGTGGCTGTCGAGGTCCTTTCCGAACCTGTCGCGCAGGGCCTTGAGCGCGGCGGGGATGCCGGGCTCGTACTTCGGATGAAGTTCGACGAGCAGGGCGTCGTGGACGAGTTTGTCGGAGGCGACCCAGGTCCAAAAATCTTCCGGAACGGTGGCGGGGACGAACCGCTCGCGGGCGCGGGCGTCGGCATACTGCCTAAAGAGCACAAGGACCTCGTCGGTCAGGGTCCCCGCGCCGGCCTTTTCGAGGAGAACCTGCTCCAGTTCCTTGGCGGTCTTGGGCGGTTCCAGGGCCGACGGCTTCCCGGGGGGCGCGGCGGCGGGGGCTTCGGCCGCCACAAGCACCCCCAGGATCAACGCCACCACAACCGCACGACGCGCGTTCGGCATTGGGGCGTCTCCTGCCTGCGACGAGGCGCAAAAGGATACGTGCAAAGGTTACCGCAGGGGACCGGCGGTGTCAACGAAGGAAACGTGGAGCGGCGCGTCGGCCCTGCGTTGACACTCGCCACGCCAGTTGGCTATACTCGGCGGACGAAACGTCCAGGGGCCGCACGCCCGAAGGAGGCCGGGCGGCGGAGTGGAACCGTACCATGGGTGTGGAAATCGTCGGTGAAATCTTCGGGCGAGTGGCGCGCGCGATCTTCGGGTCGCACAACGAGCGTCTGGTGCGCGCATACCAGGAGACGGCGGAGAAGATCAACGCCCTCGAGCCCGAGTTCCAGCGGCTGACGGACGAGGCACTTCGGGCGAAGACGGACGAATTGCGGTCGCGCCTGCCGCGGGACGAAATCGCCCGCATCTGCCGCTCGTACAGCCAGCGGATTGCGGCGGCGACCGACCAGCAGGAACAGAAACGCCTGCGAACGGAATTGCGCGGCCTCATCAACGGGTACCTGGACCCCCTTTTGCCGGAGGCGTTTGCGGCCGCGCGGGAGGCGGCGAAGCGGACGGTCTGGCTCGGCCACGCGGAGGCGCCGGCGGACTATCACCCGGAGATCCAGGAGCGGATCCGCCTGGCGATGCGCGGCGAGGCCAGCCTCCTGGACTCTTCGACCGGCAAGCCCATCGAGACGTTCGGCCTCTACGGCATGAGGCCGTACGACGTCCAACTCATCGGTGCGATGGTGTTGCACGAGGGCAAGATCGCGGAGATGGCCACCGGCGAGGGGAAGACGCTGGTGGCGTCGCTGGCGGTGTACCTGAACGCGCTGGCCGGCCGGCCGGTGCACATCGTCTCGACGAACGATTACCTGGTGCGCGTGGGGCGGGAGTGGAACGAGCCGATCTTCCGCCGCCTCGGCCTCTCGGTCGGCGCGATCCAGGCGGGCATGGACAGCCACGAGCGCAAACCCCAGTACGCCTGCGACATCACGTACGGGACGAACAACGAGTTCGGCTTCGATTACCTGCGCGACAACATGAAGACCAGCCGGGCCGAACAGGTCCAGGGCGAATTGGCGTACGCCATCGTGGACGAGTGCGACTCGGTGCTGGTTGACGAGGCGCGGACGCCGCTCATCATCTCCGGCCCCGCGTTCGAATCGACGGACAAGTATGCGAAGGCGGACGAGATCGCGCGGCACCTTCGGCCGGGGAAACTCGGGACGGCCGACAGCCCGGAGAGCGGCGACTTCGAGATCAAGGAGAAGGAGCACCAGTGTCCCCTGACGGAACAGGGGCGTCGTCGGGCGGAGCAACTGGCGGGCGTCGGGAGTTTCTACGTCGCGGGCAACATGGATTGGCCGCACCTGCTTGACCAGGCGCTGCGGGCGCATCACCTCTATCGGCTCGACAAGGAATACGTCGTGCACGGGGAGGACGTGATCATCGTGGACGAGTTCACGGGCCGGCTGATGCCCGGGCGTCAATGGTCGGACGGGCTGCACCAGGCGGTCGAAGCGAAAGAGGGCATCCGCATCAAGGAAGAGACGCAGACGCTGGCGACGATCACGCTCCAGAACTTTTTCCGGATGTACGACAAACTCGCCGGCATGACGGGGACGGCGATGACCGAGGCCGAGGAGTTCCACAAGATTTACGACCTGGACGTCGTGCAGGCGCCGACGAACCGCCCCCTCTCGCGCGTCGGCCACGCGGACCTGGTCTTCCGGACCGAGAAGGAGAAGTTCGAAGCGATCGTCGAGGAGATCAAGGAGTACCACGAGCGCGGGCTACCGGTGCTGGTGGGCACGACGAGCATCGAAAAGAATGAACTCTTGAGCCGGATGCTCGAGCGGACGCACGGCATTCCGCACGAGGTGCTGAACGCGAAACACCACGAGAAGGAAGCCGAAATCGTCGCCGTCGCCGGCCAACAGCACGTCGGGCGCGATGGGAAACCCAAGGGCAACGTCACGGTCGCGACGAACATGGCGGGACGCGGGACCGATATCAAACTGGGCCCGGTCGTCGTCTTTCCGGCGTGCTACGGGCCTTGGGATACGGCGAAGCAGAGCATCCCGTCGGACTTCGGGTTCAAGTGCTGCGTCGGATGCCCCGAGTACGACCCGCGCAGCAACTGCGCCCACTGCTTCAAGCCGGCGGTGGATTCCTCGTTCCCCCAGCGCGGGCGCACGGAGTGCGTCGAGAACCCGCCGTGCGGCCTGCACGTCATCGGGACGGAGCGGCACGAGGCGCGGCGAATCGACAACCAGTTGCGCGGGCGCTCGGGACGCCAAGGCGACCCGGGCTCCAGCCGATTCTTTCTCTCGCTCGAGGACGACCTGATGCGCATCTTCGCGCGCGATTGGGTTTCGGCGGCGCTCGGAAAACTCGGGATGGAAGAGGGGATGGCCCTCGAGCACCGGTGGTTGACGCACGGCATCGAGAACGCCCAGAAGAAGGTCGAGGAGCGGAACTTCGGCATCCGCAAGCACCTCCTGGAATACGACGAGGTGATGGACCGCCAGCGGAAGATCTTCTACGGCCGGCGCCAGAACGTCCTCGAGTCGGACGACCTGCGGGAGTTCGTCTGGGACCTCCTGGCCGAGAGCGCCCAGGCGGCCTGCGACCAGTACCTGTCGGAGACGTACAGTTACGAGACGATCGCGGAGTGGGCCCGGCGCAACCTGGGCGTCCAGGTGGACATCGAGCAACTGCGCGGCAAAGACGCGGACGAACTCGCGGACTACCTGCGGGACGAAGCGCGCCAGTGGGCGCGCGAGACGATTGACGAGACGCTCGGCGAGTTCATTCCCGACGCCGACGAGACGTTCGACGACGGCGAGCCCCCGCCGAAGCCCGATTACGCCTCCCTCGTCGCGTGGGCCCAGGCCCACCTGGGCGTGAGACTGCGCGAATCGGACCTCAAAAACGCGAGCAAGAAGGAAATCGAGGAGCGCCTGGAGCGTGCGGCGGACGAACGGCTCGAGGCGACGGACCTTTCGCGCGTCGGGGAGTTTCTGCGGAGCGATTTCCGCGAGGCCGCTCTGGCGGAGTGGGGCAACAAGAAATTCAACATGAACTTGAAGGCGGTGGACTTCGCCGGGAAGAACCCCGGGGCCGCCGTCGAGACGCTGCTCGAGCGCCTGGGGACGCTCTACGAGGCGAAGGAGCGGACCTACCCGATCGAGTTCGCCATCGAGGAGTATCTGACGCCGCAGGTCGGCCAGGGGAACCAGGACTTCGAGGGCCTGGCGGCGTGGGCGTCGCGGTATTACCTGGCGGAGGTGAAGGCGGAGGACATCCGCGACCGCGACCCGAGGAAAGTGCGGGAGCATCTGCTCGCGATCGCGCGGGAATTTGAATCGAGCGAGCGCCTTCGCCGCACCGTCGAGGAAGGCGTTCGCCGCCACCTGCCGGCGCCGGACCTGGACGCGGAGGAACACTGGCAGGCGCTCGCCCAGTGGGCGAACCAGCGGCTCGGCCTCGAGATGACACCGGGCGAGTTCGTCGAGGCGTGGCTCGACGCGTCGACGGCCGGTCGCCGCAGGCGACTCGACATGGCGAGCGGCGGGACGCCCGAGGCCGGCGAGCCTCTCTCGCGCGAGGAGGTCATGACCACGCTCCTCCTGGCGCGGGCCCGGAGCGATCGCCGCGCCCGAATGACCGAACTCGAACGGTACCTCCTGCTTCAGGCCCACGACACGTCGTGGAAGGACCACCTGTATCAGATGGACATGCTGAGGTCCGGCGTGGGGCTTCACGCCTACGCGGAACAGCAGCCGATCCTGGTGTTCAAACGCGAAGGGCTGGAAATGTTCGAGCAGATGCTCGATTCGACCCGGGACAAGTTTACGGACCTCATCTTCCGTGCGCGGTGGGTCCGGCAGGAGGCGCTCGCGCGGATCTGGGCGGGCCAATCGAGCGAACACGCCGTCGCCGCCAGCGCCTACGAGGCCCAGCAGCGCGCCGCCCTCGAAGCGCACCAGCAGGGCCGCATGGCCGAGGAAGGCGAGGCCGTCAAACAAATCGTGCGCGAGGCGCCGAAGGTCGGCCGGAACGACCCCTGCCCGTGCGGCAGCGGGAAGAAGTACAAGAAGTGCTGCGGCCGGCGGGGGTGAACGTCCGCGCGCCACTTTGCACTACAACGCACTTAGCGCGGCGAGTCTCCGTACCCGCCGCGCTAAGCACGTTTTGCGCGGTGGGTGCGGAGACCCACCGCGCAGAAGGGTCAAGTGGCGCTGTAATGTTTAGCGTCCTGCTGGAGACCCATTTTGATTGAGGCCGGATCCCCAAGCCGGTAGAATGCGCGTCGCGCCGCGCGGGGCGTCTGCACGTTCAGGAAAGGGAGGCAACCATCAAAGTCCGGACCGACATTGCGCATCAGGCGTGCATCAAGCCGGAGTGCGGGGCGACGTTCGACGTCGAGGAGCCGCTCTTCGAGTGCCCGAAGTGCGCCGGTCTTCTGGACGTGCGGTACGACTGGTCGAAGGCTGCCCTGCCCCGGCGCCTCAAGGACTTCGAGGTGAAATGGGCCGATCAGGCCGACCCGCTGGCGTTCTCGGGCGTCTGGCGGTTCCACGAACTCATTCCCTTTGCCGCGCGCGAG
>Ga0315288_10000696_pt1 | contig 42611 bp, 67 predicted proteins | sample YL17G11_20_MG_FD_203454 | JGI IMG/M metagenome (GOLD analysis project Ga0315288, IMG submission 203454) | Sediment microbial communities from Yellowstone Lake, YNP, Wyoming, USA - YL17G11_20 | ecosystem: Environmental > Aquatic > Freshwater > Lake > Sediment | place: USA: Wyoming | collected...
ATGTGCATGTACCGCAAGGAAGACAACAGCGGACACTGTGGATGTTTTCGGTTCACAATCCAGCAGCAGATTTGGACCGCAACGCTCGATCCTGAGGCTGGATTCAGCGGAGTGAACCGCGGCCCACACGTAGCCGACATTAGGATTGTCACCGTCCGACAACATTGCCTCAGGGAGGGGGATGACGACGGATGTTCGTGGGCCGCGTCAGCCGACAACTCGGGTCAGATCCACGGCGTCGGTCGAACGGCGCAGGAGGCCAGGGACAACGCGCTGCGGGCGCGGGTGGTCGCGTGGAACCTCGTCGCGACGCCGCCCAAGGTGAAGGGACCGAGCCGGAAACAGATGCGAGTGGCGCTGGAGATTGCAGAGACACTTCTCGCCGGTGACGCGCATATCCAATTGGCGCATCGGCAGCAGGCGCTTGCGGATATCCACGCGGCGCTGGGCCGGTGGTCGAAGTGAGCGACTACTACCGCCAACTCTTCGTCGCCGCCTACGACGCGTACATGGGGACCGACCAATACGGCGGCGTGTTCGGTGACGACCCCAACGTCCCATACGGGTCGGGCAGCACGACGCCAAGGCCAATCGAAAGTCTCTGCGATGCCGAGCGTGGCAGGTTTGGCTATTCGACGCCGGTCACGCTCGCGAGTGTCACGGCCGCGCAGAGCAAAACGAAAGATCCGACCGATTGGGAAGCTCTCGCGCGGCGACTCGCTGCGGCCGTCAACGATCTCGTTCAGTACCACCCCGAGGACGACCGTGAAGAGTGGTTCGAGTCGTTCGAGAAGAACCTCACGCCGGCGATGGTCGCGATCCTCGGGCCGAACGATGACGATGCGAACTGCCAGTCGGGCTCCCGCGATTTGCACGCGCTCGCCGAGACAGCCAAACGCGGGGAGATGAGCGAAGCGAATGACGATCACTGCGCCGCCCCGGATAAAGCGCAGTGATTATAGTCGCCAGATGACCCGCCGACGTACCCAGCGGCCGACGTTCTCGTGGACCAATCTCTTCGGTACTGTCGTCGCGGCAATCCTCTCGAAGCCGAAGGCGCTCGCCGACTACCTCGATCAGGTCGAAGCGGGTGCCGATCCGATCGAGGCGCTGCACGGCCACATCTGCAGCGTCGACTGCTGGCACCGACAGCACCTTCATCAGGAATGTCCGACCTGCCCGCACAAGTCGCTCGATCATGGGCCGGGCGGCTGTAAGATCGCCGGTTGCCCGTGCCAGAAGGTCCCCGCATCGGCAACGCGTTGACCCGCGCCATCCAACGCGCGACCATTCCCGGATGTTCAACAGCTACAAGATCAATCCCGCCATGACCCGGCGCCCCGCTGGACAGGCTGCCAACACCGATCCGTTCGCGACCCCCGCAGCTCCGGCCGCGACTGCGCCCGCCGCGAGTTCCGGCTACGGCCTGTACCAGCCTCCACTACCCGCGCCGCTCTGGTGGACTCTCGTATCTGCCTCGATCGCGCTCAGCACGTACCACGGCATCAAGCGCCACCGCGGATCGATCGGCTGGGGGCTTCTTTGGGGAGGATTGGGAGGGCTGTTTCCGATCGTGGTCCCAGCCATCGCTATCGCGCAGGGTCTCGGCACGCCGATCAAGAAAGGCGAGTAGCGATGGAACCTTCGGTGAAGCGGACCGCGTTCGACGTCGACGGTCACCAGTACGAGGTGATCCTCGACATCGGCGGCAAGTGGGACGGGATGGCGCACGTCGTCGACCTGGAGAAGCGGTATGCCAAGCCCGATCCCGACGGCGTGTGTCGGCACGAGATCCTGATCACGGGCGCACAGTGGGACGGTCGAGCACTCACGGTGAAGCCGAACGATATCTACCGCGACGACTGGATGCTCGTCTTCGAGCCTGCGGTTGCAGCGCTCCGCCGACTGACGCAGAGCTGATCATGCCGCGACCACTGCTCGAATCTGCGTACCTCGTCATGTGGCTCGAAGAGCGCCCGAGTGACCTCCCGATCGTGATCGGCGTACACATCTACAGCGAGCCGACACCCTCCCAGGTGATGAGCACGCCGAAGCGGTTCAGTACGGTTTTATGGGAAGTGAAGCGCCCGTCCTTCGCGGAGGCGCAGCGCGATCTGCTCGAAGCTCTTCCGCACGAGCCGTGGCTTCGATGGGCACTGCCGTTCTTGACGCGTCCGCTCCCCCGCTCTTCACGCTAGAGCCAGCTGGCTACTGCAATCCTGCCGGCATAGGATCGGCCCATGTCCAAGGGATTGACGGCATCGGTCCAGGCGGCCCAGCAAGCGGCCGAACGCCTCACGCTGCATGAGTCATCGACGCTCGACTCCGCGCTCGCCGCCCTTGAGCGGCGTGGGGCCCGGATCGAGACGCGATCCACGAAGGATCACGACGGCTACCTGTTTGTGGCCACTGCGGCGCGCTGGCCGAAGCTCCTGACTGCACTCGCGCGGGTTGCAATCGCGGAACAGCACGCGTTCACAAGCGTCGGCAGCGATAATCATCCGCCGTACTATCGGCAAGAGTTGGTGTTCGAGCGACCGGGCCGGCATCTCTTCTACGGCATTCCGATCGATGACGTGCGGGAAGAACTCATCGCCGAGGTCGACGAATGGGAGGCTGACTACGCGGGATCGCCGCTTGTGCGGTTCCTGAAACTGATCGGTGCCGACGCGGGCATCGTCAAGTGGCCTGCGAAGATCCGCGGAGAGGGCTCCGAGTCGCAGGAGCGTGAATACGCTCGGATTGCGCATAAGCTTCGCGAACAGGTCGAGAATGCGGCGCCGTTTCAGGTCTGGCAGTACGCACGCGAGCGGATGCGGGAATTCTACGAGCCGATCAACAAGAACGCGAAGGCGTGGCTCGCGATGACGCCCAGACGGTAGCTAGGCGATCTCGGGAGGCTTCATGGCGGGACGATACATCATTCCGCAGCAGGGTGCGCGCTGTTGAGGTGCCGTGGTAGCCTCGGCGGATGTTCCCAGCGCAGTCCAATTTCCGATCGGGTCAGGGCGGCGCCGCGTGGTGGCGCGTCACGCAGGACGGACACGTTCGTGTCTGGGAATCGCAGTGGGACACGATCGTCCGGCTCTTCCAGCTGAGGGCGCAGCGGACCCTCATCCCCCTGCCGTACTACTTTCACCCGCAGGACTGCAATTTCCGGTCGAGTGACATCGTGTCGTTCATGCTCGACACGGCCCGCGCGCGCTGGCAGCGGACGTCGCTCATGCGGACCGACGGCGTGTTCGACCAAGCGACCTCCGATGCTGTGGGATTCCTGCTCTGCGAAGCCCGCATGCCGGCATCGGCTGCGCGGCTCTGGATTGAGCGCGAGCAGGGAGTGATCTCGGCGGAGACCGTTCGCGATGTGATCTGGCTCGCGTTCTTCGCCGATCGACCCGCGGCGGCCGCAGTCGTGGTTTCGACGACTCCGCCAACCGGCATCGAGATCCCGCCCGACGCCATTCTGCCGCAGTACGGCAGGATCGAGCGCAGCGCGCAGGATGACCGGCTCTGGTTCGCGAATTTCGACGCGGTGGACGACCGCGCGCCGATCCCGCCGAGCGCCCGCGCACCCGCGCTTGTGGCGGTCGAGAGCGGTCCGAGCGCACTCGCAATCACTCTGGCGGTCGGCGCCACCGCTGCGCTCGCCCTGGGCATTGTGGTCGCAGCGAGGCGTAAATGAGCACACTGCCTGGGGGCCAAGTCACGGGCTTCGGCCCGCTGAACGAAGGCGTTCAATCCGCGATCGACGAGGCCGCTCGGGCTGCTGCTCGGGATGTCGTCCCGGCGCTCTCGGCCGAGCTGACGCGACGGATCCGCGCCGACGTCCTGCCCGGCATCATGCGCGATCCGCGCTTCGCCGCACTTGCTGCGCCGGCGGGTCAGGCGGCCGGTGAGGAGTTCTACACTCGCGCGCGCCCGCTGCTGTACGTTGGGGCTGGCGCACTTGTGATTCTCGCGGGCGCTGGCCTTTTCTATGCGGTCACGCATCGGGGCTGCAGGTAGCGATGTTCGTCGCGAGCGCCCACACGTCGAACTGGTGGTCGCCACTCCCCCGCAGCGCGTGGTACCAGTACCACCGGCCGGGCGAGGGAAACATCCCGCGCACTTGCGCGACGCAGGTCCGTTCATTCTACCGCCGCCTGCTCAGCGCGATCGGCCAGCTGGCACCTGACGCGACCGCGGCGCGGGGCTGGACCCAAGCCGACACCGTGGCGCTCGCGCGGGCCGTCCTTGCCGCCGGAGTCCCGAGCTACGACGGCCAGCCTGCGACGAGCTTGTCGTGGCAGAACTCGACCGTCTGGACGAGAGACATGCTCCGCGACGCGTTGTGGTTTCTGAATCACCGCGGCGAGATCGACCCGTTCGCGATCGTGCTGCCGGCCGACACGATCATGCCGCGCTACAACGAGTCGCCGCCGGTCGACGCCTCGCGCCCCACCGCGGTGAGCGGTCCGCAATGCGAAGACGGGATGCCCGAGGATCAGCCGTCGAGTGTCGTGCCCGGCGCGAGCACGTCGGCCGTCGCGGTTGCGATGGTGTTCGGGCTGACTGCCGGGATTCTCGGGGGCGCGTGGCTGCTGTCGCGGCGCGCGAGGCTCCGCCCATGAACCTGAACCCCGGCGCTAGCGAACTGGTCATCACGGCACGGCTGGCCGATCACTACGAGAGCCGTGGTGTTGGTGGCGCCCTGGAGGCTGCAGAGCATGATGTCCGCAAGGTCAAGCGTGAGGCGCCAGAACTCTGGCGACGCATGCTGGCATCCAAGATGTCCGACAGAAAAATTGGCGACTGGCTCTACGGGTTCATGGTTCGAGCCGTCAGCTCTGGCATGACCTTCAGAAACTTCGCCGCCGACGCCGTCGACGCAGAAACGCCAGCAGGACTTCTCGGCTTATCGGAGCCTCCGAAGCGCAATCCGTCCACCGGTAGTGATGGTGTCCGGCGCGCGATCTCGATCGTCGAGAGAGTCCTCGGTGAGCTGCGCCGTACGCCGCGTAAGCAGCAGAACCCGCTCAAACTGGCGAAGTGGCCCGAGTACTGTTCGCTCGTCGCGGCTGCGTACGACGCGGCGCCCGAGTACGACCCCAAGGCCGTCGGGTCGTTCACCGCGCTGCGCGCCGCCGTGAACAAGTTCTTCAAGCTAATCCAGTCGAAAGTGCGCGTCGAGTTCGTCTCAGGCGACCCGTACGCGTCGTCGGAGCAGATGCAGCGCGAGGTCGCGAGGACGAAAGTCTTCAAGGTGATGAAGGAACACTCCGAGCATCCGTTCTTCACCGAGGAGGAGAACTGGAAGTTCCGCGCCGTGCACGACTGGTTCTCGCACATCCTGGCGAAGCAGCCGTTCGGCCAGCGCGCCGAGATGCAGGCATACAACACGCACGCGAAGATGTTCCCGCCGGCGGCGCTGCCGGCTCTGTTCACCGAGATCGTCGGGCAGTCCTGCTACAACACGACGCGCGGCGGCTTCCCCGTGCAGAAAGTCGCGCTGCTGCCGGGCTTCGACTACCGCAACCTTGGTGTCGCCGAGGGATGGAAGATCGAGCGGAAGCGGTTGACTCGCTAGAGCACGGGCCTGTTGACGTCACGACGCACCGTGGTAGACCTCGCAGGATGGAACATCTGAGGCAACCCGACGAAATCTGTGACATGTGCCGATGCCCACTGGGTCCAGTCGTGAGCGCATGCGTCATCGAGGACTCTCGGCAGTGCCAGAATCCAGCGTGCGGAGCGAAGATGTGCAGCTCGCGAATGTGCGTCGAGGATCACGCAGCATCGCACTTCGCCGTTCGACTCGTGGACGACGATGCTGACGACGCGCTGCATGAACTCAGGGCAACCGATCTCGACGCGGCGAAAATCGAGGCCCGTGAAATGGCGGTCGAGTATCGTTCGCGCGCGTACAAACTCCGCCTCGTTGAGATTCTCGAACGACACGTCAGCCTCGACGTTCTGACCATCAACACCGAGGGCGCCGCGCGGGCCAGCGAGCGTCAACGATCTCGGGCAGGGTCCGACCAGCATCGAGAGGCAGAGCGCAAAGAACTCGCCCGGCTACTCGCGCTGCACCCGGACATGGCGACGCCACGGGTCCGCACATGATCAGCGGCATCCCGAAGGTCTACTTCGAGACGGTGTTCTCTCTTGCGACTCCGCCGGAGATTCGACCGCCGCAGTTTGCGATCATCACCGCGTATCTCGACTACGCCGACGAGCATGCCGCCGCGAAGAACACCGCTGCAGACGCAGAGCTTGAGCGCCTGATGCGGGACTACGCCTTCGGCCGGTCATGCTCGTGTCTCGTCCATGGACTGCAGGCGCAGTCGCTTGCACGCATCCGAGCGTTCTCTCCAACCGTCTCGCACGAAGAGCCAAGCTGGCTGATGGGGATGTCGCTTGAGGCGGCGTGCCGAATCGGCCACGGCTTCGATCAGATCGCGATCTTCTACGTGATCGGAGATGGTCTGTACGTCACCCGGTGTGAAGCACCGACGCTCGTCTCCGTCGCCTCATTCAACAGTCGCTGCCCGCAGGGCGTGGCATGGCGGTGACAGGTTGGACCGCGGCCGTCGTCGCCTGCTCGATCCTCCACGGCAGCAACCATATCCCGCCGGCCGAGCGAGCAACCGTAGCGCCGATCGAGGCCCAGGCTTTTCTCGACAACGCGCAGCCACGACTACCTCTGGAATTCCTGCTCGGCGTCGCGCTCGTCGAGTCGCGCTTCGGGCCACGAGGCAGCGAGCGGGATAGATCCAACGGGGTCTGGGGCATCTTCCAGATCCAGCGGCTCGACCTGCGCTGCTGGGGCCCAGCGTCGCAAGTCGTGTACTTCACCGGGCGCCGGCACCGCCACCGGCACGTCCGCGTCGTGCGCCATGACGACCCGGCGTTCTGCACCGAGGCGCAGACGATCGCGCGCGCCGAGTACTTCGACCCGGCCGTGAACATCCGTCGCGGTGCCGCACTGCTCGCGCTTCGCCGGCGGCAGGTATACGCGGCCCGGCATTCCGCGCGCGTCTACGCCAGTTGGGTCGGCAGCTATTACTTCGGCTCGGTCCCGCTTCGCCGCCAGCGGCGCGCGCTGCGAGAGTTCTTCCGCTACGCCGGGCGCGTGGCCGGCGCACAGCACGCCATGCACGAGCGGCTCGAACAGTGTCGGCGCGCAACGCTTCCAGAATAATGGCTAGGGTAGTCGGCCGAGAGAGTTGGCCTTGATCTCGATGCGCTCGAAGACGCTGGCCTCGGGATCCTCTTCATACTGGGCAACGGCATCGCTGCCGCCGAGCCATCGGGCCCCCGCCGCCGAGTGCACGACGATATCGATCGTGGGCTTCCCGCCAGATAGAGCGATCGTCACCGCATGCGCCGCGGCCTTGTTGAAGAGCTTCCAGGTGGTTTCTCCGACTCGCGCGTGTGCCCGAGCATCGAAAACTTCGAAGTCAACGTCTTTGTGGGTCGCGGGTCGTCGTTTGGCCATGGGAATCGAAGGGTATCACCGGACCGCATCTCTTGCTATTCGCTCGGCCTTCGTCAGGAGATCCACCCGCTCATACGGACAACCTTCACCGCCGGCCGGCGTGGCGGCGGATTGCGGATGGGAGCATCAGCGTCCGGCAGCCGCGAGGCGTCGGGCGCCGTGAGGTGCTTGAGCTTCGGCTTACGTTTGCGCATGTTTCACCTTTGCGTCCGCCATGAATTGAACGATCGGCTTGTACGCTACGGGCATGAATGCGTGCGCCTGAGCCACAAGGCCCGAGAGCGTTTGAATCGCGCCCCATGGCGACCCACCAAGTCGCGGCGCGGTCTGTACTTCGACTCTATCCCAGTCGCCGGGACCGAAGTGCGCAACGAGGGCCCCGAGGTCGCGCGCGGAGATGGACTTCACGTATTTCGTCCAATGGAAGCCCGGTCGTGGCTTCCACTCGATGCGAAACTTCCGGGACTTGAGCGTGTAGAGCGTGAGGTAGCCGGCGTCGGGAGACCAGACGGGAGGGTTGGTGCGAGGGACCGCGCGAGGGGCTCGCGTAGCACGCGCGATGACGCGCTCTTTCCTGGCGGCCGCAAGCGCTGGGTCCTCGACGTTGATGAACCATCGGCACGTCTGTGCGTCGGACGCGGCCGTGTCGATCTGGCGGAGTGCGTTGCAGAACAGTTGATCGTGCGACTGCGCGGCCGTGAGCTTGCGTCCGCGTCGCGACCACTTCTCTTCGCGGTAGTGGTGGCAGAACTCGTGAACCAACACACGCCAGACCGTGTGCAGGTCATACGTTTCGAGCATCCGCACGTGCAGGGAAATCTTGTGCGTCGTGGGGTCGTTGCCGGGCGCGTACGCGAGACCCATCGCCCTCGACGTCTGGTGAAACCCGACATCGAGACTTCGCGGACGCCAGCCCCACGCCCGGTGGCAGTCGAGTGCCGCACCGACGATGGTCTTGTGCAGCGCTTCGAGCGTGTGCGCCGACCGCTTCGCAATCGTCTCGAATCCGTTGTACGTGACGCCGTTGCTCTCGTCCTGGTCGAGCAGCGGCTGCCCGTAGTGCATCGTTCGCGCGGCGACCTCTTTCACCGCGTCAATCGAGTACAGTGTGGTCGGCTTCTCGGTGACCTTGATCGCCCATGCGATCATCAGTCGATCGGCGGTGAGCGTGGGGTTTAGCCACGACATCCCGCGCGCCGCGCCGACAGCCGGACGAACGCTCGCCGGCAGGTACTCACGCAGCTCCCAGTCTTCGACGCGCACCGCCCGCCAGTGCACGCGGTCGCTCGTGACGACGATGTGATCGGCGAAGGCCGGAGGACTCGCGCCGAGCGTAACGTGGAGCGGCACGCGGATCCACTCTCCGCGGTCCCAGTATCCGCTGCCGAGCGCGAGCACGAAGCCGCGGCTCGGTCCTTCGGCGAACGCGTATCCACGCACGTCGGGCATCTGGGCTTTCCGAGGTCCGGCCATCGGAGCGCTACGCTTTCTTCGCGTTGAAGTAGAACACGCCGGCGAGAAGGAGTGCCCCGGCGCCGATAGCGAGCGGAAGAGCGAGCCTCGCCCCTCTGGCTGTCTGAGTCGCAGTCAGTTGTCCGGCCGGCGCGATCGGGATGCGCGACCGCGCGAGACAATCGTCGGCTGCTGCGTCGAGAGAGAAGGCGGGCGCCGGCTCGAACGTCCTGTGGCGCCAGTGCGTCCCGTCTGCGTCGCACCGGTACAGAGGCAGCAGCTCGGTACGATGAGCGAGGATCCAGCGGAGCGCCGCGACGAGCCGATCGATGTCCGCCTCGGTCGTGAAGAGCGCGAACGACGCGCGCACCATCCCGCGCAAGGCCGGGTCGTCCGGGCGCAAGCAGAAGCCTTGTGTGTCACACGCGGCCTGAAGCTGCTGGCGAACGTACGGTTGAGCGCAGAAGCAGTCGCTGCGGACCGCGATGGCGGCGTAGTCCGAAAGCGCGGCAGCAACGAAGGCATGAGGAAGGTCGCTCAGATTGAACGAGAACACGCCGGCGCGGTTCTCATCCTTCGGTCCGTAGATCATCAGCTCGGGCACGCTCCCCAGCCGAGCGAACGCGTACCGCACGAGTGCGAGTTCGTGCGCGCGGACCGTGTCCATCCCGACCGCGAGCAGTATCTTGACCGCGGCGCCGAGGGCGATCGTGCCGGGGATGTTCGGCGTGCCAGCCTCGTACCGCTCAGACGGGTCGGCCTTCCACAGCACGTGTTTGTAATCGACGCGCTCGACCGTGCCACCGCCGACGTTGCCGATCGCCCAGTCCGAGCCCATGCGCTCGAAGAGGTCTTTGCGGCCGATCAGAGCGCCCGGCGCGCCGGGCGCGTACAACTTGTGGCCCGAGAGGATCAGGTAGTCGATCGCCTGGGCGGGCGGGCCCGGGTGCATGTTCATCGGGATGTGCGCGGCAGCCTGCGCAGCGTCGACGACCAAATCGGCCCCGGCTCCGTGCGTCAACTCGGCGACGCGTTTGAGCGGGGTGATCACGCCGGTGACGTTCGAAACGCCGGTGATAGTGACGGCGCGCACCTTGCCACGCTCTGCCGTGAGCACGCGCTCCAGATGAGCCACGTCGAGCGTCCCGTCGTCAAGGCAGTCGATCAGGCGGACGTTCTCGCGTCCCGCCGCGCGCATCCACGGGAGCATGTTCGAATGGTGTTCGATTGCCGAGATGCAGACGAGCCGTCGCGGATCGTTGTGAAACATCGCGGCGGCAAGAAGGTTCATCGGCTCAGTCGCGCCCGAACCGCAGAGAATGACTGTGTCGCCTGCGTTCGCGTCCACCAGCTGGCCGATCAGTTCGTGCGCCCGGTGCAGAGCCTCCGTCGTTGCGCGACCAACCGCGCTTGCGTTGGTGTGGCCGTTGGCGCACGAGGTCGCGAGGTACATCGTCTGCGCTTGCCAGACCGATTTCGGCATCAGGCATGTCGCAGCAGCGTCGAGATACGTCCGCGGAATCACGGCGCGCCCTCCGCCGAGCGTCGCTACCTCTGCGGGCACCGCGAGGCCGAGGAACTGGCTCTGGAGACACTGCAGCAGCTCGGCATTCATGGCGCGCCGACTATACCACGGAGTCTTTCAGCGCTTTGGCTCGGGGAGTCGGACATCCCAGACGTTGCCCGGCAGATGCTTCAACCATTTGGCCAACTGCTCGGCAGCCTCAGCGCTGGAAACTCCCTTCAGCTCTGGATGGTACGTGTCGACTTCTCGGGCCCAGTCATCGATCAGTTCCCCGGCCCGACTGATCAGCGCTCCGGCGAGTTCTTCTTTCTGTTTGTTCGTCATCCGTCGATCCTATCACGGCGCGATGTCGTGCGCCGACCGCCCAGGCCGGTTGACGGTCGGTTGACACGCTGCCGATCGCATGCCAGTGTCGGTGAGCCGCACGATGGACGCGCGGCCGAAGGAGTTTGCGATGAGCAACACGCTGGTTGGAATGGTGGTCCGCTTCTGGGAGGTCGCAGATGGAGTCCTGCGGCCCTACGCCGCGATCGTCACTGAGTCTCAGGCCGAAGACCCGAAGCTCGGCGAGGACGAAGTCCTCCTGACGCTCGTCTGCCCGCTCACCGCCGGCAACGCCACGGGCGTCCTCCCGCACCACACGACGATCACCCGCAGCAACACGCCGCGAGCAGGCTTCTGGACGGAGATCGTGCAATGAGCGACTTCCGCCCGGGCATGCGCGTCACCGTGACGTATCGCTCCGAACACAACCACGCCGGCACGCTGTTGGCCGTCAACGACCCGGCGGCGTGGGCCGAAACGATGGCGTTCCCCGGCCGAACGCCGACCCAGGCAGAGGTCGATGCGCACCTCGCCAACAAGATGATCGCGGGCGTCTTCGCGTCGGAGAACACCGACCCGCGTATCCCGATCGAGTGGGACTTTGGCAAGGTGTACTGGGAGCACACCAGCGCGATCCGATTCATCGAACGCGACTGGCGACTCACTCGCGTCGTCGACAAGGGACCACGCGCCTACTACCGCTATCAGGTCGAGGGCGAGAACCTGAACCATCCGCCCAAGCACATCGATAGGAAGTTCTCGTGGGCGGTCCCCGGCGACCCACGCACAGAGCCTCGATACGACCTCTCGAAGGCTGTCTGGGAGACGCTGGAGCCGATCGCGGCGGGAGCACGCCGATGACTGACGTCGAGCGCTCGCGTCGCATCGTCGCACTCGCGGCATCGGAAGAATCGAGCGCGCAGGAATGGTTGCGTCGCGACGAGCGTGGAACCTGGGAACTCGAAGCGAAACGGCTCTGGGAGAAGCTCGAACCGCGCCGCATCGAGCTTGGCATGTCGGAGAGTGACGCCGAGTCGCAGTTAGCGGTCTATGTACGAAGCCTCGCGCTCAAGGCGTTGCTGGCTGATGCAAAGAAACGAGAAGCGCGATGAACGTCGCCGCAAAGCTTGACCCGAATGCGCTCGTGCGCACGCGCGTCGACCCCACCACGCTCGTCGTTCACCCGGCGCAGCATCCTGATCGGCTCGTGCGGATCCGGCGGTACGGGGACAAGGCACTCGACGAGGAGTACTGGTATGCGGTCGATCAACTCAGCTACCAGCTGCACGGACCGAACGCGGCTCGAACGGAGAACCACATCACGAGCTTCCTCTCGATGCGTGAGGCACTCGTGTGCGCCGAGTTCATCTTCTCACGCTGGACCGATGCCCGCGACGCGGACTTCAATGTGCTACGTCGCAATCCGCTGCAGCCGATGTCCGATCTGAAAGGGTCGCCGCGGTCCCGGGCGTGGCTCGCACGGGGCTGGGACGGGAGTGTTGGGCGCGAGGCCTGCCCGTGGATCTCGGATGGCTCGATGGCCATCCGCGTCAACTTCATGCACGCGCGAGTCGAGGCGCTCATGCGGACGCCGCGGGCCGGCTACGAGCCCGTGACGGCCGCGAGGCTGTTGTCCGTGGTCGAACCGTACCTGGACATCGGGTCCATCGATCCCGCGCCGAGTGTGCTCGGGTTCGGCTACACGTTCACGACGCCGGTGGGCCACGTCCGCCTGGGCGCCATGATGCAGTACGTGGACGCGCGGAAGCTTGCGCTACTGCTCACCGTGCTCGCCGAGCGTGTGACGCTGCGGTTCGCCGACGGCGTGCTCGACCCGCTCATGTTTCACGTTGATGGACATCTGGCGGCTGTCCTGATGCCGATCCGAATCGAACGAATGGGCCCGGATGTCTACACGGCCTCGGAGAACGTTATGGTGACCACGTGAGCCCTACCGAGCTGCGCGCGCGGGCTGCCGCCATCCTCGCGACAGCTGACGTCCTCGAACAGCTGGCGGATCGGCCGGAGCCGACGCAGTACAACTGCGGCGATATCCCCTCCTACCTCGGCTGGTACTGCAGCAGCGAGCGCTATCCGCGAGCCGACGTCGTCGTGCACCAGGACACCGGCGCGGTGACCCTGGAACTCTGGGACGAGACCCTCCGCGAGCGTAAACACACAACCATCGCGGATGTGCCGGGCATCGTCGCATTCATCCGCAAGCACGTGGGAGCCCGATGATCGATCTGGACACTCTCGCTACCGCGCTGGAGCGACGTACGACTCTCGCGTGGTGCATCGAGCACGTGCCGGCAGATGGCGATGTGGATGCAGTGATCGCGCGAGCGTGGCGCGGGCGCGTTCGACGCAAGACGACCGATGATTACGAAGCCATGTCGACGCTGCTCGTGAGCGCCGGTCGCCTCGCCGAGGTGCGGGCCGCCGAGGGCAAAGCCCCACTGTGGGCACCGGAGCGAGTCTGGACGGTACCTGCGATCCGTTGCCCGCAAACTCGCAGCGCTCCGTCCACCCACGTTCGCGGAACTGAGCCAGAGAGGATTCATACTCCGATGACCGATTCCGCGAAGAAGACGTGGCTCGTCCTTGAACGCGCGATGCTCGAACTCGACACGTTCGACGAACCGACGGCCGACCGGTTGCGCGATCTGATGGATCCGATCTGGTACGCGATGACAGACCAGGAGCGCGCCGAGTTGAACTCGCGCGATGCCGCATGACGCGTGCCGAGTGGGATCTGGAGACGATCGCGGGGAAAGCGGCCGCGAATGGAATCGGACCCGTGTACCGACGATGCTCGTCCTGCGGCGGCGACCTTGCGACAGGCTCGAAGTCGTGAACGCCATCCCACTGACCGATCCAACGGGCGTCGTCCGCGGCTGGATCTGCGGCACGTGCCTGCACCCGGGTGGGCATGGTGAACGTCTCATCGGTCTCTTCGACGAGCAGATGGTTGACTCGGCGCACTGCGATGCCGACGCATGCTGCCAGTGCCGACAGTGCAAGCGCGCGATCGGGATCGAGGAGGGTCGCGGCCGCACGTGCGCCCAGTGCGCCGCTGTCGACCGCGCGGTGTCCGAGCTCAATGCGATGTACCCGTCGAACGCGGGGCCGATCTGTCTGCACTGCCTCGGGAGCGGCGAAGTGACCTGCGCGCCATGCCTCGGCAGCGGCTACGAACCGATCGTCGCACCAACAAAAGAGGACGCTTCGTAGCTCTGGACATATCTCGTCACAGCCGATGATTGGTCATGTCGAGTCGGTGTTACGATGGACGCTCCGATACGGAATTCTCGCTGGATTCCTAAATCGACTCACCTAGGTTGACGCCCGGTTGACGGCATGAAACACTGCAGCTCCGGTCGATGGACGGCCGGGCAGACCCGAGGGCCGGGTCAGGAGATTCGCCATGGCAACGCTTCTTCCCCGTCTCGTTCTCAGCTACCGCGCCTTTCCGAACCCCATTCGCGGGACCGCCGGCGTCTTCATCGTCGCGACGACGTGCCGCGAAGAGGGACAGGTCGCGAAGCAGGCCGGCATGTGGTTTCACGGGCGTCGCGGCGACTGCAAGATGAACCCGTGCCTGGGCTGCGCGGCCTCGGTTCCGAATCTCGGCGACGGCGCTTACGGCTCGCCCGCGTACTGGTACCGCCCCGCGGACGCCAAGGGTCTCGTGGGTGTCCAGGGACTGGCCGAGATCGCCGACGAAGCCGCTCGCGCGGTTCTCACGCCTGCCGTTGCGGCGATGGAAGCCTCGCGCGCAACCGATCTCACCACTGCGCAGCGTGACCTCATCATCGTCGAGAGCGCACGCGTCGACCGCCGCTCGTACGGGTACCAGCGTTCCGGCGTGGCCTCTGTCCTGACCCGCAAGCGCGCGGACGGACGCGGCCTGCTCCTGGCGGACGACATGGGCCTCGGGAAGTCTGCACAGGCCCTTCTGACGATCAACTCCGACCCGAGCATCAAGACCACGCTGATCGTGTGCCCGTCGAGCCTGCGTCTGAACTGGGCCCTGGAATGCTTCATGTGGCTCGCGCGCCCGGCGGTGATTCACGTGGTCGATAGCCGGCCCCGGCCGCCGCGCAGCATCCGCGCCCTGGCGGGCGTACACATGATCACGATGGGCCCCGTGCCGCCGGCGGACGCGACCATCGTCATCGCCAATTTCGAGCGGGCGCGGGCGAAGCGCGCCAAGAAGGATGGCATCGCGGTTCTCGCGGCCGATGGAACGATCGCCCTCGAAGCAACCGCAACGAGCGCCGCGCTTCTCGCCCGCTCGTGGGACATGCTCGTCGTCGACGAGGCCCAGCGACTTCGCAACGAGAAGGCGCTGCAGACGCAGGCTGTGTTCGGTCTGGAGGCCAAACGGGCCGTGGCAGCGAAGGGCGACAAGCCCGCCAAGCCCGCGACCGACGCGCGACCGGGACTTTCCGAGCGATCGGGATTCCTGCTGCTGCTGACCGGTACGCCAATCCCGAACGTCGCGAAGGAAATCTGGCCGCTCCTGCACGCTGTGGCGCCCGACATCTTCCCGAAGTTCTGGCCCTTCGCGATGCGTTACTGCAACGCCCACAAGGAGCAAGTGTCGCGCGACCGCGAAGCGTGGATCATGAACGGCTCGTCGAATCTGCCCGAGCTGCAGGGACTCGTGCGCTCCAGCGGAATCATGGTCCGTCGACTCAAGAGCGAGGTACTGACCGACCTCCCGGGCAAGACCCGCGCGACGATCGTCCTGTCTGCGGACGGCGCTCGGACCGAGAAGCTCATCGCCGATCAGAACGCTGCCTGGGATGAATACGGCATCGACGACCTCGAAGCGGAGGCGGATCTCGCGCATGCGCGCGGTGACATGGACGGCTACGAGGATGCCGACGGGCGCTGGCGCAAGGCCAAGGCCGTGGCGTTCGAGGAAATGTCCAAGTACCGCCACTCGATCGGCGTCGCGAAGGTACCGGGCGCAATCGAGCACATCGAGATGCTCCTGGAGACCGTCCAGAAGATCGTGGTGTTCGCGCACCACGTCGACGTCATCGAGAAGCTCGCCGCGGGGCTCTCGGAGTACGAGTCGGTCACCATCAACGGATCGACGTCGCTGACGGCTCGGCAAGCTGCCGTCACGCGATTCCAGGACGACCCGAACTGTCGTCTGTTCTTCGGCAACCTCAAAGCAGCTGGGACCGGGCTCACGCTCACGGCCGCGCACACTGAGGTGTTCGTCGAGTCGTCGTACGTGCCCGAGGAAGTGAATCAGGCTGAGGACCGCTGCGTTCGCATCGGTCAGAAGCACAACGTCCTGATCCACCGTCTGGCGTTCGAGGGCTCGCTCGATCAGCGGATGTTCGACATCGTTGCGGCGAAGCAGGCCGTCGCCGATGCGGCGCTCGACACGCGCCGTGACGCGATCGTGATTCCCGAGATCGAGGCTCGCGAGCCCCGTCCAGAGCGCGTGAAGCCGGCTGCAGCCGTGGTCGACGTCAACGCCCCTGTCGAAGCGCGTGAGGGCACCCAGATGGGGTCCAGGCGCCCGGCCGTGTACCCGGCGGCGCCCGATCTGCAGCGCGACGCGGCAGCGACCGCGATGCGGATGCTCGCGGCCATGGACGAGGATCGCGCGGCCGAACTCAACGGCGTCGGGTTCAGCAAATCGCACACCCGGATCGGTCACGCACTCGCCCACCTCGCGCGGCCCATGACGGACGGCGAGGTCTGGTTGGCGGCGCAACTCGCGACGATCTTTCGCGGACAGCTCTCGGATGAACTCGTTGCAGCCGCAGGCGGCTCGGTGGAGGTGTCGTGATGGCAACGGAGAAGAAGCCTTCCCAGATCGAAGCCGAGGACTCTGATCTCGCGCTTCTCGCGGCCGCCTGCTCGCCCGCGCTGCGGGCCGGGGGAGAGCCCGGTTTTCAGTCGACGGAAGAGCCGCGCCGCGCGCTCCGACGCGCCGCCATGCGCTACGGGGCCGCGGTCGCGGTGTTGACTGCGGAAGCGACCGCGTCGGAGGTCGCGGAGTTCGGAGCGTTTGCCGCCGACGACCTGACGCAAGGGATTCGTGCAACGATCATCGCGGCGCGACGGCGTACTGTTGGATTGTCTCGCGGGATGAAGACGGCGTGCGAGTGTGTTCTTGCTGCCTACGAGGAATTGCTTCGAGAACAGTCGGTCGACCTGCCTCCGTATCCGCATCAGGCGACCCGCTCCGTCTACTCCGCGCTGCGGTCAGCGCAAACTCTGGCACTCGCCGTCGAGGATGCCGCGATGGGCGCCATCCTGGCGGAGATCACCAACGCGACGCTCTGTATTGTCGAGAGCGCTCGTCGGCGCTCGGGCGCCGACGCGTATCTAAGAGGAGCCGTGGCGGCGCTCGCGCGTCCGAAGGACTGGACGTCACCAGCTCGGAGGACACCGTAATGAAGCCCGCTCAGCATCCGCCCACGCTCGCTCGCTACCTCGAACTGCTCGACACGCATCGCCAGCTGGCGCGCTACGACCGGCCGATCAGCCGTGAGGAACGAGCGCCGATCGATGCCGAGATGCGCAAGATCCTGAACGTACTCACGCCCGACGAGCAGGTAGCAGCCGGCGAGCAGGACTGGCGCCGCAATCCCGTCGAGTTCGATGTCCGCGAAGCGTCGTGCATGGAACGCGGCGTCCCGGTAAGAGATCGACCTCCGATGTCCTTCGACGACATCCCGCAGTTCCCCCACGCGGCGTACGAGATCGACGTGTCCTGGATGGAACTCGAACGTCATATTGCTCGATGGAGTGAGGCCTACAACCTCAACCTGCCAGTTGGTGCAGAAGACCGAGATGGATCTACTGAGGACGAGGGGCTTCGGGCGGAAGTGCCTCAAGCAGGTCAGGGACATGCTCTCCAAGAAAGACCTCGCGCTGGGCGCGCGCATCGACGACTGGCCGACGATGCTCCGGCGCTGGAACGCCGCACATTCGCCTGCGATGGAGCAGGACGATACCCTTCCGATCCTCGGCGATTTCATCGCTGCCCAACGGAACGTTGATTCTCAGGTAGAGAAGCTCGTGGCCCGAATCGCCGCCATCGACCGGGAGCAGATCGAGCTGACGTCCGAACGCGAGATCATCTGCGCGGCTCTCCAAGTTGCCGGGCGGCCGCTTGGCGAAGAACTCTTGAGGAAGCGAGATCCGAAGTGAACATCTGCTTCATCGACACCGAGACCAGCGCTGCGAAGCCCGCGAACGGCCGCATCGTCGAGATCGCCTACGAGGTTTGCACGCCGTGGCCCGAGCTGCAGGTGCTCACGAGCATGGAGCAGAAGATCCAGCTTTCCGAGCGCGACTTCAGACGTGCTGAACCGAAGGCGCTCGCGGTCAACCAGTACACGGAAGACCAGTGGGCGAACGCGCCGCTCGCCTCGGCTGAATTGTGGCGTGAGCTGACACGGCCGCTCGTGAACGTCGTGCTCTGCGGTCAGAATGTCGGCTTCGATCGCGACTGGATTCTCAGCGAGATGGCACGTTACGACCTGCTCGATCCGGCGGCGGACGAACCGCCGTGGGGCCGCCGGTTCATCGACGTGCAGGCGTACTCACACGCCATCGCCGAAGAACTTCATCTGCCCGACTTCGGACTGCACACGGTCTACGACACGATCGGACCGCCGTTGCCGCGCCACCGAGCGTACCCCGACGTTCAGCGCGCGAAGACGGTCTACCGCTTCGGCCGGGGCGTCATGGCGCAGGGTATGCTCAACGCCGCGCGGATGCCGTGGCCACCGCCGTGAGTCCATCCGCTCGACGGAAGCGCTGCGTGCTCTGCCGGACGCTCGTCGCGCCGGCACACTGGATCTTCACGCCGTTCGGTGGCTGCTGCGTGTTCTGCCGCGACCGCTGGACGGCCGCGCGAGAGATCGACGGCCACCCGTGGCTCCCGATGTTGCCTCCGCGCGAGAAGCCACGCCGATGCGAGGCGGGTCGCGGCATGGTGCTGCAGATGGGCCAACCTCGCTTCAAGCAGTGCGGCGCGCCGTCGACGCACACTCGTCCGTGGCTATCGAAGCACTCACGGTGGCCGATGGCACTGTGCGAGGCAGACGCCGCAGTCGCGGAGAGCGAGGGTGCACTCGTGCTCAAGGGCGAGTGGTGGCCCGAGGACGTTCGTGGACCTGGAGGCTCGTGATGGTGATCGTTCTACCGAAACGCGACGTACCGCCTGCTCAAACGGATGTTGCGCGATTACGAGCTCACGGTGAAGGCTGGGTGCCTGCCGCTAGTCTTCGCCTGCTTGCCACTCAGGGGCTCACGCGTAGACGGTACGCGCGCGAAGACGGTCGTCGACAAGGACGACGTGACCTTCACTCCGCTGGAGTCAGCTGTACGACGAACTTCACCGCCGCGTCTTCGAGCTACGTGCCGAAGGTCAGCGCAATGCCGCGAATCTCGGAAGGACAACAGCAGATGTACCATCGACTGGTTTTTAAGGGCGCAAACTACAAAGACGTGTTCGCCCAGGCGCACGCGCACCTGACGGAGTGCGAGCAATTCGACCTCGCTGGTCGCGTCGCCGCTGTGAATCCAGAGGTTCCGCCGGTACCTCAGACGTCGGGCTTCACCGAGCTGTTCTGGGGACCGCTGGAACCATGGCCGTACAACGAAGGCCACACGCACTATATCCGCCTCAAGTACTACGACGGCGTGCCTGTTTGACAGCCAGTTGACAGCGGTTTGACACCACGTGGCGACCGTGGCAGAGTCATGCCTCCAGGTCGACGGACGGCCCGGAACACGGCCCCGAATGACGGGGCAGATCGGCCTCTCCCATGATCACCCCGAACAATCTCTCGAAGGCTCTCGAACTCGCGGCACGCGGCGCCCTCTTCGTCGTCAATCACTCGGGCGGCAAGGACTCGACCCGCGACCCCCAGGCGGGCACGGGCTCGAACGAACACACGGAGACGACCATGGACACAGCGACGACAGCAGTGACCCCCTACGAGACACGATGCCGCGAGGCTCAGGCCGAGCGCGACCTGATCCTGGCGCGATCGGCGCCAATCCCGACGACGATCGAGGGGCTGCCGAAGCTCCGTGATGACGACGAGATCACCGTCGGTGGTCGTGACTTCACAATCGGCACCGTCGTCGGATACGCGCTGAAATACCATCACGATCCGATCGCGGCGTACGCCCGGGAAGTCGCGCGTGGCCACGAAACGGTGTTCATTCTCCAGAACTGCATCGTCCTGTACGCCGGCCCGCGGCGACCCGAGCCGAAGCGCACCGATCTCGCCGTCGGCGCCCATATTGTCATCCACGGGCACGTCTACCGGATCGTGCCGGCGCCGAACGACAACCTCCGGCCGCTGCTCGTCGGCCGTGTCGACCACTTTACGGTTATTCCCGTCTAAAACGGCCCTGTCCGAATTCGTTGGCCGGCGAGTTGACAGCTGGTTGACAGGCCCGTACAACACTGGACGGCGGCCACGGAGGTCGCCGAGGGCCCGCGGAGGGCCGGGAGAGAAGACCATGACGACGATCAATACGACTCTGACCTCGGTGACTGCTCGAATGCTGGCCTCGGCGGAGATCCTGCGCGCGCTCCAGGCGAAGGCGCCGCTCTGCGTTTCCTACGGCGCGGGCGTCGACTCGACCGCCGTGCTGGTGGGACTCTGGATGCTTGGGATCACGCCGGACCTGATCACGTTTGCAGACACGGGTGGCGAGAAGCCCGAGACGTACAAGTTCTTCGACGTCATCAACGCGTGGCTCGTCTCGGTAGGCTTCCCTGAGGTTGTCGTGGTTAAGCGCGCCCGAACGGCACGCGCTCCGTACTCGACCCTCGAAGAGAACTGTCTCGTCAATGCGACCCTGCCGTCGCTCGCGTTCGGCGGCCGCAAGGGCTGCTCACAGAAGTGGAAGCGCGAGCCGCTCGACGCCTATCGCGCGAAGTGGCAGCCCGCGAAAGCGGCCTGGGCGCGTGGCGAGCGCGTCACGGTGCTGATCGGCTACGACGCCGGCCCGAAGGATGCGCGCCGCTCGTCGATCGCCGACGATCGCAAGTACCACTACGAGTACCCGCTCCGCCTCTGGGGCTGGGACCGTGCGGAGTGCGAGCGCCGGATCGCCACCGCGGGACTCGCCGTACCTGCCAAGAGCGCTTGCTACTTCTGCCCGGCAAACAAGGTCGCAGAGATCGCGAAGCTCGTGGACGAGCAGCCCGAACTCGCGGATCGGATCATCGCGATGGAAGCTGCTGCCGAGCCGCGTCAGACCGAGCGTCGTGCAGCCGGCAAGAAGGCAATCGAGGGTCTGTGGGGCATGGGCTGCAAGGGCACCCGCGGTGGCGAGAAGCGCCCCGGACGTATGGGTGAGTTCATCACCGCGTACCGCGCCGGGCGCTCTCTGCCGGTCATCCAGAGCGTCCGGGCGTCCAACTGCGGCGGGTGCGGACTGTGAGCGGCCTCAACACGACGATGCTGCCCACGAGTGAGACGGTCGTCGGGGGTGTACTGTGAGCCGCCTGACGTTCAGGCGCGTGATGGAGATCGCGAACGCGCTCGCGATCCCGTGCGCCCACTGCGGCGTCGCTGCGGGCGCGCTCTGCGTCTGGCCGAAGGGCCATCCGAATCAGACCCGCGGCAACGCGCCGCCGGCCGCCTGCAACCCGCGCATCAAGGCCTCCAAGGTGGTCATCGCCGATCTCACGGGCGAATGCACTCGCGAAGAGCAACATCGCCGCTCGGACGCGGTTCTTCTCAGCGCTGCCCGACGCGGCCGTCTCCCCTGTCCAGAGTGCGGCCACGCCGGCCCGCACGACCACAACGGTGAGAGCGGCGACGATCTGACGTTCTGCTGCTCGAAATGCGGAATGCACTTCGATTCGATCGTCGTTCGCGATGCGGCTGTCGCCGCGGAGTTCCAGTCGTGACGCTCACAGCGAACCGACGCTCATCGACCAGCGCCGGCAGCTGCAACTACTGCTCGCGCTGGGTGACGGCCGACGGGACCACTCCCCATACCGTGACCGAGATCGGCAGCGACGATCGCAACGGCAGCGTCCTGGTCCGATTGTGTGACGATTGCCTTGATGAGCTTCGCTCGGTCGTCGCGCCCGCCACGAAGCTGACGACGACTGCCACGGAAAAGGACTCTGCGGAGATCGAGATGACGCCGGCCCAGGCACGCATGGCGAAGTGCTTCCCTGCAGATGGCTGGCCGGCATTCAGGGCCGCGATGGACGCCCTTCAGTCTCTTGCGGAAGACTGCCTCGACGGGAACGTCGCGCCGGATGTCGAACAAGTCCGCCTCGTCGAACTGTGCGCCAGCGTCGGCCCCGAGTACATCGCCCACCTGACGGAATACTACGAGAGTTTCAAGGCAGTTCGGGGTGCGCGATGAAAGCGTTCACGCTGGACGGCGCCGAGCTGCGGCTCGTGGAGGATCTCGCCGCGAAGGGTGCACTGGTGGTCGTGAACCATTCGGGCGGCAAGGATTCTCAGCGCATGCTGATCGAGCTGCTCTCGCATGCGTCCATTGCCCGGAAGCAGATCCTGGTCGTGCATGCCGCGCTCGGCGACGTCGAATGGCCGGGCGCGATGGAACTCGCGCGGGATCAGGCTGCCGCGGCCGGCGTGGCGTTCCTCGTGGCGCGTGCCCCGAAGACGTTCATGCAGATGGTCGACCGACGGTTCGCGGCCCGGCCCGACGTGCCGGCGTTCCCCCAGGCCGCCAACCGCCAGTGCACAAGCGATCTCAAGCGTGATCCGATCATGCGCGAGGTCCGGCGGTACGCGAAGGCGAACGGGTTCACGACGATCATCACCTGCATGGGCCTGCGAGCCGCTGAGAGCCCGAAGCGCGCGAAGATGCAGACCTGGACGAAGAGCACGCGCGGCTCGGTCGCCGGGCGCAACTGGTTCGAGTGGCTGCCGATCCACGCAATGTCGACCGCAGACGTGTTCGCCGGAATCGCGGCGGCCGGCCAGAAGCCGCACTATGCGTACGCACTCGGGAACGAGCGGCTGTCGTGCGTGTTCTGCATCCTCGGGAGCGCGAACGACGCGCGGAACGGCGCCGTCCACCATCCTGAGCTGTATGCGCAGTACGTCGCGGCCGAGGAACGCACGGGGTATACGATGCACCAGTCGCGCAAGTCGCTCCCGCAGATCACCGGGCTGAGCGTCGAGCAGGCGCGCGCCGAACACCGCCGGCTACCGGTGATCCAATGATCTGCGAATGGTGCCGACGCGAGTCCGCCGAGACGACCACGTACACCCTCGTGGCGGACGCGATCACCACATCCAGGCCTGATGTACCGGTCGAAATTTGCCGAGAGTGCCAGCGCAGCCCGAACCTGACGCACTTCCTCTGCGGTCAGCGCGTCGAGCGAGGCCTCGCGTGGGAGCCGACAGAGAGAGGCTTCTGCGAGTGGTGCTTCACGATTCCCACCGACCTGCACCCGGGCCCGACCTATCGCCCAATGATCTGCTCGCTGTGCGGCGGCGAGACGTGGCACTGGATCACGCAGACAGAAACACCAACCCGGCGGGGAGTCATCAAGTGAGCAAGCCAACGGCAACAGTCCGCATGTTCGGCGACGAAGAAGTCCTCGACGATCCAGACGCGGTCGCCTTCATTCGAGGAGTCGCGAAAGCCAACTGCAAGCGCACTCTGCAGCTGAGCGCTGATCGCGTCGCGCACTTCCGAGGCAGGATCGCGGCACTCAACCTCTCGTGGGATGACGCCGTCATCATTCTGGTGAATGTGGACGACATCCATGGTCGCCTGTTTGCCGACGTGCTCATGCCGGGCCACGACTGGCAGCCTTACCGCGATCGAGGCGAGGTCCCCTTCGCGCGCGGGCTTGCGCCGCGGAAGGCCACCGAGCGGGGCATTGGCATCTTCGACGCCGAGGCTGCCGCAAGGCTCCGCGACATACAAGAGGTCGCAGTCGTCGTGGTCGACCACGGCGTGGCCGAAGCGTTCGTAGCTATGGAGGCAGACCGATGAAAAGCACACTGATTCTGGTCGTTGTTGCAATACTCGCAGGCTGCGGCGCAATGCCGGTCCCGACGGATGGAAGACAGGACGGCGCTGCCGACACCGTCCTCGTGGCTGATAGCGGCACCGACGCGCGGCCGGGAAGCGATGTGCGCGAGGACGTTGTCGGGCTTGATGTCGCGCCGACTGTCGACGCGAGCGAGCCGGATGCCAGCGCAGCTGACGTGAACATCTCCGAGAGCAGCGCCCCTGACGGAGCCCACGCCTGCGTTCCAGGCTCGACGCAGGTCTGCGCCTGCACCAACGGCCGGGCCGGCGCGCAGTCGTGCCTCGACACCGGCGCCGGATTCGGCCCGTGCGCGTGCTCGTCGTGTGCCGGGCGCACCTGCGGACCCGATGGCGCCGGCGGATCGTGCGGCACCTGCCCGGCTGGCAACGCATGCTCAGCAGCTGGCGCTTGTAGTCCGATGGCGGTGGCATGCTCTCCATGCACGACCAACGCGCAGTGCCCAGGTTCGACCTGCGTCGCAAGATCCTGCGACGGCGTGCGAGGATGCGCGCCGACCGGCGCCGCTGAGTGCGCGCGGATCGGCAGTCTCGACTGCCCGTACACATCCGCCTATCACCAGTGCTCCGGCACCGTAGCCTGCGGCCCTGGCGCAGCGTGCATCGCGCCCTACGCGGGCGCGCCGTCCAGTGACACGCGTCGCAGCTGCTCGCGGAGCGGATGCACGACCGCGGCCGACTGCCCACCCGCGACGCCGACCGGCTTTCCGGGAAGCGGCACGCCGTACTGCGGGGCGGACCATCAGTGCTACCTCGGGTGCAACGCATTCGGCGCCTGCACGTTCGACGGCGTCGTCAGCTGCGTTCGCAACGCCGCCGGCGCATACGCGATCTGCTACTGAAATGGCGACTGACGCGTTCGACGCCGACGCTTCCCGAGCGGCCCGTGAGAGTGCCATCGCAACCGTTGATGACGCTGCGAGCGAGGAATGGAAAGAGGCGGCGGTGGCAGCTGTGAAGTACGTCTGCGAACGTCGATCGCAATTCACGACGGATGCGGTCTGGTTCATCCTCGATCGGGCCGCAATCGAGGCGCCGAACGAGCCGCGCGCCATGGGCGCCGTCATGCGCCACGCAGTCTCCGAGGGTTGGTGCGTCGTGACAGATCAGACTCGGAAGTCCGTGCGCGTCGCGTGCCACCGTCGGCCCTTACAGGTCTGGAAATCGCTGATTGCGGCAGGATGCTGCGCACCAACCAAGGACTCCGCATGACCAGGAAAACGATCCGAACCATCGACAAACCAACCCCTGCGATGATTGCGATGGTGCGAGATGCGCTCCCCGCTCTTCGTCCGTGGATGGCGTTCTATCTGGAGCGCAACATCCCAGCGGAGGATATCCACTTCATCGTCGCAAAGGCGACGCCATCCGTCGCGCCGCTCTTCGCGGGTAGCCAGGATTGGTTTCCTCCGGGCTCTCCACCGTCTCGACATGGCGACTTGATCGCGATGGGATTGATGCGCGAAGTCCTCACCCGTCTCTGCGTGGCGTTTGGGAAGGTCGAGGTCCCGATCTATTCGGCGCTTGCCCGGGCTCGCCCGGACCGTTACGGCAACGACGCGAAGATCGCGGTGTACGACGGCAAGGTCCAGTTCGCCGGATACATAGAGCGTGATCTGGCTCTTGCTGTACGTGTCGAGCTTGAAGGGTCTGCGTCGAATACGATGCTCGCGGATCGCTTGGACGAGATTCTCTCTAAAAATCTTGCGCAGTTTCGCGCTGCAGCTGTCGAGGACATCAAGACGGTGCCGCTCACCGACCTCTGTTTCCAAGTCATCGTCAAAGCAAGCAAGGACAACTCGCGCGCGATCTCTCCGAGCGAGATGGATCGAGCCTCACAATGCGTGCTCGACATTCGAACGAACACGCGTCAGCGCGTCGCGCAATACATGCGGACCATCGGAGGGGACAGATACGCCGACCAGCTGAATTCGCCGAACCATGACGGCTGCTTTCGGATCTTCTTCCATGCGTTCGGTGTGACGGTTGGATACGAGATCCCAATCATCCCGCCGAATACTATCGATCAGCCCGGATGACTGGCCATCCGTACAGAGAACGACCCGCGCCGCCAACGAAGCCGACGTGGTGGGAACGCCTTCTGTGCTCGCTGGATATCCACACGGTCATCCCAGGCATGTCGGTCGAGGCGTATCTCGATGCGTACGGAAAGAACCGCACCGCAATTCACCTCTGTGCACGATGCGGAACGAAGGTTGTCTTTCTTGTCGGAGCGATGGATTGGATCGCAGTTCGTCGAGCGAGACAGGATCCAGAGCTGCCGAAATGCATCTGTCGCGTGACGCTCGGATCCGTGGTCGAGTACTGGGACAACACGGACGAAGAGCACGCGCTTCGATGCTCATGCGGCGGAACGCGACTGAACCATCCGTACCGGTGCGATGGCTCGTGCGTCCTAAGAGCCGGCAGGCTAGCTAGCCGGTTGACACCATAGAGCAGCGTGGTAGCATCGACAGGCTGGACATGGCGTCCGGCCGAAACGGCCTCCACGGCGGAGGCTCTCAAGGTGATCTGATGCGAATCGAACGGATGATGGTGGATGGCAACGGCGTGCAGATGAGGGTCGTCGTGATCCTCGACGAATCTGGCCCGAAGATCGAGCGTGCGATTGCGCGCCTCGCGAACAAAGCCCGAGCGAAGCACAGCATTGCAGGCGGACCTCGACAGGCCTCGGCACTCGACGGCGCACTGCGCGTCACGGTGATCCCGGTCTCGGATGGCACTCCGGCCGATGGCGTCACGTCCTCGAAGCGCCTCACGACGGTGGCCTCGTGAACGCGGTGCTGGTCTCCACCGAGCGTGCGACGAACCTCGCTGGCACCTGCGGCGTGTGCCTCCGCCGGCACATGATCGTTCGCACCGCCGGGGGCGCCCTCGTCCTCGCGCTGCACGGCTACACGCGGCCCGGCTACGGCTGGCAGACGCGTGGCTGCTACTCGGAACGACGCGAAGCCTGGGAGACGTCCAAGGTGCCTGCCGAGGAATGGCTCGGGATCCTTCGGAACTCGCTCGCACGCAACATCTCGACGATCGCGTTTCTCAAGAGCGGGAAGCTCCAGTCGATGACCATCGAGCAGGAGGTCCGCCCGCGCGAACGCGTGCCCGGCAAGCGCTTCGCCTGGAAGACGGAGCAGGTCCAGATCACTCCCGGGCATCCCGAGTGGGCACGGACGCTCGCTGGCAAGATCAGCGTGTACGAGACGCGCGTCTCGATGCTCGCGAGCGACATCAAGAGCTTCGAGAAGCGCCTCGCGACGTGGGCGCCGGCCGAACTCAAGGACGCGACGACGATCCCGCGCTGGAGCCGCAAGGAAGGCGCGCCGCCGTTCCAGGTGAACGAGATCGTGGCCCGCCGCGGCTTCGGTTTCGGCCGCGCGCCGTCGACCTCGTACGAAATCTGGACCGGCTACGGCTGGGAGCGGATGCGCGCCGACGAGTGGTACGTCATGCGCGATGCCGGCGACGCCGTGGAGTGGGTCCAGGGCGACCGCAGCGTCCTGCTTACGCCGTCGGGCGCGCCGGCTCCGCGCCGGGTGAACCTGACCATGACGCAGGGAAAGCTTCTTCGGCAGGTCATGCGGGATGGTCCCGACGGCAAGGGTCGACTCCTTCGCGGCGTCCTTACGTGCGCCGACCGCACGCTCTGGCAGATGATCGAACTCGGCCTGATCGAGTTCCACGCCCCGGACGTGTGCATCACCGACCTCGGCCGACTGTCGGCCAGAGGCTAGCGATGAAGACCTATGGCACAAAGGGCGGCAAGTGGGAGATCGCCAGTACGAGCCGATCTGTGACGGCCCGGCGGGCGAAGGCGGCGCGCTCGCGGGCACGGCAGGCCGCACGCCGGGCGCTGAGGGAGTTCGAGCGCCGGATCGCCGGCTGACTCGCTTCGCGCCAGCTGCTGGGGCTCTGCGTGCGATGCAGGGCCACAGCGGCGGGCACGGTGCCAAAGACGAGCGCGCGGAAGCGCTCAAGGAGTTTTGAAATGGACAAGGCAATCGCATTGAAAGTCTCGATCTCTCAGGCTCTCGCCATCGCGGCCGGCGTGCCGCGGTATGGCGACAGCGAGTACACGCTCACGGAGAGCGATCTCGCGAGCCTCGCGCCTGACGTGCGCGCGCTTCTAGCCGAGTCGCTCGACAAGGGCTGTGTTCGCGTAAGCTCGTCGACGTTCTCAGAACCTCTCGCCCTCGCAGCTCCGAGCGTCTCATGGGACACCGTCGAACCAGTACTTCTGGAGCGGCTGGCTGTCGTGCGCAAGATCCGAGAAACGGCCGCAGCCGACAAGGAAGCAGCAATCCAGGCGCTGCTTGCGATCCCCGAGCGGGAATGGATCTACGTCATCAAGACAACTGACTGGGAACATGGAGCGCAGATTGCGCGCGAGGACTGGAGGATCCTCGATGGCGCGTACGGCTGCTATAACCGCGACGCCTACAAGCACCAGAACGACCCGCGGATCGCGGCAGTCTTCGAGCGCTTGGCGCCGGAATTGAAGCAGCGCAGGCTCCAAGCCGACGCGGACCACAAAGAACGAGTCGCCTTGGCGCGTCGGAGCTACGAAGAGGCCCAAGAGCGCGCGGTGGCTGAGTCGCAACTCGCCGTCAAGAAACGCGAGGCCGCGGTCAACCAACTGCGGGCCTTCGCTTTGGGAATCGACCGACTCGCCCGGCCGGCGAAGGACGGCTACGACGTGACGACGGCCGCGCTCGATGAGATCGCCACCGAGATCCGTGGCCAGTTCGCCGATGCATTTGTTCTCGTTGCTGGCTCGCACGAGTACGAGAACGCGTCGTGGAAAGAACGCTCTGCGCCGCGGGCGCCAGCATTCCTCGCGCTCGATCGTGTGACCAAGCACGTCGATGACGTTCGTTGTCCGCGCGGCTGGTCGCGTCCGGGCATTCCTGCCTGCGTTGAGATCGATATCTCCAGAATCGTGCGATTCACGCCGGCATCGACGCGGGACGAGTACGACTGCGAGATTCTCGGGCGACAGATGACGGCCATCGTTGTGACTATCGATGTCCCTGCCATCGAACACGGCACCCGTGTCGTGGTCTTCCCGGCGGAATCGTGATCCCCGTGCCGACGGTCAACCATCGCGACCGCGAGGCCGAGTCACTCGCGAGGCGCTACGAATTCTCGACACCAGCGCTGCTCCGGGTACTGCTCGACTTCGCGCTCGATCAGGAATGCCCAGCCCTCGACGTGTTCCTCGCCGAGCGCGCGGCGGAAGCGAAGAGAGATGCCACGATCCGACGCGTCGCCGAGGCGTGCGCGCGCCGCAATCACAAGGCGGACGGCAGCGAGACATCTCTCAAGCCCGATACCGGAGACTATGCCCGGCTGCTCGACGCGCTCGGGCAGGCGCTCTTGACAACCTTGACAACCGATGAGCAGGACGTCTTCTGCAAGACCTACGCACGATGCATCCATGCACTGAACCGACAGGTGCCGCGGTGAAGCGGCAGTTGCGTATCAGTCGTGCGGACGCCACGCGATTGGAAGTAGCACTGCGCGGCGCGCGGTTCGAGAATATCGACCCTCGGCCGGAGGTCATTGCTGCGATCGGCGTTCTGAGGCTCTATTTCCAAACCTGGGTAGAAGCGAGGATCGAAGCCGCGCTGCTGCACATCGTGGGGATGAGAGATCAGCGTTGGAGTGGTTTTCGTAATGGTCGTGGCCTTGACCGCTCGCAAACGCGCGAGGCCCTGACAGCCGGGACGACGCACTTGCGGGTGTCGCAGCTCGACGCTGGCTTTCTCCGAAAGGCGCTCGCGAGCGCGCGGTTTGAGAAGGCAGATGACAGCGAAGAGTTCGTCGCTGCTGCGACCCTCATGCGCGAGTTCATTGCAACGGAGATCATCGCGCCTCTTGTCACGACGATTGAACACATCACAGGACGGATACCGCAATGACTGAGGATCTCCGCACCGCCGTCGAGGTGATGCTCGACCCTCCTGCCTTCATGACTGCGTCCGAGGCCCCGCCGAAGGCCAGCAGCCATGACTGACGCCGAACGCACCGACGCGCATCGCAAGCTGCGGGGTCACGACTTCCACGCGCATCGCGCCAAGTGCGGCATGCGCGTCGCCGCGCTCGGCGCGGTTGCCGTCGAGTGCCCACACGGGTTCGACTGCTGCCCCGAGTGCGACCCGTGCACCTGCGATCTGTCGGAACGACTGGCGGCTCGCCGGTGACTCGGTACATCGTCAGCGCCCTGTCTTCGAACGCGACTCGTCCATACGGCGAGCACATTCGAATCTTCTGTGACGAGAACGACGGCCCGTTCTTCGCGGGCTTCCCCGTGCCGATCGGGACGGCGCTGTGCGGCGAGATGCTCGTCGGTGGGTGGGACACCAAGCTGCCCCTGCCCGGCGCCGGCCCGGCGCCCGTCACGGTCTGCGCCGACTGCCGGAACGCGTACCTCGCCGTCGTCAGACCGCCGAAGCCTGCGCCGCCACCGAAGCCGCCGAAACTGCCGAAGCCGCCGAAGGCTCCGCGAGTGCGTCGGTACCACGGGGAGACCACGCACGACGACACGGCCGTCGGCCTCGCCGGCCTCGTCGCGTGGACCGACGGCAGCGGCACCATGCAGGACTCGCCAGCTGCCGTCGGCGTCATCGTCGCGCTCGATGGCGTCGTCGTCGTCGAAGCGAGCGAGCACATCGGCCTCGGGACCAACAACGTCGCCGAGGTTCGCGCGATCGGCCGGGCGCTCGCACTCGGGTTCGCGGTCGGCGGCGGGCGCGGGCCGCTGATCATCTTCTCGGACAGCGAGTTCGCGATGGGCGCGGTCTGCCGCGGCTCATCTTGGGAGATCAGCGAGTCGCGCAACCCCGATCTGCGAACGCTCGTGCTCCAGGTGCGGAACGAGGTCGCACGGTGGCGCGATCTGACCTTCCAACACGTGAAGGGCCACTCTGGGAACTACGGCAACGAGCGATGCGACTGGCTCGCCGGCCGCGCTCGCAAGGCTCACATCGCTGCGGTCACGGCCGCCGCCAGTCCCGTCGAAGAACAAGACCAGGAAGGCCCCGACACATGGTAATCGTCACGATCCCCGCATGGCTCGCTGAACAGGCACGCGCGCACAGCCTGCCGAGCGACGACCTGATCCATTTGCAGTTCGAGTCCGAGCTGCGCTGGGAGACGCTGTACGCGCTCGTGACTGCGATCGAGCGCGAATGTCTCGACAGCGACGGTCGGATGCTGGAGATGGACCACTGGCCTCGCTGGGCCACCGTGCCGCTCATGGCGAACGGGCTCTTGCGGAAGGATCCGAGCGAGACGTTCGTCATGCTGACGACTCGCTGTGGCGCGCTCTACGCGATCACGCGTGCCGCGCGAACTCTGCTGCAGCTGCCGGCGCGGCCGTCGCCCGAGCGCAGCCTGACGTCGCTGGTCATCGAGCTCGGCGAACTGCTCACCAACCGATCCACCATCCGGCCCGCGCGGAGGGTCTGATGGCGAACACGATCCCGCCCGATCCGTACGTGGTCGACATCGAAACGGCGAGCTGTTGGGCCTCGCTGAACGATCGGCAACGAGCCCACCTGGAGAAGCTTCACGTGGCCGCCCAGGCGAAAGATCCGTCGATCAAGGAGAGCGCGCAGCGTCGGTGCGCGCTGCAGCCCGCGACCGGCAAGATCATCGTGATCGGCATGCTCAACCCCGCGACCGACACCGGCGTCGTGCTGTACGAGGGGCGCGCGCCGGCGCAGACGATCGAGGGCATCACCTGGATCGGCACCACCGAGGCCGACATGCTCATGCGCTTCTGGCAGATCATCAAGGGCCACCCGATCGTCACGTTCAACGGGTTCAACTTCGACGCGCCGATGCTGGTCGGTCGCTCGATGTACAAGGGCATCCCGCCGACGCAGCGCATCGCACCCAGGTGGTACGAGCGCGATCGGCACCTCGACATCCGCGAGGAACTCTCGTGCTTCGGTCGGATGAAAGCGTACGACCTCGCGTTCACCTGCGACCTGTTCGGCGTTCCGAGTCCGAAGGGCGAGATGGACGGCTCGATGGTCGAAGCGGCGTATGAAGCCGGCGAGATTCTCAAGATCGCGGAGTACTGCCTCGACGACGTGGAGGCCACTTCATCACTACTGCCGCTCGTCGCGCGCGGAATGCCGTTCTGGACGAAATGAGGATATATGAATAGCGCTGAAGTCGACTCCAAACTATACGAACGAGTGATTCCGATCTGCGACCTCAGCGAGGCGGTGTCAGAGTACGCGCGTTCGTGCGTCTCCGAGATCACGAAGCCGAGACGTGGCGTCGTCGTCGAGCTTCACTTCCGCCTCGACGAAACATTTAAGACCCGGCGACGCCTCAGGCATGAAACGCGGGGCAATGTCGGGGAAGCGGTGTTAGTTCTCACTGCTGAGTGGTTCACCGAAGCAGAAGAGCAGCCGGCCGCGACGGAGATCGCTGACTATCTCCAGCGGGCCGAAGCATGGCTCAGGAAGAACCCACCGCCGGGCTTGATCCGGTTTCTTCCTGAGGTCAATGACCGCAGCGAGAAGACTGTCCTATCGGCCGCCGAAGTCGCCGCAGTCAGCCAGGGGCTTGATCGAGTATTCAAGCTCATCGATCGCTGGAATGGTGTCCAATGCGATACGGGCAGCTGGCTTGTCCGGGTCATGGCGTGAGCGCGCCCATCACCCGACGCGTGCTCGCGATCTACAAGGAGGCCGACGCCATCGTCGAGCAACGCATGGCCGCTACGTGCATCGCGCCGACCTGCGTGAAGGGCTGCGACGCATGCTGTCACCAGTTGGTCGCGCTCGACTTCGCGTCGGCGATTGCGCTTGCCGTTGCGATCGTTGCCTCGCCCGCGTGGAAGGATCGTCTGCCCGATCTGCGCGCGAAGCTCCGCGACGCCATGCAGGCCACGGCCGATCTCGACATCACCGACGCGGCGGCGCGCGGCAAGTACTTCCAGCTGCGACGGCCGTGCGTGCTGCTCGATGAAACCACCCGGACATGCTCGGTCTACGACGCGCGCCCGTCGCCGTGTCGCCACTACGCGGTCGTGTCCGACCCGGCGCACTGTCACTTCGACTACACCGGCCTCGTCAGCATCGTCGCCATCGGCTCGTACATCCAGCCTCAGGTGATGCTCAGGAGCCTCGCGATCCTCGAAGAGGCCGACCTGCCCATGCTCTTCGGAGCGATGCAGACGATGCTGCTGACTGCTCTCGACTACGTCCGCCGCGGTGAATCCGCGATCGTCGATCTGCTGCGCGCGCAGCGGCCCGACGTGGCGCTGGCCGAGGACGTCATCGAGCAATCCACGAACCGTGCACAAGGAGGCCGACGATGATCAATTGGGAACGTGTTGCCCGAGAACTCGAACGCCTCTGCATCGACCAGGGTGTCGACCTGAAGATGGATATTCTCATCGAAGCGTGCACCGTGCCACCGTCGATTGTCGAGCGCGTTGAAGCGGTCGAGCGCGATGTCGAGCAGCACGTCGTCGACATTGAGACCGCCAGCCTCTGGGGGAAGCTGAGCACACGTCAGCGAGCGCACCTGGAGAAGCTTCACGCGGCGGCTCAGGCGAAGGACCCGTCGATCACCGAGAGCGCGCAGCGTCGGTGCGCCCTGCAGGCCTCGACCGGCAAGATCATCGTGATCGCGATGCTCAACCCGGGAACGGACACCGGCGTCGTCATGTACGAAGGCCGTAGCGAAGCGCAGACCGCTGAGGGCATCACCTGGATCGGCACGACCGAGGCCGACATGCTGATGCGGTTCTGGCAGCTGATCAAAGGTCACCCGATCGTGACCTACAACGGGTTCTCTTTCGATGCCCCGTACATCATCTGCCGATCGATGCAGCACGGCATCCCGCCAACGCAAAGGATCGCGCCGCGCTGGTACGAGCGCGAGCGTCATCTGGACATCCGCGAGGAACTGTCGTGCTTCGGCCGGATGAAAGTCTACGACCTCGCCTTCACGTGCGAGCTGTACGGCGTGCCGAGTCCGAAGGGCGCGATGGACGGATCGATGGTCGAGGCCGCGTACCAAGCGGGCGAGATTCTCAAGATCGCTGAGTACTGCCTCGACGACGTCGAGGCGACAGCCACTCTACTGCCGCACGTCGCGCGCGGCATGCCGTTCTGGACGAAGTAGGACTCGCAACACGTCAGGGAGGATTGTCTATGGCACCCGCAAGCACCGCAGCGAAGAAGAGCGAAAGCGAACCGGTCGAGTACTCGATCACGTTCTCGACCACGACGAAGGACATCGCGGACCTGTTCGGCTCCGCGTACGGAAACTGTGGCATCGGCTACTGGGCGCGGGTCGAGCTGCGCGACTCTCAGAAGCCTTGGGACGCAACGATCATCGAGATCGACGAGGACACCGGGAAGAAAACGAAGCACAAATTCTCGCTCGAAAAGCTCCTCGACGGCTTCCGCGTCGCAGCGACGAAGTACCCGCAGCATTTTGCCGACTGGGTGAAGCAGGACTACGACGGCACCACCGCCGACGTGATCGTGCAGTGCGCGCTCTTCGGCGAGATCAAGTACGGCTGATGCGCCCGCGGAGATTCAAGCCCGTTGTCCCGGTCAACAACGCCGCACATCTTGCGATGATCGACGATGAGATTCGCATCGGCGCGAGATTGTCGTTTCAGCAGCACACCGTACTGCAGGTCGCTGGCGAGAAAGGCTTCGCCGTTCTCCTGTCTTCTGACTGGAGCTGCGTCGTCAATCGGATGATTCGCATCTGCGTACGCGCGCGCCGCGACGCCGGCATGGTCAATCAGCTTCGTTCCGACGAACGTGAATTCGCCAGGATGCTTGTGCATGTTGGTTTCGTTCAGCAGTTGTTCGACACTCGTCGAATTCGAACATATCGCCAAGATGGCGTCGTTGCCGTCACCGAACATATCCTCCGGCCCGGAACGATCTGGGCCCAGAGCTTTCCAACCGGAAAGCTTCTGTGAACGCGCTCCTGCTCGATATCGATGGCGTGCTCAACAGCGCCGACTACATGCTTCGCCGCAAGCACCTGCCGCGGCCGACGCGGCACAACATCGACGCTCTCACCGTCCCGCGGCTGAACGCGATCACGGACCGCTCCGGCGCCGTGCTCGTGATCAGCTCGACGTGGCGCATCGGACATCCCGTCCGCTGGCTCGCGGAGGCGCTGCGAATGCACGGCGTCACCGGCCGCGTGATCGACCGAACCCCATCGTGCTACTTCGATCTCCCCGGCGGCGGCTGCAAACGCCACGAGCGAGGCGTCGAGATCCAGGCGTGGCTCGACAGGCAGCCAGTTGCGTGCCGGCCGGACCAGTTCGTCATCCTCGACGACGAATCGGACATGGCGCATCTGCGTCACCGGCTCGTGAAGACGACCTGGGCCCTTGGCCTGCTCGACGAGCACGTGGAGCAGTGCGTCGAAATGTTCAACCCACCGCACAAGGAGAAGATTCGATGATCACCGACTGGGAACGCGTAGCTACATCACTCACCGCTCTCTGCGCGCATCACGGCATCGATCCGAAGCTCGATGCCATCGTCGCGGCATGCACAACTCCCGCCTCCGTGATGCGAACGGACGCCAGCCGGCTTGCCGAGATCGAGAAGGCCCAGGCCGAAATGTCACAGGAAATCGACGCGAGCGCGGCCAGCATCGATCGGCTCGCCAAGCCCGCGACGGACGACGGACTCGACGGCGTCGATCGGATGATGCTGCGCAGGCTCTCGGAAGAGATCGACGACAACGCTCACGGGCGCGCGGAGATCGACCGCGCAGAACAAACGGTACGCGGCCTCTCGCTTCGCCGCATTGCGCTCGCTCTCGAAGGCATTGAAGATCACCTGGAGCGTATCGCAAGCCAGCAGCGCTAGCGAGACGCACCTCGGGCAACATTCAGTTGATCGATAGTTGACAGCCTGCAGCGCACTGGGTACAGCTGGAGATCAGTACGGCCGATGCCGGCCGCATGAATCGACGCGGATGGGTCTGAAGTCAAGAGCGCCGGCAGGGTGACGCGCGGGGTCTCGCCAGCGCATACCGAAGAGGTGATCGGCGCGCAGTGATCCGAGCACCGGGAGAGGTGATCGTCACGGGACACGACGGCCGCCTATCGTCGCCATCGAGGTGATCGCCGCAGCACACGGACGCCGCATGACCGAACATAGGCAAGCCCCCGCCTCGCTCGGAAGGCGGGGGTCACTACCGATCCAGCCCAGTTCACCCTCACCACCGAAGTGATCTTCGTCCTCAAGCTCGCGTTGCGCTCGACGTGACCAGACCACCATCGAGGTGATCAGCGAGTGCAGTTGTCGGGCATTCGCTCGCGAAAGAGCGGATCTTCAGGTAGTCCGGCCCGGCCCGCGACAACACCGACGGCACCCGAGCGTCGCGCCACCGAGGCGATTCTGGTATTCTTCTCGCCATGAGCGACGCGATGCAGATGGTCGGAATTGGCGCAGCAGCGCTGGTCGGCGTCGGCGCTGGCCTGGGCGTGGCGTACGCCGTGCGAGGCCAAAAGAAGCAGCGTACGACCACGCAGAAGCGCGCGAGCGCGCGGCGTGGATCGCGCAATCCTCCGGTCAAAGCGAAGGACCGAGAGACCTTCGACGCCGTCGTCGACGGTTTGAAGCTCTACCTGGAACGCTGGTCGCATCCGGGTGAGACCGTGGCATACGTGAGGCTGGACAAATCGGCCGAACGAACTGTCGGCAGCACGCGAACTGTGTATTCCATCGCGCGGCGGTACCCGAGCGAGCTTGCCCACGCACTCGGCTGGAATTCTGGCGAATACGAGGGATCGAGCTATGCCGCGTCTGGTTGCGGGGCATTCGGACGTCTCGGCGGCGGCCGTAGAGCTCACTACAACGAGCCCACCCTTCGCCTCCGCCGATCGGCGTAGGGCGCGCTGGTTGACCGTTAGTTGACGCCGTAGAACAGGCCTGCTAAGCTCCACTCTCGCTGTCGATGGTCGGCGGCACGAATACCGGCGCGGAGCCGGATGGAGCATTCCAATGAGCAGCTCGGGCTGGTTTGATATCGAGGACAGCGGATGGATCCGGCAGCAGGCCGGTCGGCCAATGGACGAGATCGTCCGCGAACTTGTGCAGAACGCATTCGACGCGGCGCGGTCGAGCGTCACGATCGACATCGCGCGAGAGGGGCGCGAAACGCGCGTCGCGGTCGAGGACGACGGCGAGGGGTTCGTCAACCCGGCGCTCGCGTACACGGTGTTCCTGAGCGGCAAGGCCGACGACCCCACGCGTCGCGGACGCAAGGGCCGCGGACTCAAAGAGGCCATCGCAGCCGCGTCCGAAGCGCGCGTCGAGTGCATCTACAAGACCGTCGTGTTCGAGAAATCAGGCCGGTCACGGCGGCGCCTCGAAGAGAAAAGCCCTCGCGAGCGCGGCACGCGGGTCGAGCTCGTGAGTACGCGGTGGAGCGCCGAAGAGATCGGAAGCGTCCTGGCTGCTCTGGGCACCTACGAACCGCCAGCTGGCGTGATGGTCAGCGTTCATGCCGACCTGGGAATCAGGCTGCGTCCTCCGTCGGCCGTCACCCTCGCCCCGCACGATCTCGTCCGAGCCGTTCCCGCACGCCTGCAGACCGTCGTCATCGAGGACGAGATCGAGATCCGCCAGACGCGCGACACAGCCGTACGCCTGCTTGCGCTGCGCAACGGCGAGGCGCCGCTGTTGATGGAACTCGGGATCCCGGTCTGCGAGTGGGAAGGCATGCCCTGGCATGTCGATGTCCAGCAACGGATCCCGTTGCCGGATCACCGCTCGACCGTCCCGCTCGCCTGGGAGCGCAAGCTCAAGACCCAGATCCTCGACGCAATGGCGGCCGACCTGGGCGCCGCCGGGCTCAAGGCCGAGTGGGTCTCGACCGTGCTCGCCGACGCGACGCCGGCAACGCGCGCCTCCTACGTCACGACCGTATACGGCGCCAACGTCGCCGTGAAGACCGTCGGCGACCAGGAAGCCAACGCCGAGGCCGAGGAACTCCTAGGTAAGCACGTGGTCGACACCCGGCACCTGCCCGCCTCAGTCCGCGAGGCACTCCGAGAACACGCCCCCACGACCCGCCAGTGCGTCAAGGAAGCCCAGGGCGGCGACACATCGTCGCTCCCCGGCCCAGACGAGCCGCCGGACGCCGGCCAGCCCCCAGACGCCACGAAGCGCGTCCGCCTGGAGCCTCGGCCCGACGAGGTTCGAGTGATCGCCCTCACCGCCTGGATCGCATCCGAAATCCTCGGCCGGAAGGTCGACTGCTGGATCGAGCAGGACGTCACCGTGCTCGGGAAGCGCGCGCTCGCGTGCTGGACAGGCAACGCGATCGTCTGGTCGCGCTTCTACTCGGGCAAGGGCCGGATGACGGACCCGTTTGCGCCCGAGGTACTCAGCACGATCGTCCACGAGATCGCGCACGGCATGACGCCGACCTGGGGCCACGGTTCCGACTTCCACGAGGCCGTCGAGCGCTGCGCCGGCCGCGTCGCAAGGCTGCTGCTCCTGCGACCCGGCGATGCGCTCCACGCCGCCAGGGCGGGCAACCGATCCGAATACGACGAGGATGAGCCGTGCGCGGAGCGCGCGTACGCCGCCTACAACGCCGGGGCCGTCTGATGGGCGCGTGGGTCGTGCAGTCGGGGCGATGGCTTCACCGTAAGCGAAAGTTCCCGAACGAGGACTTGGCGCGCGGGTTCTACGACGGGCTCGTAGAGCGGCTCGCGCGCAGCACAACGAAGGTCTGCGCCGTTCTGATCGACCCGACCGGCGCCACGGCCGCGACGTATCAACCGGGCACCGGAACGGTCCCCGCGCTGCTTCGCGAGCGCACGTTCGAGCCGGGCGACGCTGTCGAGTTCGCGCGAGCGATCGGCCTGCCGTCGCGCGCCGACGTCGGTAGACGTCCGCTTACGCCTCGGGACTCGTGGCATGGGGCCGAGCGGCCGTTGCTTTTCGCAGCCGGCGGCCGAAGACCGTCCAGCACACGCCGGCAGCATCACGCACCTCGTGCAGTCCGCGTCGGGCGAGGCGGACGTATCGGCCAAACTCCCCGGATCGGAGGCGGAATGTCGCCCAGGTTCGCAAACACCTTGCGGTAGTCTTCGGCCATCGCCTTGAGCGTGTCGAGGGCATCGGCCTTGTCGCCATAGGCGTGATAGCTGAGCCGCTCGACACTCTTCCCGTCGCGGTACACGCGCACGACCCAGTCATCCCAGTCTGCGTCGTGCTTCACCTTCAGCTCGATGCGCGGACTCTTCTCGGAAATCACCACGCGCCCGGCTGGCGAGGGATTGCGCTTCGCCGAGCGACGCTTCGTCTTGCGCGGGTTCTGCTGTGCGCGCGCCGCATCGATGCGGAAGGCGTTGAGCCAGCTCGGACCGAGGCGGTTCCGCAACCGCTGCAGATCCCCGGCGTGGCGCTCGTACCCGTATCGACGATACGAACCGTTCGACCACATCTCGCGCAGCAACGACTTCCACTTGTTGCCACGCTCCTTCTTCAGCTCGCGAAGCGCGGCCAACTCGGACGCGCTGATCGATTCCTTGCCCTCGGCTACGTTGCGCGTCCCGCGCTTCGCGCTTGCGTAGTGTCCGCCCGGCGACTTCGCGTCCGGCCGGTGACGCATGCCGCAATGGGGACAGATTGGATGCTTGCTCTTCGCGATACTGCTGCGCGGGGGACGTTTCTTCGCGTGCTTCTTGGTCGGCATGGGATTCCTTGTAGTGCTGCCGCCCCGGCCAGGGCGAAGGAGGTTCGCAGGAACACAACCCCGGCCGGGGCGACGGCCGTCGGGGGGGACGACGGGTGCGTCAGCTGGCGGGCTGGGGCACCGAGTGGGGTAGCCGGTGGCGGCGGCCCCAATCGCTGCCTCAGCAGCCTACGCCGTGGCGGTTGCGGTCGCCCCTGGCAGCGGTGTCGTTGCCGGTGCCGGCCGGATCAGCAGCGTCCCGACCACGCCCAGTGCGGCGCCGCCGACGATCGCGACTCCAACCTCCATCCAGCCGAACTTCTTACCCTTCGATCCGCTCGACTTCTTGGACTTGGTTGCCATCCGCCGAGAGTGCCAGTCCCTGCGCATTGAGGCAAGCCCGCCGCTCAGGCGATCTACGAAGGTATTTTTTGAGAATGCAGCGAGGTTAGAAGTCGATTCGAATCCAGGTTGGCGCTGACAGGGTTCCACCGCTGGCGAGGCTGCGACCTGCAACAAGATGGATGCATCCGCCGACCGGGAAGATGGCGCCGGGCGCCATGAAGTCGATCGAGTCCACTGGCTGCGGGATCACATTGACGATCAGCACGAATGGATTCCCGTTCTTGATTCGAACATGTCGGCCCTCGGGGACACTGCTCAACGGGGGCAGGGTCGCTCCGACAACCGGTCCGAGACCCGTCACTACGGTGAGATCGACGAGCGTGCTGACGAGAAAGTCAGCGCTCTCTTCGCGCATCGTCATCGCGACCTCGGTCGCGTTCAGAACCTTGGTCTGAAGCGTCGGGGCGGCATCGAAGAGCCCGGCGCCCACGCAGACGTTCGCGCCGGAGCGGCTGAACACACCAGCGCCGGCATAGGCAGGCAGTGCCACAGGAGCGTTGTTGTCGCGACAGGATTCGAACGTGACGGACGCGCCGCCCGCAACGGTAAGGCCCGAGGCAACCGTGGACGCAAACGAGCACTGAGCGAAGGTCGTGGACCCGGCTGCGGCAGACTTCGACCCGCTGATCTTGCAGCCAGAGAAGAGGTTCCCCACAGAGTTCGGCCCCGCGAGCGCTGGGTCAGCAGAGCTTGCTGCGTCGATCTCGCAGTCGGTGAGCGTGTACACGTTCCCGACCTGGGACGCCTGCATTGCAGAAGTGCCAGCTGGTGTCGAAATCTTGCAGTCCTCGAACGACACGGTCCCGACGCCCGTATTCAGATCCCTGAATCCACGGTTGAGAGTCGACGAGAACTCGCACTGGTTGAACTCCAGTGTGAGAGCGCCAATTCCTTGCAGCACGCAGCCGCTCGCTAGCGCTCCACCGTTGAAGCGTATCCCAGAGATTGACGCGGAGAGTGGCACCACGGTGTCGATTGAGAGCGTGCCGACCACGAGTGGCCCGTGTCCGCGTGACTCCTGAAGACCGATCAGGTTCACGCCCTGCGGAATCTTGACATCTCCGACATAGCCAGAAGGTAGCCCTGGCAGCACGTACACGTTCTTGCGTGCGCCATCGAGCAGGAAATCCGTATTGGCCTGATCGAGCGCGCTCTGGATCGTCGTGAATCGCGTTCGTGGCTGCGCACCCGGCGCGTTCACCCAGTAGTTGATCGTCACGCCGATGCCAGCGACTTCGTTGAGACGGAGCGGCGTCGTGCCCACGATGATCGGATCGGCGAACGGGATCGGGCGCAGTTCCCACACAGTCTGCGCGAGCGTCTCGCCTTCCTCGACGACGATCAAAGAACCGTTCTTGACCTCGGTTCCGCTGTCGAAGTCTGGCGGCCGAACCCAGGCGCCAGCGTGCGCGACATAAAGGCCGTTCGCGGGGCTCGTGCCATCGGGAGGTCCGCCTTGAGAGAGAACCGCGACCCTGTCACCATCGGCGAGAGGCGCCGACCAGTCGCCCATCGCCTGCACCGCAAGGCCCGACAGAACGACCGGGCCGATGGTGCCGAATTTCGCACGCATGACAGGATCACTCGACCCCCCGCCGCCGCCACCAGCGAAGACAATCCACTGCAGGATGTTGAGGACCGGATCGTAGTCGACGACGTACCAGATGTTCTCGTCGCGAGCGTACGCCAACTGTCCCCAGCTGGCCTTGTGCGCAGGGACGAGAGTTTCAATCGCGACGCCGCCCAGGTTGATCTGGAACGCGCGCGGGATGGTGTTGTTGACTTCGATTGGCGGTGCCATAGGCGAACGGTACCACCATCATGCGATTGAGGGTAGCGCTGGCGCCTCTGCCTGACTTTGACCGCTTGTTCGCGCGTAAATGAGGCGAGAACACAGCCTACAGCGCGGTCTGATCCCAGAGTTGGTAGTAGACCTTCACGCCCACATCGAGAGGCGACGTGGACTGGATGGTGAAGTCCGTCCCCGGAGTGCGGGCTGCAACGTAGACCGAGCCCACAGGTGCTGGCCCGCCGTCCTGCACGGTCAACGTGAACCGCGTGCCCGCTGTGACGTAGGAGTTGGGGATCAGAAGCACACCGCCAGCCCCCAACGCCACAACGCCACAAGACCCGCTGCTTTGCCCGTGTTCGGCGCCGTCACAGCAGCGATTTCGCGCAGACAGGGGATGCCGTGCGAGGTCAGCTTGAAGACGCGCTTGCGACCGTTGATCGGGCCTTCGAGAGGCACCAACTGAATTTCAAAATCCGCCGCGACCCAGTTGTTGCCAGGGACCGACCCGCCCGTCGGAACGACAATCCCGATCAACCCCGCGAGCGGAAGACTGTTGTTCGGAGGATTCGGTGCAACACCCGCAGCGGCGACTTGGAAGAGAATGTCCGCATCGACCACCCCTGCGAGATCTCCGACGGTCGGACCGCGACTCTTGAACGCGCTGATGCCGGGGACGCCCGCGTTGACACCGAACTGGTTGAGACGGACCTGCGCTCGACTGGCGAAGGTCGTGGAGTACTGAAGACCAGCGTTGGACGGCACGTTCGGTGCGACAGGCAGAGGTACGGGCGGGTCGGTATCGAGACTTTGCGCTGGCCGAAGAAGAATGCTGTTGGGTCCAGACTTATTTCCGA
>Ga0315288_10000698_pt1 | contig 42532 bp, 39 predicted proteins | sample YL17G11_20_MG_FD_203454 | JGI IMG/M metagenome (GOLD analysis project Ga0315288, IMG submission 203454) | Sediment microbial communities from Yellowstone Lake, YNP, Wyoming, USA - YL17G11_20 | ecosystem: Environmental > Aquatic > Freshwater > Lake > Sediment | place: USA: Wyoming | collected...
TCTCCTTTGCCCGCCCGAACGGTGGTTGCACGCGAGCGGCGGGCCGCCGCGGCCGCCCCGCGGCCGGCGCGCCGGCCGCGCGGGCGGCGCGCGGGGTTGGGAAAGGGGTGGGGGGGTCGGGGGGGGAAAGGCGGGCGGCGCGCGCGCGCGCGCCGCCCGCGGTGTGCAGTGCAGGTGTGGGTGTGTGGGTGTGGGCGCGTCGCGCGCAAAGGCGGCGGGGGCAAGGGGCGAGGGCGCGCGCGCGCCCCCCGCCCCCCTCCTCTCTCTACCCTTGCGCGGCCGCCGCCGGCGTCTCGGCCCCCGTCGCCTCCCCCCCTTTGCGCACCAGCTGCTCCGTCAGCCCCTCGCGCAGCTTGGGCACCATGCGCCGCATGAGGGCGCAAAAGCCGGCGGGCTCGAGCGCGGCGGCCACGTCATCGTAGCGCTCGAGCGCGTGGAGCACGCAGCGGCGCGCGAGCGACGGCGCGGCAAACGCTTCCGCCAGGTCGTGGGTGGCCTGGAGCGTGGCGACGGTCAGGGTCGAGGCGAGGGAGGCTTCGCAGAGGCGTTTGAGGGGTTCGAGCATGTACTGGTCGGCCGCGCGGAGCAAGTCCTCCGCCAGCGCGGGCTCGACGTCCACGCTCCCCGTGTACACGCACCGCATCATGGCCTCGAACACCGGCAGGCGGATGTTGGGGATGGGGATGCGAGGCGCGTCGCGCTCGCGGTAGTGGCCGGCAAACATCGCGCGGAACGTGTCGGACGACGCGAGGAGCGCGATGCGGTGCGCATGGAACGTGTGGCCTTCCACCACGAATGTCACGTCCGACAGGGTGGGGTTGTTGACGTACTGCTCGCCGAGGTAGACTTGCGGCGTCGGCGGCGCGGGCGCGCAGTCGACCGGCGCAGTCGCAGACGCTTTGGTGGCCAGCTCAAACAGAGCCCCCGCTGCCTCCCGCTGCGCCGCGGGGTCGCGCGCCGGGTCCGTGAGCAGCCCCAGCAGCACGTCCAACCCCTTGCGGTCGACGAAAACCGTCCGCAAATCCGCGTCGCGCGCGAGCCGCGCGAGCGCGCACGCGGTGCGCTCGCGCACGCCGCGGTCGGGGCCGCGCATGGCGTACAGGACTTGGGCCAGGACGGGGCCGGTCATCTTGTCCTCGAGGCGCTTCAGGGTCTTCTGGACGCAGTCTTTCGAGGGTTGCACGAGCAGCTCGCACTCGAGCAGCGCGCGGACCCCGCCCTCGCGCACCAGCGGCGCGACGTTGTCGTCGCAGTCGGCCAGGCCGTAGAGCGCAAACGCGGCGTTGTGCTGCAGGTTGCCGTTGCGCGAGGCGAGGAGGCGGAGGAGGGGTGGCAGGCCGCCGGCTTGCGCGACGCCCGCCTGGTTGTCGCCGTTTTGGGCGAGGCGACCGAGGGCAAACGCGGCCATCTCCTGGAGCTGGACGTCGGACGATGCCAGCATGTCGACGAGGGGGGGGACCGCGCCGCGCTGGACGATGCGCGCCTTGGTGTCGGTGTCGGTCGTCGCAAACTGGCCCAACAGGAGCGCGGCCTCCCGCTGCGATTCAGCACAGGCAGAGGAAAGAAGGCCGATCACCGGCTGCAGCGCCCCCTCGTCCAGCACGCGGCGCTTGATGTGTTGGGAGGAATGCACCAGGTTGCCGACGACGCCGACGGCTTCGTAGTGCACCCCCGCGTCGTCCGCGCGCAGCATCTGGATCAGGGTGGGGAGCGCGCCGCACTCGACAATCTGGTTTTTGTTGTCCTCGTTCTTGAACGCGAGCGTGCGCAGCGCGCCCGCGGCCGCGCGCTGGACCTTGGCGTCGCACGACTCCAGCAGCGCGACCAGGGGCGGCACCCCGCCGTCGGCCCGCACGCGAGACTTGATTACCACGTTCTCGTGGGCCAGGTTGGTGATGGCGTCCGCCGCGCGGCGCACGACGGACGCGCCCGGGGGGGGGCCGCCGCCGGGCGGCGGGGGAGCGGTCGGCGCGTGGCGGGAGAGGAGGGCGACGAGGCCGGGGAGGGCGCCCGCGTCGGCGATGGCGTGCTGGTGCTCCTAAAAGAAGAGAGAGGAGGGGAGGGGTGGGCGGCGGCACGCGCGCGACGCCCGCGCAAACCCCGCCCTCCCACCCCGTCTCCTCTCCTCTCTCCCCTCTCGCACCTGCTTGATGGCCAGCAGCCCCAGGATGAAGCAGGCCTCCTTCTCCACGTCCTCCCCCGGCGGCGCGCCCGCGGCGGGCGTGCCGGCGGGGGGCGGGAAGTAGGAGAGCAGGGGGACGACCGCGCCCACGGCGCCGCCCTCGACGACGGCGTCCACATTGTCTTCTAGAGGAGAGGGGGAGGAGGGGGAGGGCGTGGGAGCCGGGCGGCGGGAGCGGGGCCCTGCCGCGCGCGGCGATCGGGCGGGAGGCGCGAACCGCGCGCCGCGGTCGGCGCCAGGGGGCGCGGGGAGGGGCTCCCGCGCCCGCGCCCGCCCCGGTCGATCGACCGCATCGCAGCGGATCGCCCGGGCGGGGCGCGGGGCGGGCGGCGGCCGCCGCGCCCCCCGCGGCGCCCGCCGCCCGCGGCGCGCCGATGCTGTCGGCCGCGCCACCGCGCGCCCGCGCCCCTCCCCGCCGCCGCCCGCCCGCCAGGGCGACGCGCGACCGCGCTGCGACCCGCGGGCCGGCCCCCTCCCCGCGACCAATTCCCCACAGAAAGAAAAAACGCACCCGACTTGGCGAGCTCGGCGAGCGCGTGCGTCGCGCGGCGCAGCGCGGCCCGGTCGCACGCCGCCGGCCCCGCGGCGGTCAGGTGCGAGATGGTGCCCACGATGCGCGCGACCTGGGGAGGGAGGGGCGTCGGCGCGGGCCGCGCGCACGCGCCAAAGTCCGAACGCCCCCCTCCCCATCCGCCCCCACCTGCGCCGCGGGCGGCTCCCGCGAGTCGGCGTCCGCGGCGGCCTCCAGCGACTCCTCCAGTTTGCGCTTGAGGCCCTTGGGCGCGGAGTCGGCGGAGGTCATTTCAAGGAGGGGGAAAGGGGGGGGGGGCGGCGGAAACGGCGGCGCCTCGGGCGCGCCGGGGAGGCGGACGGGTCGAGCCTCAAGCTGCGCCCGCCATGCGGCGGGGGCCGAGGGGTAGAAGAGGCGGGGGAGGCCGGGCGCGCTGGCAAGCGCGAGGCGGACTCGAGGCGCGCGCCGGGGGCGGGCGCGCGGCGCGGGAGAGGCGCGGGGCGGGCGACCGTGCCCGGGAGGAGCGCGGGCGGGGCGCGGGCGGCGCGGGAGTGGGGAGACGGAGCCCGACACCGGCGTCAGCACTCTCCGCGCCGCGGCGCGTCTCTTTTCCACGCCCGCGCCCTCGCGGCGCGCCCCACGCCGGCCCCGCGAGCGCGTCTCGCGGCCCGCGCCGCGCCAATGGCGGCCGCCGCGGCGGCGACGCTCGCCGCGCTTTCGCGCGACGGCCCCGCCATCGGCAAATACCTGCGCCTGCGCGCGCTGCAAGAGTGAGAGAGAATAAGAGTGAGGGAGGGAGGGGGAGGGGTGGTGGAGGCGTCGACCAACCCCCCCCGTTCCTCGCGTTCCAGGTCCGACCCCGCCTTGTTCGCCGCCCTGCTCGTGCGCCACACGGAGGCCGTGCTGCCGTACGTGTACACGCCGACCGTCGGAGAGGTGGGAAGAGAAGAGGGAGGAGGTGTGGGGAGAGAGGCGCGCGCCGCGCACGGCGCCCACCTCGTCCCCCCTCTCCTCCTCCAGGCGTGCCAAACCTATCACAAGCTGCCCATCACCCCCCGCGGCCTGTACATCACCCCCGCCGACGCAGGCCTTGTGCTGGAGAAGCTCAGGGCGTGGCCGGGCATTGCTCACATCTCTGTCGTCGTCGCGACCGACGGCGAGCGCGTCCTGGGCCTCGGCGACTGCGGCGCGGGCGGGATGGCGATTGCGGAAGGCAAGATTCTGCTCTACACGGCTGTCGGGGGGGTGCCGGCGCCGGCATGCCTGCCGGTCGCGCTCGACGTCGGGACGAACAACGGCGCGCTCCTCGCCGACCCCGCCTACAAGGGCCTGCGCACGCGGCGCGCGCCGGCAGCCGTGCTCGACGGCCTCGTTGGGGAGCTGATCGAAGGGCTGAGAACGGTCGCGTCTGAAGGAGGCGGCCGAGGCGGCGGCAACGGCGACGCGTGTTCTCGCCCCTTTCTCCTTCAATTTGAAGACTTTGCCAACCACTCGGCCTTTCGCCTGCTCGCCGCCTGGCGGCACCGCGCCCCCGTGTTCAACGACGACGTGCAGGGCACGGCGTCGGTCGCGCTCGCGGCGTTGCTGGCGGCCGGGCGCGCGGGGGGGGCGCCGCTCGCGGCGTCGACCGTTCTGTTTTATGGTGCCGGCGAGGCGGGCACGGGGATCGGGTCCTTGATCGTCGATGCCCTGGTGGCGCGTGCCGGGCTAGAGAGGGAGGTCGCAAAGCGGCGGTGCGTCTTCATGGATTCAAAGGGTCTAATCACGGCGACCCGCCCCGACACCCCCACACTCCCGCCCCACAAAGCTGCCTGGGCGCACGCCGGCCTGCCGGCCGCCACTGACCTGGTGGCCGCGATTCAGGCCGTGCGGCCGACGGCGCTCGTGGGCGTGAGCGGCGTCTGCGGCGCGTTTACGCGCGCCGCGCTCGAAGCCATGGCCGCCGCCAACCCGCGCCACGCGCCGGCCATCTTCCCGCTGTCCAACCCGACCCACCTGTCCGAGTGCACGTTTGAGGAGGCGGTGGACGCGACGCAGGGGCGGTGCCTGTTTGCGTGCGGGAGCCCGTTTGCGGCTGTCCGCGGCCGCCGCGCGTCGCAGGCCAACAACGCCTTCATATTTCCTCCTTTGGGCCATGCTGTGCTGGCCACGCGGGCTTCGACCATCCCAGAGTCCGCGTTCCTGGTGGCGGCCGAAGCGCTGGCCGCGCAGGCGACCGACGGCGAGCAGGGCGAGGGTCTCCTCCTCCCCCCCTTCTCGCGCGCGGCCGACGTCGCGGCCGCAGTGTTTGCCGCGGTGGCGGCGCACCTGGTCGCGGTCGGGGCAGGAACCGAGCCGGACGGGCTCTCGTACGCCGCCGCGGCGTCGCGCGCTCCCGGCGTGACTGCGTGGGAAGCGCTGGGGCGGTCGCGCATGGTCAACCTGCCGCCACCGGCGGCGCTGTGAGGCGTGCGGTTTGTGGGGGGCGCGAGACTAGATTGCAGTGCGGGGGGCGCGATTTTTTGGGGGGGAGGGTGTGCGCGCCGGCCGCGGTTGTTGTCGCGCGCCTCGTCCATCTCCCTCCTCCTCCCTCGCCCCCCCTCACGCCTTGGGGAACACGTTCTGCGCAAACTCGCCGATCACGTTGCCCGCGGGCGCGTAGTGGCACACGATGAGGTCGCCTGAGGGCAGGAGAGAGGCGGGAAGGTGGGGGTCGGCCGCGCGCGCTCGGCCGAGGCACCGCCAAAACCCCGCTCCCTTCCCGCGCCCGCCCTCCCCCAACCGCCTCACCGCTGGCGCACGCGCGCTTGGCGCAGCCGACGCGGGTGGTGGCCGCCCAGACGACCTGGGTGAAGTGGCCGGTCGCCGCGGACAAGCCGGGCGCGGCGTACGAGTATTGTGCCTCCTCCGCGGCCCAGGCCGCGATGCAGGATTCGTAGGTCGTGTAACCGAGGCAGAGGTTCTCTCCGTTGGGGGCCCCGCTATGCTGAAACAGGCACCCAGAAGCCCAGGACGCGGCGGACGACGCGAGAGCCGCGTCGTACGAAAGGGGCACCGTGTTGCGGCGACCGGCGCGGAATGAGTTGTGCGAGGAGGTGATCGTGGCCGCGTCACCGGAGGGCGGCGCGGTCGTCGCAGGTGGCGTGGGCGGCGCGGTCGTCGCGGGTGGCGTGGGCGGCGCGGTCGTCGCCGGCGGCGTCGGCGGCGCGGTCGTGGCGGGCGGCGTCGGGCGCGGCGTCGCCGTCGCGGTCGGCGTGGGCGCAGGCGTCGTCTTCGGCGCCGGGGCAGGCGCGGACGACGGTGGCCACACGGGGGCGGTGCAGAAGCGCGAACCCGGAAAGAAAAAGCACAAGACGGTCTGGTGACAAGAGGACGAGGGGTCGAGGGTTGAGCAATTCTTCTGTCCTCCCTCCTCCTCTCGCTTCCTCCTCCTCCTCCCTTCTTCTCTCTCCTCCCCCACGCGCACGTTGAACGGGTTGTTGGAGTCGAGGCGCGCGCCGCCGCCGGGAGGCACAAGCCCGGTCGCGGGCGCAGGGGCGCGCGCGGCAGCCGGCGCAAAGGCGGCTGCAAACGGGAAGGGCGGCAGGCCCGCGTCGGCTGGCGGGACGACCGGATGAATGGAAGAGAGCTGCCAGGGCGTGGCGGGCGGCGCCGCCGAGCGCGCGGCGCTGCCGCCCGCCGCCGGAGCCGGCGCGGGGGCCGCACGCGGTTTGAGCGCCGCGAAAGGCGCCGTGCGCGCGGACGAGATTTGGACGACGGTGTGCGGCGCTGGCGTGGGGGCGTGGGCGGCCGAACGCACGTGCGCCGCGGGCGTCGCGGCCGCGGCGTACGCCGCCGGCTTGAGCGCCGCGGCGGCGCCCTCGGGATTGACCACTGCCTTGGGGTTGGTCGTGGCCGTGGCCACCGGGGCGCCCGAGGCCGCCCGAGGCGCGCCCAGGGCGTGGGCGGGCGCCGCCGCCGCGCGGCGCGGCGCGGAGGCGGGCGTGGCCGCGGCCGCTGACACTGCCAGCAGGGCGGCCAGAACAAATAGACAGGCGACGCGGGCGGGGGGCATGGAGGCGAAAGGGAGAGGGGCGGAGGTGGGGAGTGAAGCTTGAGAAGCGCGCGCGCGCGCGACGCCCCCCCACTCTCCCTCGCCCCACCGATAACGCCCGCCCCCACCACCATGCGCCCCCTCCTCGGCCTCGCCCTCCTGCTGCTGCTGGCCGCGCCCGCCCGCGCCGCCATCGCGGACCTGGCGGAAGCGGGCGCCAAAGCGCCGTCGGCGGTCGAGGCGGCCGCCGCGGCCGAAGCCGACACCACCGAGGCCGCCGACCCCCTCTCCTCCTCCGCTGGCGCTTCGGACGCGCTGCCAGCGCGCCCTGTGACGCCGGCCGACCTGGCCGCTGTTATCGCGGCCGCCGCGACCGACGCGGCCTCCACCGGCGCGGCCGCTGCGCGCACCGCGGCCGCGACGCTGGGCCTTCCCGTGGACGCGTTTGGGGGGAATGCCGACGCCGCGCTGGGCGCGCTGCAGGCGCTGGGGCTGGGCGGGTCGCCGCTCGGTGGGGGGGGGCGCGACGGCCTGCCCGGCGCCACGCTCGCGCCGGCGCCCGCGCCGGCGCCAGCCGGCAAGTAGGGAAGGGAGGGGGCATTGATGAGGGACGCGCTCGCTGTAAGCGGCCGCGGGGAGGGAGGTCAACGGTCGCGAGAGGCGGCGCGCGACGCCTCCCCGCCGCGGCTGAGGGGCAGCGCGCACACCCGCCCATGGCGCTCCGCCCGCCCCTGCCCCGCGCCCTGCGCGCGACGCCCCCGCCTCGGACGCGTCCTGCCGTCCCTACCCGCGCACCGCGCCCCGGTTCGGCCCCCCGCCTCACCCCCCCGCCCGCGGGCACACGCCGCGCGGTCGCCGCGTGGCTCGCGTCCATCGGCGCCCCCGCCCGCAAGCGCGTCATTGAAGAGTTTTACAATGCCCCATCTGTGGACGAGGCGCTGGCGCTCCTCGCCCCCGGGTTTACGTTTCGCGAGGACGGGTCTGCCCGCGCATTCACCGCCGCCGACTGGGCGGCCGTGACGCGCGCCGCGACATTCTCCATCCCCGACTGGACCTGGGGCGCGACTACGGACGGCGTCGTCGACGGCGACGGCTACGCGCTCGCGTTCCTGGAGCCGAGCGGCCACTTTACCGGCGCCCCGTACCGCGCCCCCTTCCACCCCGACTGGCCGCTGCTCGCGCCCACCGGCGCCCACTTTGCGCTGCCCCAGGAGACGGTCAAGGTCAAAGTGTCGGGCGGGTTGATCGAGGAGATGCTGGCGCTGCCGGCGCGCGGCGGCGGGCCGCGCGGGCTCTACCGTGCGCTCGGCGGCACGGTGCCGCCCGCCGAGTGAGGGGCGTGGCGCCCACGGTCTGATGGTCGGTGGCGCTGCTGCTGTTGCACACGGGGCCCAAAAACAGGCGCCTCTCTCTCCCCGCTCCCCGTCAGTTCCGGAACAGCGGCGGCCGCGTGCCCGGCCCCGGCCCGCCGCCGCCCACGCCCTCCGCCCCCGGCTCCGCCCGCGGCGCCGCCCACTCGACGCGCAGGATGAGGTTGTCGTAGCCAAAGCCGTCGAGCTTGTCGATGGCCCGCTGCGCGTCTTGGCTGGGGAGTCGGAGGGTGGGAAGGTCGGCGCGCACACCAAAAACAGGCCCACGCCTCTCCCCACCCCTCCCTCGCCACCACGCACCGATACACAAAATTGACAAAGGCAAAGCCGCGCGACTCGCCCGTCTCCCGGTCGTACGCGATGTACACGCGCGACACCTGGCCAAACGGCGCGCACAGCTCGCGCAAGTCCTCCTCGCGCGTGTCCTCCGACAGGTTGGTGACGCGCACCGAGTTTTCGTCGCGGCGCTGCATCGACTCGCCGGGGCCGGCGGCCGCGCGGTTGCGGACCGAGGGGGGGACGTACCCCCCTTTCGCGCCCGCGGTCGGCAGCAGCCCGCCGTCCGGGCCGTCCTCGGACGGCGGCAGCTCCGGCCCCGCGATGAGGCCGCGCGCGGCGGCGAGCTGGCGCTCCATGCGCCGCTTGTACAGCAGGTCTTTGAGCGACCCCACGATCGCGCTCTTGTCCGACCCCTGCATCACGCTCTTCATGTCGTCCGCGCGCCGCTCCTCGGTCGTGGCGCGCGCGGCGCGCACGCGTTCAAAGAGGATGTCCTCGTTGCCGCGCGCGGTGATCGAGTCGGTGGCCGCCTCGGACGCGGCGTCGCCGAAGCGGGGCCAGAGGCGGCGCTCCTGCACGACCTGGGATGGTGGGGAGGGGGGTGGAGGGGGTGGGCGAGGGTGGGCGGGGTTGGCGGGAGGGAGGGGAGGTCGACGCGGCCGGCGCCCGCGCCGCGGCCGCGCGGCGCGAGCGGCGCCCGCTCCAGCCCCCGCGGCGGGGCCTCCTACCGCCCACCGCGGCCCCCGGCGCCGCCGATGCCCGGCCCACCCCTTGGCGCGCGCAGCCGATCGGCCGCCGCGCGCGCGCGCCGCCCGTCCCCTCCCTCTCCTCCTCTCCTATTACCTTGTACAGCTTCTTCTCCACCTTGACCACCTTGGTGCGCGTCGTCACGCGCACGGTGTCCCCGCGCTCGTTCTTCTTGTACTCGACCCGCGTTTTGACGCCCTTGCCGTCGGGGCCGGTGACGGTGGGCGGGGGGAGGATGTCGCCGTCGTCCTCCTCGGCGTCGCCCCAGCGGACGCGCGCGGACGGGGGGGCGGCGGCGGCCATGGCGGCGAGAGAGTAGAGAGGGCCGCGTCTGCGGCGCCACAGCCCCCGCCGCCCGCCCCTCCGGCCCCCGGCGGCGGCGTCTGCAAGGCACCACAGCTCACCTGGCCGGCCCGCCAGCCGGCGACGCCGCGCAGGGCCGCTCTCACCCTGCCCGCGCCCGATGCGCCCCCGCTAGCTTCCTTCTCCCACCCTTCGACGCGCCTCGCGATGCAGGCCGACCCTGGCCGCCCCCTGACGGCGAGCGATGACGCCGAGGGCGCCATCCTGGGCGCAGACGCGACTGCGGTCGACGCGGCCGCGGTCGAGGCGCGCGTCGCGGCCGAGGTAAGAGGGATCAGGGGTCGGAGAGGGTGTGCGTGCGCGCCCGAGGCGCGGACGGCGGCTCACCGCTCTTCATTATTCTCCAGGTCGAGGCGCGCCTCGCCGGCGACACCCCCTCTCTCCTCTCCCCGCGCGCCGACGCCCGCACCCGGGCTCTGGCCCGGCTGGACGCGCTGGAGGATGAGGAGGAGGCGGTGCGGGCGGCGCTGGCCGAGGCGGAGAGCGTCGGAGAGGGTGGCGAAGGCGGCGGCGGCCGCGACCGTGGGCCCGCGCCCGACGAGGACGCCTGGTCGGACGACGACGGCGCCGGCGTCAAGTCCGAGCCGGCGCCCTCGCCCCGCGGCGGCCAGCAGCGCGCCCTGCAGCGCGCGCTGCTCACGTCGCGCCTCGACGGCCTCGCCTCGCGCCGCGCCGCGCTGGAGACCGCGCTCAAGAAAGAAGAGCCTGGTAGTGGTGGTGGCGCCCGCCCTGTCGCTCCTCGGCCGCCGTCCGCCGCCCCTCCTCTCGCCGACGACGCGCTCGAGTCGGCGCTCGCCGCCGCGGGCGGTGGCGGCCTCGTGGAAACCGAGCGCGACCGCCTCATTCGCCTGGGCGTGTTGACGCCATTCGACGCTGTCGGCGGCTTTGAGCGGCGCGTCGCGGGCGGCGGCGTCGGTGCGGGCCCGACCGTCGACGCGGCCGCCGCGCGGATGGCCGCCGCCCTGGCCGCCGCGGACGCGGCCAAGCCGCGCACCACACTGCTGCCGCCGGCCATGCTGCCGCCCCGGGAGCGGGCAGTGGGGCGCGTGGACCCCCGGCTGTGGCGCGCCGGTGGCAACGCGCGCGCCGGAGCGCCGCGTGCTGCGCCCCGCCCCGCCCGCCCCGTCCTGCCGTCCCCGCCGGCCGCGCTGCGGTCGCCGCGAGGGGCGGCGGCGCGCAAGCGGCAGCGTGGCGGGAGCGACGCCGACGCCGACGCTGCCTCTTCCTCTGACGACGACGACGCCGCCGCCGACGCGGACGCCGTCTTCGACGACGCCGACGAGTCCACATACGCCGCCCGCCTGGCGGCATCCCGCTGGCCCGACGGCGCGCCGGTAGAGGCCGGCGAGGGCCCCCCACCTTGCCCGTCCGACGCCCTCTTCGACGGCGGCCTCCGCGTCCCCTCCCCCCTCTGGGCCCGCCTCTTCCCCTACCAACGCACTGGCGTCAAATGGCTGTGGGAGCTGCACGGCCAGCGCGTGGGTGGCGTGGTCGGGGACGAGATGGGCCTCGGCAAAACCGTTCAAGTCGCCGCCCTCCTCGCCGCCCTCGCCGCCTCCGGCCGCGCCCGCCCCGCCCTCATCATCGCCCCCGCCACCGTGCTCACGCAGTGGGTGCGCGAGCTGCGCGCGTGGGCGCCCTGCCTGCGCGTCTTCCTGCACCACCCCCAAGCCGCGGCCCCGCCGGGCACGCACCGCCCCGCCCCCGCCGCCCTCCTGCGCACCGCCCTCGCCACCCCGCACGCCGTCGTCGTCACCTCCTACGACGCCCTGCGCCGCGGCCGGGACGGGCTGGCGGGGGCGCGGTGGGGCTGCGCCGTGCTCGACGAAGGGCACCGCATCCGCACCCCGGACGCGGCAGTCACCCTGGCCGCCAAGACGCTGGCCACCGTGCACCGCATCGTGCTGACCGGGACGCCGGTGCAGAACCGGCTGGAGGAGTTGTGGTGAGGCAGAGACGGGAGAGAGGGAGGGGGAGAAGTCGCGCTCGAGCGCCCGCCCTCGACCCACCCACCTCCCCTTCCTCGAGGTCTCTGTTTGATTTCGTCTACCCAGGCAAGCTGGGCACCCTGCCCGTGTTCACCGCCGAATTCGCGCTCCCCATCGCGGCGGGCGGCTACGCGGGCGCGACGCGCGCGCAGGCACGCGCCGCATTTCGCTGCGCGGTCGTCCTCCGCGACCTGGTGGCGCCGTACCTGCTGCGCCGCCGCAAGGCGGATGTCGCAAGCCAACTCCCACCCAAGACGGAGCGGGTGCTCTTCTGCGCGCTCGCCCCCGCGCAGCGCGACGCGTACCGCGCGTTTCTCGCGTCGTCCGACGTCGCCGACGTCCTCGCCGGCCGCCGCTCCGCCCTGGCCGGCATCGACACCCTGCGAAAGATCTGCAACCACCCAGATTTGCTGCAACGGACTGCGTGGGGCGACGGGGGAGGGTATGGCGACCCGGTGCGCTCGGGCAAGCTGACGGTCGCACTCCGCGTCGTCGCGGCGTGGACGGCCGGCGGCCACCGCACGCTCCTCTTTTGCCAGACCCGGCAGATGCTCGACATCGTGCAGGGCGCGATGCAGGAGGCGGGGGCGGCCGCGCTGCGCATGGACGGGGAGACGCCGGTGCGCGCGCGCGCGGCGCTCGTCGACGCGTTCAACGCCGGCGCGCTCGACCCCGCCGCGTCCCCGCCCGTCTTCCTGCTCACCACCCGCGTCGGCGGCCTGGGCGTCAACCTGACGGGCGCGGACCGGGTCCTCCTCTTCGACGCGGACTGGAACCCTGCGACCGACGCGCAGGCGCGCGAGCGCGCGTGGCGGCTCGGGCAGGCGCGGCCCGTCGTCGTGTACCGACTCGTCGCGGGGGGCACCATCGAGGAGAAGGTGTACCACCGCCAACTGTTTAAACAGTTTGTGACGGACAAGGCGCGGAGAGGAGGGGGAGGGAGCAAGGGACGGACGGTGCGGGTGCAGGAAGAACGCTCGACCGACCGCCCGCCCCTCCCCCCCTCTTCTGTGCAGGTCTTGACCGACCCGCGCCAGCGCCGCTTCTTCCGGCAGGCCGACCTCGCCGACCTCTTCACGCTGGCCGGCCCCGGCGGCGCCGCCGCCGCGGGCGGCGAGACCGCGCGCCTGCTCGCCGCCGTGCCGGGCGCGGACGCGGTGGCGGCTGGGGCCGCGGACGTGCCGGTCGAGGACGCGGCCGCGGTGGCCGCGGCGGGGGACGGGGTGACCGGGGTGGGGGTCGCGCCGCCAGACGGCGCAGACGCGCCGGCGGCGGCCGGCACCGCCGACCGCCCCGCCGGCGAAGCCTCCCTGCTGGCCGAACTCCTGGATGGTGGCACCGTGGGCGGCGCGGTCGACCATGGAGCCGTCGAGGCCGCCTCCGCCCCCGCGTCGGCGCGCGCAGAGGCGGCCGCGCGGCGCGCCGCCGCGCGCGCGGCCGCCGCGCTCGCGGCGTCGGCGGCCGAAGCCACGACCGCGCCCATCAACGTGCCCACCTGGACCGGGCGTTCGGGTGCGCCGCCGCCGCCGCGGCCGCGGTTTGGGGGCGGCGGCGCGGCGGGCGCCGGCGCGCCGGGGTCGGCCGCGCTGCTGGCCCGCCTGCGCGCGCGCGCCGGGGGGGCGCCCGCCGCCGCCGCCCCCCCTTCACCCGCCTCCCCTCTCGACACCGCCGCGACCGACGTGGCCGACCGCCTCGTCCGCTTCCTGGCCGCTGCCGGCGCGGCGGGCGTGCCGTCGGTCGCGGTCGTCGCCGCCTGCGGCGGCGGCGGCGGCCCCGACGACGCGCCCCTGTTCCGGGCCGTGCTGCGCGGGGTGGCGAAGCTGACCAGCGTGCCGGGGGGGGGGGGGGTCAAGCGGTGGGTGCTGCGGCCGGCGTTTGCAGAGGTCGTGCGCGCGCGGGCCGAGGGGGGTGGCGGCGGCTGAACGCTGCGCTGCTGATTTTCGGGGGTTGGTCTGTGTCCTGCTTGTTTCCTCTGCCATGTGCGCGCTTGCCCGGGGGGTCGCGGGGGCGGGCCCGCGAAAAGGGCGCAAAAGGCGCGTCTAGAAGGGTCCTAGAAGGCACGACCACCGGCGCGAAACAGTCGCTCCACACAACTCCCGCCCCTCCCCACACACCCAAGCCCTCCCGACGCCATGTTCACGATCCCCCTGCACGATCTCTTCCTCGCTGCGGGCGCCGCGCCGCCCGGCTGCGGCCCGGCCGCGTACGCGCGCGCCGGCCGCGCGGCCGCATTCGAGCCCCGGCCCGCCGCTCAGGCGCCGCGCCGCCCCGACAGCGCGTCGTCCAAGGAAGGCGACGTCCGGGTGGCGCCCAAAGCGGCGCCCAAGCACGCGGCGGGCGCCAGCGTCGACTGCCACGCGGCGGAAAATGAAACGGGGTGGACCTACGCCCTGGACCTCCCCGGCCGCGCCTCGGCCGGCGTGACCGTCGAAGTGGAAACCGTCGACGGCGGCGCCGCGGTCGCCATCAAGGTTGCGGCCGTCGCCGCGGCCGGCGGCCGCCGCGCACGGCCCGCGCTCGCGCTCCGCCTGTCCCTCCCCCCCGACGCCGACTCCGCCACCGTGACCGCGGCCCTGACGGATGGCGAGCTCGTCCTCGCGGTGCGGCGCGTGGAGAAGGCGCGCCCGGTGCGGTTTGCTGTGCCGGTCGTCGCCGGGGGCAGGCGCGCGCCGGTGCCCGAGGCCGAGGCCGAAACCGCCGCGCCCCCTAAGCCGTCGGACGAGGACGACGGGTCGTGGCGCGCGGCGACGTCGTCGGACGACGAGGGGGGGGAGGGGGAGAACGGCTCGCGCCGTGCCCGCGGCAAGGCCGCCGCGCCGGCGTCGGGCGCCGTGCTCGAGGCGGCGGACGACGACGCGTGAGGGCATGCGTGCAGGCGGAGCGTTGCGTGGCTGGCTGTAACGGGCGGACACAACAACAGAAAAGCAGCAAACCCGGAACGACCCGCCCCCACCCTCCCCCTCCCCCTCCTCACAACCGCCCCGCGGGCGGCGCGGCCAGCAGCCCCCCGCGCGCCAACCCCGCCAGCAACCGGTCGACGTCCGCGTCCGAGTGCGCGGCGGAGAGGGAGACGCGCAGGCGCGAGGTGCCGAGCGGGACGGTGGGCGGCCGAATGGCCGGCACGTGCATCCCCGCCGCCAGCAGCGCGCCCGACGCGCGCAGGGCGGCGCGGTCGTTGCCTAGCAGGATGGGGAGGATGGGGGAGACCGCGGTCGCGCCCGCGCCGGCGGGCTGCGGCGGCGCGCCGGCCGCCGCGCGCGCGCGGCGGCAGTGCCGCCACAGCCGGGCGCGGTGCTGAGGCTCCGAAGAGGCGACAGCCAAAGCGGCTGTTGCGGCCGCCACGCAGGGGGCCGGTGGGGCGGTGGAGAAGGCGTAGGCGCGGCCCGCGTTGAGCACGAGCGTCTTGGCGTCGCGCGACAGCGCGGCGAAGCCGCCGTGCGCGCCAAACGCTTTGGACAGCGTGCCGACGTGGACGTCGACCAGGTGCGCGACGCCCGCGGCGTCGGCCGCGCCGCCGCCAGAGGGGCCGGCGACGAGCGTGGCGTGCGCCTCATCGAGGATGAGGAGCGCTTTGTGCTTCTCCTTCACCCGCGCCAGACCCGCCACGTCGGCATAGTCGCCATCCATAGAGAAGAGCGAGTCGGACACGATGAGTTTGCGGTGGGAGGGCGGGGCGGCCGCAAGGGCGGCGTCCAGGGCTTGCAGGTCGCCGTGCGGGTAAATCTGTAGAGCCGCCCCAGCGCCGCGGGCCGCCAGGCGGGCGCCGTCAACTATGGAGGCGTGGTTCAGGGCGTCGCTGAAAATGGAGACAGACGGGGAGCTGAGGGGGAGAAGAGAGAAAGGGGTGGGAGGGGTCGCGGCGCGCGGCCATATCTCCACCACCACCTCCTCCCACACACCTGGCCAGCGCCCCTAGCACGGCCGTGTTGGCAGCGTACCCCGTGCCAAACAGCAGGCACTCGTCCGCGCCCTTGAGGGCCGCCAGGGCGGTCTCCAGCTCGCGGTGGCCGACCGAATACCCGCCGCCGACCAACCCCGACGACCGGGTGCCGCACCCGACCCGGGACGCTGCAGAGGACGCGGCGCCCCGCACGGTCGGGTGCGTGGAGAGGCCGAGGTAGTCGTTGGTGGAGAAGAGGGTGAGCGACCGCGGGGCCTGCAGCGGCGCCGCGCGCGCGCCTTCTCCGCCTTGTCCTCCGACCCCGCCACAACCATAGTCCACCATCCAGGCGTCCCACACGGCCCCCGGCACGAGCACGCGCGCCGAGTCGGGCCCCGGATGCACGGGGCGCAGGGACCGCAGGCGGTCGGCGCCGGCCAGCCGGTCCAGGGAGGCGGTGAGCCAGGCGTCCCAGGAAGGGGGGAGAGGGGGGGATGGGTGAGCGGGCGCCATCATCGACTCGCCCGAGTCGCGGCGCGGGATGCGGCGCCCGGGTCAGGCGCTCGCCGCGCGGGGGTGCCGCATTGGGGGCCGGGAGCGTGCAGCGAGGCCGGCAGCGCCGCGGGAGTGGCCCCAAGAGTGGCGGCGCACGGCGTCGGCCGACGGCGGGCGCGACGCCGTTGCCCCGTCACACCGTGCGCGTCCTCTCAGCCCCCCACAGGGTCCGCCCGCATTGTACAACCGCGCTGCGGGCGGCGTGCTTCCCAATGCTGCCCTCCGCGGCGGCAACCGCCGCCCGCCATGCGCGCCGGTTCGCAGCCGCGGCCCGCCCCCGGCCCCCGCCCAGCACCGCCACCGCCTGGCCGGGCCACGGCCCCCCCCCAGCCCCACCCCCACCCCGCCCGCTGGACCCGCCCGCGGTGGCGGTGTGGGGGGCCGACACCGACGTCGGCAAGTCGCTCGTGTCTGCCGGCCTGGCCGCTGCAGCCGCCGCTTCCGGCTGGCGCGTGTTGTACGTGAAACCGGTGCAGACGGGGTACCCGGCCGACGACGACGCGCGCACCGTGGCGCGCGCGGCGCGGCTGCCGCTGCGCGCGGGCGGCGCGCACGCGGCCGCGCTCGCGAGCCCGACCGACCCCCGCTTTTCGGACGCGCCTTCCACGTCATGGGCGCGCACTCTCACGGCCTGGTCGCTGCCCGCGTCGCCGCACGCCGCGGTGGAGGCGGAAGGGAGGGGCGTGCCGGACGCGGCGCTCGCGCCCCTCGTCGCGGCCGAACTGGCCGCCTGGGCGGCCGCCGGCCGCGGCTCCACCACCCCTTCCCTGGCCCTGGTGGAGACCGCGGGCGGCCCGCTGTCGCCCACGCCAGCGGGCGGCCTCCAAGCCGCCGCGCTTGCCGCCCTCCGCCTCCCCGCCCTCATGGTCGCCTCCCCCCGCCTGGGCGGCGTGTCGGCCACGCTGGCCGCCCTGGAATCGTTGCGGCACCGGGGGCACGCGCCGGTGGCGGCCGTCGCGGTTGTCGGCACGGGGGCCGGGCTGCCGGCTGGCCACGCCGCCGCCCTGCGCGCGCACGCGGGCGCGCCCGTGTTTGAGCTGCCACCGTGCCCACCGCCGCCGCCGGGGTGGGAGGGGGACGGGGTCGACCCAGGCCTGCAAGCGTGGCTGGCCGCCGCGGCGCCCGAGCTCGCCGCCCTCCTAGCCGCCACCGCCGGCGCCGCCGACGCCGCCACCGCGGCCCTGCGCTCGTTGCCGGCTCGCGCAGCGGCGGTCACGTGGTGGCCGTTCACGCAGCACGACGGGCTGGTGGCGGAGCGGGACGTCTGCGCGGTCGACGGGCGGTCGGGCGACCACCTCTTGGTCTTGCCTCCGCCGCCGCCCCAGGCCGCTTCCGACCCGACCTCTATCCCTTGTCTGACCCCTCTCTTCGACGGCTGCGCCGCGTGGTGGACCCAGGGCGCGACCGGCCCCGCCGGCGCGGCGGTGCGCGCGGGCGTCGCGGCCGCGCTCGGCCGCTACGGACACGTCATCCACCCGGAGACCGCCATCGAGCCCGCGGTGGCGGCGGCGGAAGCCTTGATTGCGGGGCCGGGGAGGGGGTGGGCGGGCAAAGTGTTTTGGTCGGACGACGGGTGAGGGGAGAGGGGTGGGAGGGGCGGGGTAATGGGCCTCGCCCGCCCCATTTCTGACCTCCCGCGCTCTCCTCCAGGTCTACAGCGGTCGAGGTCGGGCTCAAAATGGCGTTTCGCGCGGCGCAAACGTCCCGCCCCGCCCCCCCGCTCCGCGCGGGGTCCGACCCCCCTCCCGCCACCGTCCTGGCCGTCGACGGCGGCTACCACGGCGACACCCTGGGCGCCATGGATGCCACCCCGCCCTCCATCTTCAACGTGGGGCAGACGCCGTGGTACGCGCCGCGCGGGTTGTTTGTCGACCCGCCGACCGCGGGGCGCGGCGCGCGCGGGTGGACCGTGCGCCCGCCGCCCTCTGCGCCCGGGACCGACGCCGTCGTCGAGGGCGGCCTGGACGAGCTGTTTGACGGGAGCCGGGCGGCCGGGCCCGTCGGGCGCGCGTACAGGGCGTCGATCGACGCGGCGATCGACGCGCACGAGGCTTCCCGCGCCGGCCGCCTCGGCGCCCTCCTGTTTGAGCCCGTGCTGCAGGGCGCGGGCGGCATGCGATTCATCGACCCCGCGTGGCAGGTGGGTGGAGAGGGAGAGGGGTGGCGGGGTTGAGAGGGTGGCGGCGCGCGGCCCACCACCCCTCCCCTCTCACCAGATCGCGCTCGTCGCCGCCGCCCGGGACCGGGGCATCCCCATCGTCGCGGACGAAGTCTTTTCCGGCCTGTGGCGGCTCGGGGCGGTGTCCGGGTGCTCGTTGCTTGGGGTGCGCCCCGACGTCGCGGCGTACGCCAAACTCCTCACCGGGGGCGCCCTCCCCCTCGCCGCCACCCTGGCGTCTGACCGCGTGTTTTCCGCCTTCTCGGGAGGGGGCAAAGCGGGCGCCCTGCTGCACGGGCACTCGTACTCGGCGCACGCGGCCGGCGCGGCGGCCGCGGTCGCCGCGCTGGGCGCGTACACCGACCCCGGCCTCAACCCGGGCGCGTGCACGCCGGAGCGGTGCACGGCCGTGCCGCGGTGCGCGAGCGCGTGCGGGCTGGCGGTGCCGGCGTGGGGCGAGGCGGGGCTCACCGCGCTCGCGGCGCACCCCGCGGTCGACCGCGCGATCGCGCTGGGGACGGTGCTGGCGGCCCAACTCAAGAGCAGCGATGGAGGCGGCTCTGGCTACGCGGCCACCGCGTCGGCGGGCGTCGCGGCGCGGCTCAGGGCGCGGGGCGTGCACGCGCGGCCGCTGGGCGACGTGGTGTACCTCATGCGCGCCCCGACCGCGCACCCGGCGTCGGGGGAGGCGCTGCAGGAAGCGCTGCTGGCCGCGCTGCCGGCGGCGGCGTGAGGGACAGAGGGAGAGAGAGAGACGTTTTCGGCGCGGCGTCTTGTTTGTCAGGCATCGATTCTCCACATTCTAATGCACGCACCAACGACGGCGGGGCGGTCGACGGTCCCGGCCGCGGGCGGCGTTGCGCCGCGGGCCGGCGGCCGCTTCCCCCCTCGCCCTCTCACTCTCAAACCGACCGCCCCCACCACCCCGCCCCCGCCCGCCCCGCCCGCGCCTCGATGACCGGCCCAAACTCGGCCTGCACCGCGGCGTACACGCGCCGCTTGAAGGGGACGACCGAGGACGCGAGGTCGGGGAGCGGGCGCCACGCGTGCGCACTGAACTCCCGCTCCCCCGACGCGCCCAGGTCGATCTCGCGCTCGTCGCCGTAAAAGTAGGCGAGCACCCACTTCTGCGTCTGGCCCCGGTACACGAGGTCGGTCCCCGGGTTCCCGGGCGCGCGCACGCGCGTCGGCGCGTCGTAGTGCGTCCACCCGTGCCCGATCGCCACCACGCGCGCCGACACGATGCCGGTCTCTTCTTTGAGCTCGCGGGCGGCGGCGGCGAGCGGGTTTTCGAGGTGGTCGATGCCGCCCTGAGGGGGGGGAGAGGTCGGGGAGGGAGAGGGGTCGAGGGCGGCTCGGCCGCCTGTCGACCCCCTCGCTCGTCGCGGCGACGCGCCGGCCGAGCGTGGAGGCTGTGGCTGGCCGTGGCGCCCCTCCGCCCACCCCCGCCTCGTCGCCCCCATGCGAGGGCGCGGCCCTCCCGCCCCCTGCAGCCCCTCCCACACCCCCAAACCCTCACCTGGGGCATCTGCCACGTGCCCTCACTGTCGTCGATGCGCCTGACGGGGTCGGAGGGGCGGCGTGGGCGCCGCGGCGCGCGTCGATTGGGGCGGCACATCGACGACCGCGCTTTCCCGCACCTGGCGCAAAAGACGAGCCCTTCCGAATTGACGAGGCAGACGCCCACGTTGCGCCTGTACTCGCCCAGCTCGACGACGCGGCGCGGCGCCGGCGGCGCGCCCGCGCGCGGCGCCGGCGGCGCGCCCGCGCGCGGCGCCGGCGGCGCGCCCGCGCGCGGGGAGGGGAGGAGGCGGCGCCCGGGGGGCGGGCGGGGCGCGCCCGGCGCGGTGGCGGGCGCCATCGGAGGTGGGGGCGAGGGTGTGACGGGGGAGGTGCCGGCGCGCGGTCGACGCTGCGCGCGAAAACCCCTCTTCCCTTTTCAAGTGCGCAAGTGCTTGCAAGGCGGCAAAGCGCGCCCCGGCGTGCCCGCCGGAGGCGGCTGCGGTAAATCAAATGATGCGGCGGCGGCGGCGGCGGCGAAACTCCTGCCCCGCCGGCCGCGTGCGTGCGCGCGCGCGCGGCCGCTCTTCGCCCCCCTTGCCCCTCCTCACGCCGCCGCGCTCGCCTCCAGGCGCACCGACCGCCTCCCCCCCGCCAGCGGCCGCCACGCGCCGATGCCGGGGGAAGAAGGGCGGGCAGCGGCGGGCGCCGGCTTGCCCGCGGCCGCCGCCGGCGCGGCCGCCGCCTTGGCCGCCGCCGGCGCGGCCGCCGCCTTGGCCGCCGCCGCGTCCTTGCGCGCGGCGGCGGCGGCGGCGCGCACGAGGTCGTTGCGCGCGGCCGCGGTCAGGTGGGCGGCCTCGGGCGACACCAGCGTCCGGTACGCCGCGTGCTCCGTGCCGCACGCGGCGTCCCACAGCGTAAAGTAGAGCGAAAAGTGGGCCTGCGGGAAGCGGTGGTGCAGGTCGTGGTGCTGCACGGTGTTGAGCGCGGGGGGGGAGCCGCCCCGCCCGGCGAGCCGCGACGCGAGCGACGCGAGCGACGGGATGAACGGCGCGATCTCGTACCCCGCGTGCCCGCCGATGTGGATCACGGTCGTCCACAGGTGGTAGGCGCGGTGGAGGCCGGCGTGGATCGGGAAGAGGTGGGCGACGATGATCTCGTTGGCGAACACGATGGCCGCCTCCACGACGTGGAAGGAGTACCCCGTAAAGGGGGTGGGCGCGGTCGACTCGTGGTGCGTCGCGTGGATGTGGCTGGCGAAATGGGCGGGGAAAAAGGGGGGCGCAGCGTCGGCGCCGGCGCTCGGCGCGCCGACACCCTCCCCTCCCCCACCCACCCCCCCACACCGGTACAGCGGGCGCCAGTGCAGCAGCCTGTGCGTCCAGTAGAACCAGGCGTCGTGCAGGATGTCCAGGGCGGCGACGGTGGCCAAACAATAGAGACCGCCCGACAGGGAATCGATCGGGCCGCTGTAGAGCTTGCCGCGCCCCAAGGCCGCCATGCGCTCCACGATGGTGAGCACGGCGGCTTTGACCGCGATGGGGCCTGGGGGGAGGGGGGTGGGAGGGGTTGGTGGGGCCTCTCGTGGCGGCCGCGGCGCGCGGCGGTTGCCGGCGGCGCGCCGCGCCGTGGCGCGCGAGCCGGCGCCGGCTCCAGCTCCGCCGCCCGTGCCCAGTGGCGTGCGTCAATGCCGGCGACTCGCGGCGGCACGTGGCGCGCGCGCGCGAGGGCCGGCCGCCCCCGCAGCGGCCGCGCGCGGCGCTGGCCGCCGCGCCCCATGGGCGCCCCCGGACACGCGGCCGCCCCCCACCCCCTCGTCGACTCACCCAGGGAGTATACGGCTTCAAATGCGACTTGGCCCTTGCGCCGGGGGTGCACCTGGATGGTGGGCGGCGCCAGGAAGAACGGGATGCCCCAGTACAATGCGCAGGAGAACCCGTAGTACACAGCGCAGATCTGCGCGAGGGCCACAGGCCATCCGCCGCCGTGGAGGGGGGTCAGGAGAGGCATGGCGGGCGAAAATCGGGGCGGCAGTTGGGGTTCGGCGCGGCGTTTGCGGCCGCGGAACGAGCACTCAGGTTTGTGGGGCGGTCGCGGGGAGGGGGGCGACCGGCGGCGGGGCGTCGACGGCGCCGCGCGGGAGTGAGGCTAGTCGCTGCGCTGCGCGTCACCGGCCGCTCCCTCGCTCGTCCCACTCTCGACGCCCCCCAACCATGCTCTCCGTGCTCGCCCGCACCCACCGCACGTCCGCCGCCCTGGCGGCCGCCGCCCGCCGCGGCGCGGCCGCGCTGCCCGCCGCGGCGGACGAGCCCGCGGCGCCCGGCGAGCCACGCTGGCGGCGCGAGCTGGGGGCGGTGCGCAACGATTGGACGTGAGTGGCCATGATGATGGAGGGGGGTGAGGGAATGAAGCGAGCGCCCGCCGCGCGCGCCCGCATCCGGCGCCGGCCGCCAGCCGCGCCACGCGGCGGCCGCGCCGCGCCATGCCCGCCGCGCCCGCCACGCGGCGCGGGAGCATGGCTGCAGGCGACCGAGTGCGGGCCAAGAGTCGTCCGAGCCCGGAGGGCCCCACCGCGCCGCCCTCGGGCTCGCCCGCGCCCCAACCCGACCCCCTGCCCCCTCGCCCCGCTCCCCCAGCCGGGACGAGGTCGCCGACGTCTACTCCACCCCCCTCCTCGACCTCGTCTTCGCCGCCGCCACCGTGCACCGCGCGCACAACGACCCCGCGATGGTGCAGCGCTGCACGCTCCTCTCGATCAAAACGGGCGGCTGCCCCGAAGACTGCGGCTACTGCTCCCAGTCGTCCCACCACGAGACCGCGACCAAAGCGGAGAAGCTGCTGGACCTGGACACCGTGTACGAGGCGGCGCTGCGGGCCAAAGCCGCGGGCAGCACCCGGTTCTGCATGGGCGCCGCGTGGCGCGGCCCGTCCCAAGTCGGCCCCCGCCAGTGGGCGCGCGTCCTGGACATGATCGCCCAAGTGCGCGGCCTGGGCATGGAGGTGTGCGCGACGCTGGGCATGGTCAACGGGGAGCAGGCGGGGCAGTTGCGGGACGCGGGGCTGTCTGCGTACAACCACAACCTCGACACGTCGCCCGAGTTCTACCCCCGCGTCACCTCCACGCGCAAGTATGAGGACCGGCTCGCGACCCTGGCCGCCGTGCGTGCCGCGGGCGTGTCGGTGTGCGCGGGGGGGATCATCGGGTTGGGCGAGGCGGGCGCCGACCGCGTCGGGTTGCTGCACACGCTGGCCACGCTCGAGGCGCACCCGGAATCGGTGCCGATCAACGCGCTCGTCGCCGTGGAAGGCACGCCGATGGAGGGCAACGCCGCGCCGACCGCGCTCGACGTCGTGCGCTGCGTCGCCACCGCGCGCGTGCTCATGCCCGCGTCCGTCGTCCGCCTGTCGGCCGGCCGCAAAGAGTTCAACGACGGGGATCAAGCCATGGCGTTCCTCGCCGGCGCCAACTCGATCTTCGACGGTGACCGCCTCCTCACCACCGCCAACGCCGACCGCGCGGACGACGAGCGCCTGTTTGCCGCCCTCGGCCTGCGGTCCCGGCCCGCGTTCCTGCCGTACGGGGCGGGGGGGGAGTCGAGCCGGCACGGGGAGAAAGGGGTGGCGGCGGCCGCGGCGGCGAAAGCGACGGCGTGAGAGGGCGCGCGGGGCGTCTTCCCTTGTGTGTGTGTGTGCGTGCGTGTGTGTCAACTTTGAGCCTCCAATCAACCCTGCCCCCCTCCCCCCTCACGCCCTCGGCGCCGCGAGGAAGCCGGCGGCAAACGTGTCGGAATCCTGAAACCGGGCGCGCCCGGTCAACACGAGCAGCAACGCTTCCGCCAGCCGGTCCCGCAGCACGGGCTTGGACAGGAAGCCGTCCATGCCGGCCGCCATGCACGCGTCGCGGTCGGCGTCGGACGCGTTGGCGGTCATGGCCACGATGGGGGTGGCGCACCCTTGGGCTCTCAACGCCCTCGCGGCGTCGCACCCGTTGACGCCGGGCATCGACATGTCCATCAGGATGACGTCGAAAAAAGGTGGAGCGGTGGGGGACGTGGCGCCACCGGTGTCGGCCCTGCCGCTACCTCCGCACCCTCTGACCGCCGCAATCGCCTCCTCCCCGTTGCTCGCCACCGTAACCGAGATGCCGAGCGACGCGCACATGCGGGTGGCGACCGTCTGGTTGATCAAATTGTCTTCCGCCAACAGGACGCGGCGGCCGTGCAGCGCGGCGGTGTCGAGCCGCCGCCGGCGCGCCTCCATGGACTGCCGCACCCGGCCGGCGCCGGCGCGGGACGGGGCGGGTGGAGACCGAGGGCGCAACGCCGGCGGTGGTGGCGTGGCCGGCGGCTGGGCGGCGGCGAACGGCGACGCGCGTGGCGGCGTCGCGGTCGCGCTGCCGTCGACGCCTCGCCCATCGACGCCGCGTCTGGGTCCGACGACAGGCACAATCCCAACCCGAATCGGCTCCGAAAACCGGCGCGAGTCGCCCCCCCCGGCCGACGCCGCGTCGCCGGCCGACGCGCGCGGGCGGCGGCCGCCCACCGTGTCGGCCGACGCGCGCGAAGACGACAACGACGACGCCCGCGCGCGCGCGCGCCACGCGGCCGAGTCCAGGTCGGTGGCCGACATAGACCGGCGCGGGCCGCCAGAGGTGGAGCCGGGGCCGGCCGCGGCGTGCGGCCGCGCGGTCGTCGCGCGGTCGACGGCCGCCAGCCGCCGCACCGCGGCGTCGCCCGGTCCCGATCTCGCCGTCATGTGGCCATCGGAGAACGCGTTCTTCGAACCCCAGGATGCGGTGCGCCGCAGGGGGGGCGGCGACTCGCCGCCGCGGTCGCGGTCGCCGCGGCTGCCGCGCGACGGGAGGGCAAGGGGGAGCGAAAACCAAAACACCGACCCGGCGCCGGGTTTGGAGGCAGCGCCCACTTGGCCGCCGAGGGCGGCGACTTGGCGGGAGACAATGGCGAGGCCAAGGCCGGTCCCGCCGCGCGGGCGCGGCGCACGCGCGGCGTCGCCCTGCGCGAAATCCTGAAAGAGGGTGGTCAGAGAGGCAGGCGTGACGCCGACGCCGGTGTCGGCGACCTCGAAGACGAGCCAGCGCGCGCCGGGGAGGGTGGGGGGCGCCGCCGCGGGCGGCGTCCACCGCGACGCGACCGCGGCCCAGCCGTCTACCGTGGCCGGCAGCGCCTCCACACCGGACAGCGACCGGTGGGCCAAAGGAGACGAAGGGCGGGGCGGGGAGGCGGCGGCGGCGACCGTCGGCGCACGCGCAAAGAGCGCCGACCGCGCGGCGAGCGCGGGGGGGGGCGCGAGGGGGGGGGGGGAGGTGGCGTACAGGGAGGATGTGGCGAGCACGGCGGCGGCGGCGCCGGGCAGAGGGGAGGGCGAGGGGTCCTCGGCCGCGCCGCGCGCGCGCGGCGCCGCGCGCGCCGCCGCGCCGGCCGGCGCGCCGCCACCGCCCCAGCCACTAGGTGGTGGTGGTGCAGGCGCGTGCCAGGGGGAGGCGGACAGCGAGACGCGGACGGCGACGGCGCCGGCGCGCGTGAATTTCGCCGCGTTGGTCATCAGATTCAACAAGACCCCCCTCATCCTATCCCCGTCGGCTAAGACGACCCGCGGCACGTCGGGCTCGAGCAGGGGCGGCTGCACGACGACGGGCGGCGGCCGCGGCGGAGAGCCGGCGCACAAGCTCACAGCCGTGGGGCGCAGCATCGCCGCGACGACGCAGCCGACGTCGCTCAGCGTCGTCGGAAGGTCGACCTCGTCCTGTACGACGTCCAGGTCGCGGCCGGCGTCGACTTTGAAGAAATCCAGGAAATTCGAAACCGTCGACAGCAGGATCGTGCCGCTCACGCGCACCGTCGACGCCAGGTCGCGCTGGTCGCCCGTCAGGGGGGTGTCGAGCAGCATCTCGGCCGACGCGAGGCAGCCGTTCAGAGGGGTGCGGACCTGAAGAGGAGAGGGGGTGCGGTTGGCTGCGCGTTCTCACCCTTCCCTCTGTCCTCCCTCCCTCCTTCCTCTCCTGACCTCGTGGCACATCAGCGACATGAACTCCGACTGCGCAGCGGACGCCGCCCGCGCCTTGGCCGCCGCCAGGCGCTTGGCCGCCGCGTCGGCGCGCGCGGCCGAGAGCGCGGCGAGCGCCGCGCCGCGCGCGCGCGCCTCGGCCGACTCTTGCTCCGCCGCGGCCGCCGCCAGCGACGTGGCGGCAAAGCATTGGCGGCGCAGGCGGTCGGCCAGGCGGGCGGTGACCGCGCCGGCGAGCCACGCGGTCGAAGTGACAACGGGTGGCGCAAACGGCGGCAGCCCGCCCGCGGCCAGCGCGCCCAAGGCGGCGCCGGTGGCGGCGGTGGCCGGGAGCCAGCGCACGGCGAGGAGGGCGGGGGCGACGGTCACGGCGGCGCCGCCCGCGGCGACGGCGAGAGGGGGGGCGCCTGCATCGGAGATGAGCGCCAGCGTCGCGACCGCCAGGGCGACGGCCAGCCCGCATTCGCGTCCGGTCAAATGCTGGGGCTCGGGCGGCGTGGCGTTGAGCCAGGCGGCGGCGGCGGCGGCGGCCAGAAGCGCCGCCGCGCGCGCCGCACCGAGCGGCGCGACCGACGCCGCCGCCGCTGCCGCCGCGACGGCCGCCGCCGCCAGCAGCAGGGACCTCCGCTCCGCTTCCTGCTCCGTCAGGTACCGGGTCTCGACGTCGGCGCAGCGAAACGCGAGCGTGAGCGGGCAGCGCGCGAGGCGCGCGCGGGCGGCGTCCACGGGGGAGATGCGCGGGGGTTGGGTCGTGGGTGATGGGCGGGCGCCTGCGGGGAGAGAGGGGGGAGGGTGGGCGGGGCGGGCGGCAGCGGAGGCCCACGGCAGGCCGGCATCCGCCCGCGCCCGCGCCCCACCGTCGCCCAGCCCGCCGGGCTCGGGCGCCATGGAAGCGGCGCGCGCAATGTGCGTCCAGGGAGGCGCGGGCGGGGGTCGGAGTGGGCGTGGGGGGAGTGGCGCATGCGTGCGGCGTCCTCCGGCGAGCGAAAAGATAAAAGAGAGAAACCATACACACGCCTCGCCCCCGACGCACACGCCAAGATGCACGGGACAGCCTCTCTCTCGTCACACGCGGGCATCCCTCGCCTCCGACTCAAGCGCGCTCAACCCCGCCTTCCTATCCCCTCAACCACTCGCTCGCCAACGCCGCGGCCGCGCTCGGCCGCTCGCCCGGGTCCCAGCTCAGCAGCGACCGCAGCAGGCGCACCGCGGCCAGCGGCGGCGGGGACGCGGCCCCGCCGCGGTCGGCGAGCGCGGCCGCGACCGCGGCGTCGGCGCAGTGCGCGGGCGCGGGCGCGGCCGGCCCGCCACCGCTCTCCCTCCTCGGAGGGTAGAGGCACAGCTCGACCATGCCCCTGAGGAAAAGGGCGGCGTCGACGTGCGCGGCGGGCGCGCCGGGCAGCCGCGCGCGCAGCGCGGCCGCCGCGCGCGGCGACGGCGCGAGCGCGCCGGGGCCGACCAGGATTTCCGCCAGCGTCACGCCCGCCGCCCACGCGTCCGTGGCCCAGGGCGGTGGGGGGGCGCGCAGCGCGAGCGCGGGGGCGAGGCGAACCTCGGGGGGCGCGTAGGCGGCCGTGCCCCCGCCGCACCCCGCCGGCGGCGCCCGGGCCACGGCCCCGTCCGGCGTGCGCAGGGTGGCGCACCCCCAATCCGCCAAGCGCACGACGGGCGGCGAGGAAGCGGACGAGGCAAAGGATGGAGACGGGTCGCCGCCGCGCGCGACCAACAGGTTGGCGGGTTTAACGTCGCCGTGGCTCGCGCCCGCCCCCGCCGCCGCGTCCAGGGCGGCAAACAGGGCGCGCGCTATCGCGGGCGCGACGGCGGGGTCGGCCGCCGCGGCCGCGGCCCAGGGCGTGCGGGCGAGCGGGACGCCGCGCGAGCCGCCGCCAGCGCCGCCCGCCGCCGGTGCGTACATCAGCGCGGCCAGGGAGTCGCCGCCGTCGTCAAACACGAGCCAGCGCGCGCCGGCGGCGTCGGCAAAGCCGGCGGCGGCGGGGAGGAGAGACGCGCAGCCGGGGTGCGGAAACGCCCCCCCGGCCGCCCCCGCACAAGCCGCCCGCAGCGCCACTCCCACCGCCAACTCGTGATCGGCCTCGTCGCCCGCGTCGGGCGGGAGCCGTTTCAACACCAGAGAGCGGCCGCCGCCGGCGGGCACCGCGCGAAAGGCGGCCGCGCGGCCGCCGAGCGCAAAGGGGGCGGCCGCCACTCGGTACATGCCCAGGCCGACGGCGATGGACGCGGCGGCGTCGGTCAAGGCGGCGCGCGCGGCGGTGAGGGAGAGGGGCCAGCGGCGAGGCGGAGGCGGCGCGGGCGCCGCCGCGAGCGCGGCGAGCGCCGCGCCCGCGGGCGACAGGCCGGCGGCAATAGCGGTGGCGACGGCGGCGGCGGCAGCGTCATCACCCTCGGCCGCGCACGTGCCGGGCGGCGCGTACGCCGCGAGCGCAGACGGCGGCGCGGCCGCCGCGCGCGCGGACCGCGCGCGGCCGCCCGGCGCTGCCCCGAGCTGCTCCACGAGCACAAACGGGGCCCCACCTTGGGCCGGGCGCGCTTCGCCGAGGGGTGGAGGGGCCGTTCCGGCGCTCGAGGCGGCGAGGACGGCAGCCGCAAGGTTGTCGCGCGCGCCGGCAGCGAGCGCGGCGCACACGACCGCCCGCGCGGCGGCCTCGGCGCGGCCGTCGGGAGTGGTGGAGGCGGCGGTGGTGTTCAGGGGCGGGGGCCCGCCCCACGCGGGCGCAGCGCGAACCGCGCCCGCGGGCGACGGCGCGAGCGGCGCGGCCGCGGCCGGCGGCGCGCACCGCGCCGACGCCAGGAGGCGGCCTTCGAGGACGTCGCTGGCGATGCTGCACGCGACGGCCACCGGCAGAACGTCAAGGACGCCGTCCGAGGCGACGAGCGCGAACGCGCAGCGCGCCGTCCGCGCGACGGCCGCCTCCGCGGTCGCCGCCAAGCCCGCGTCCCGATAGCCGGCATCGCCAAACGCGCGCGTCACCGCCAGCTCGCCCTGCAGGCGCAGCGGGCCGCCGGGTGTCGCGGGCGCGAGGGTGCCGCCGGACGCCGCGACACGCGCCGCCTCGGCCGGGTTGAGAGGGGAGTGGTCGACCGTGAGCCGGACCCCGCCGCGCCCGTCGCAGAGCAGCACGGCCGAGTCGCCGAGCCAGGCGACGGCGATCGCGGCGGCGAGGCCCGCGGGCGCGAGCGCGAGCGCGGCGACCGCCCCGCTCACGTCGGCGTTAGCGTCGACTGCGGTGGCGGCGGCGTTGAACGATGACAGCAATGCGCGCTTGACCGCGGCCTCTGTCGGTGGGACCGGTAGGCGCGCCATCGCGACCTCCAGAGCCGGCGGCAGCGTCGCCGCCACGGTCGCCGCCGCACGGCCGCCCTCGTGCCCGTCCACGACGACGGCCGCCCGCCCCCCGCCCGGCACCCAAAAGCAGGCCACAGTGTCCTCCTGTTGCGGCCTCCACCCGCGCGCCGCCGACGCGCCGCAAAAGGGCGCCTCGGCGCCTGCCGGCGGGCGCGCGCCGAACTGGCGCCCGCGCGAGGCGGCGGCCGCGGCCGCGGCCGCGGCCGCGGCGGTCGCCACGGCCACCAGCCAGCGTGTGCGGCCCCGGCGGCGGCGTGGGGCAGCGGCGGGTGGGGCCATGCGGCCGCGATCCCGCGCGCGGCGCGGTGTGCGGCGCGGCGAGGGCGGACGGCCGCCGAGAGAGAGCCGCCCCTCTCCCGCCCGCCCAGCCACCGAGGAGCGAACAACAGGAAAAACAAAACGTCGCCGAAGGTCGCGCGCCCCACTCCAACCGCCGGCGCGTCAGCGGCCGAAGCCGCCACCAAAGCCGCCGCCGAGAATGCCACCACCACCCCGCGGCGGGCACCACCCGCAGACGACCGCGGACAGGCAGCCCGGGGGGAGGAGGCAGTTTGTGCCGGAGAAGCCGGGGCCGAGCGGGACGGCGCCGCTAAGAGAAGGAAGGTGGGGAGGGGGTGAGGCGCGGCCGCCGCGCGACCACGACCGCTCTCGCCCCTCCACCCCTCTCCTCTCTCACCCGGCAAACTGGTCGATGAACAGGGCGGCGTCCACAAGCTCGAGCGTCGGCGGGTTGGCCTCCTCCGCCGCGCGCTCCGCTTTCTCGTCCGGCGTGTACTCTGCCAGGTCGATTTCCCGTTTGACGGGGGGCGGCGGAGGCGCCACCGTGTCCCCGGCACTCGATTTGGCGGCCACCCGGCCCGCGCGGCGCCCGCCGCGCTCCGTGAGCGCGACCCGGTGCGCCGCCGCCGCCGCGTCGCCCTCCGGCCCCGGGTCGGGGTCGACGTGGGACGCGATGAGGGTCCCGTTGAAGGTGAGCGTGTCGGTGTCGGCGCGGTAGGCGGGTTCGAAGAGAGACACCACCACCGTCCGCGGCAGCCCGCCGACCGCCGCGCCGCCGCCCGCGGCCTGCACCGGCACCTTGGCCGCCTCGCGGCCGTGGAGCGCCGAGTTGGGGGCGTCCGCCCAGACGGCCGCCCACGCGGTCGGCTTGGCCGGCGGCGGCGGCGGCGGCGGCGCGCGGCCGCGCCGCGCGGGGGGCGGGGGCGGGACGACGCGCGCCCAGTCGCTCATTTTCACCTGGCCCGCCGACCGCAGCGGCTTGTTGGTGAACCAAGTGACGCTGAGAGGAGAGGAGAGAGGTGTGAAGGAGGCGTCGGGAGCGCGCGGCGGGAACGCGCGCGGGCCTCCTTTCCACGCCCATGCCTCCCCCTCACCTCGGGCTCACGCCCGTCAGTCTGACGACCGCGTCTCGCGGCGCGCCGGCGCGGGCGCCGGGGGGCAAGGGGAGGAGGGTGACCGTCGCGCGCTTCGCGTGCACGACCCAAAACAACTCGGCGGCCGGCGGCGCCCCGGTGCCGGTCGCGGCCGTGGGTCGGTCGACGTGGTTGGTCTGGGCGGACGCGGCTGGAAGGAGGGGGGAACGCGCGTCGGCCCAATTCGGATGGCGGCAAGCGGCGTGCGCCGCCGCGCGCCCGCCTCACCCGCCAGGCTCGCCACCAGCACCGCCAACGCGGCGCGCGCGCGTGCCGGCATGGCGGCCGGGGCCGCGGAGCAGAGTGGCGAGAGAGAATTAATTTGTGCCGGCGGCGGTGACCGGGCGGCGTCACACTGTCTCGCGGGCCCGAGCGCCTGCGCGCTGCCCCAGCGGCGCCCGCCCGCCTCAGCCCCGCGAGCGGTCGGCCCCGGCGCCCCCGGCCTATCGGCATGGCCGACGGCGCGCCCGCGGGCGGGGGGGGCCTGGACATCGCGGCGTGCGATCGCAGCATCTGGCTCATCAAGGTAGGTGGTGTGAGGTAGTGGCGGCGGCGGGAGCGGCGGCGCGGCGGCGGGCGACGCGGCGACCCCCTCCCTTTCCCCTGTCTCCTTTCAGGTGCCGCCCTTTGTCGCGCGCGCGTGGCGCGAGGCCTGTGCGGCGGCGGCCTCCCTGCCGCCCGGCTCCGACGGCCCCGAGCTGGGCACGCTGACGCTCGCACCCGGCGGCGACGCCGCGACCCGGCTCGCTCTCGCGCCCGCCGGCGCGCCCGCGGGCGCGCCCACGGCCTACACATTGCGGCCCTCGCCGGCAGCCGGCGCGCGGGTGTTGGAGGCGGGCGGCGAGGGGAGGCGGCCCGCGGTCGCAGGCCGCGTCGACGCCCGGTTCGACGCGACGCCCGCCATGACGGCCGGCGGCGGCGTCCCCGCCTCTGTCGCGGCCATGGCGCGCGCGCGGGTGGCGGGGACCGGCGGCAAGCCGGGTGCCGTGGCCCCGGGGTCGGCCCCCCGCGCGCGGCTCATCGACGACCCGCGCTCCGGCGTCCTGCGGCGGGCGCCCATCGTGGCCGCGGGCGCGGTCGCCAAAAAGGTCGGAAAGAGGGGCGGAGGCGGGAGCGCGGTGGGAGCACGGGCGCCCCTGCCGACGCCCCCTCCCCCACCCCCCCACCCCAGCCCGCCCCCGCCCGCGCCCGCCCCAAAAAAGGCGAGTGGGAACACCGCGCGCGCGCCCCCAAGGACGACGTCGAACGGTCGCTGTTCCGGCTGTTTGAGACGAAACGGCAGTGGACATTCCCGGACCTCCACGCCGCCACCGACCAGCCCGCGCCCTGGCTGCGCACCGTGCTCGAAGGCGTCGCCCTCGTCGTCAAGCGGGGGGGGGGGAGGGACGTGTGGGAGGCCAAGCCCGAGTTCCGGGCGGGCGGGTCCTGAAGCGAGGGGAGAGAGAGAAGAGGGGGCCTGTCGCCCACACACCGTCTGCCGCCGCACACACCCCTCTGCGCCCGAGCGCGCGCCACAGCCTCACCCGCCACCACCGCCGCCACCCCAATGCAGGCCCCGCGGTCGCTCGCAGCGGCGCTCGCGCGCGCGTCCGCTGCGTCCGCGTCTGCCGGCCGCCGGGAGTCTTCCACGTGGGGGAGGGTGCGTAGGAGTGTCGACGGGAGCGGCGGCGGGCGCGACGCAGGCGCGGGCGGGGGCGCGGCGGCGCGCATGGCGCGGCGAGCGCGCGCGGGCCCGGGAGCAACGGCCCGCGCAGGCGTCCTGCGCCGGAGGCCTCGACATGGAGACACGAGGCTGCACCCGTGCATACGAGGTGCCGGGCGCGACCGCAGGGACGCCGGCGCCGGGCGACTCACCCCCACCCCCTGCTTTTCTTCACCGTCTGCAGCTCTTCTCCTTTGGCCAGTCGACCCCCGTCGCCGCCCACCCCCCGCTCGAGCACGCCGCACCGCCGGCGTCCGCCGTGGTGGCGGCCGCCGCCGTCGCCCGCGCGCCCGCCAAGCGGCCTGCCCCCACGCCGCCGCGCGCCACAAAGGCCGCCAAGACGCCGACCCCGCGGCGCGCCCCGTCCGCCTACAACCTCTTTGTCGCCGACGCCGCCAAATCCTCCGGCGCGCACAGCCTGGCGGCCGGCCAGGCCGCGCTCGGTGCGGCCGCCGCGCGCTGGCGCGCGCTCGGGGGAGCCGAAAAAGCGCGCTGGGCGGCCGCCGCGGCCACCGCCAAGGCCCAGTTCGACGCGGCCCATCCCCCCAAGCCCAAGCGGGCGCCGTCGGGCTATGCCCTGTTTGCCGGCGAGCGCCTCGCGACCGCGCCCGGCGCGACCGCGGTCGACCGGATGCGCGCCGTCGCCGCCGCCTGGAACGCGCTGCCGGCGCCGGCCAAGGCGCCGTACCTGGCGCGCGCGGCGGCGGCCAAGTGAGGGAGACGAGTGGGGGAGGGTCGGGGGGGGGGGGGGTCTCGGCCACGGCCTCGGGCGTGTGGCGTGTGTGCTTGATTGATGGATGCCACACGGTGCATGGGCGGGCGCACGGCGCCCCGCGGCGCGGCGGCGGCAGCCACCACCCCCCTCTCTCCTCACGCGCCCGCCGCGGCCAGCGCGTCGCGCGCGTAGCGAAACGCGGGCGACCAGCACGGTTGGCACAGGTCGGACGGCGTTTTGTCCTGCGAGGCGAGGGGGCGGGGGTGTGGAGGCGGGGTGGGGTGGGGAGGCGCGCGCGCGCGCGCCGCGCCCCCCGCACCCCACCTGCTTGTTGCGCGCGTGCGGGTCCGCGCCCGCGCCGAGCAACGCGGTCACGCACTCGACGTGCCCCCGCATCGCGGCCCAGTGGAGCGGGGTGTTGTCGCCGCCGTCGACCGCGGCGACCGCCGCGCGCGCGGCCAGCAGGGACGCCACGGCGGCCGGGTGGCCGTTATGGGACGCGCGGATGAGGGGCGTCTCCCCCATCTGGAGGTGGAGAGGAGGGCGGGGGTGGGGTGGGGGCGGCGGGCGGTCGACGGCGGGGCGCGCGCCGACCGCAGCGGCGACCGTTTCTCCCTCCCACCCCCCTCCCGCCTGCGCACACCACGTTGCGCTGATCGACGGCCGCACCCTCGTCCAGCAGCAGCTGCATGACGGCGACGTGGCCTGGAGGGCGGGGGCGGGAGCGTGAGGGAGGGAAGGAGGCGCGGCGGCCTGCCCCCCCTCCTCGCCCGCCCGCACCGTTGCTCGCGGCGAGCACGAGGGGCGGATCGCCGCAGTGGTCGGACTCGTTGAGCGGGGCGCCCTGGGGAAGGGGGGGGCGTGGGCGGCGCCCACGCGCGCCGTCGCGCCGCCCCCCCTCGGCGCCTTCTCCCCCCTCTCTCGCCTCGGCGATGTGCTCCTTGACCCAGTCGTAGTAGCCGTCCACGGCGTCGCGCCAGATGTTGGACTTTTCGGGGATGAAGACGCCGGACTGAGGGGGCGAGGAGGGGGGGGCGTTGCCGGGGGGGGGGCGCGGGCGGGCGCGCGCGCGCGCCGCGGAAACGGCCCGCCCAACGGCCGCGCGCCGGCGGCCGGTCCCCGGTCCCGGGCACGCGCGCACGATGAGGTCAAACGGCATGGCGCGGGGGTGGGCGTGGGCGGGCGGGCGGGGAGGGGGCGGGGCGGGGCGCGGTCAAAGAGGCGATAGTGTGGCGCGCGCCGCGGCGCGCGCCCGCCAGCCGCCGCCCACCCCTCTCCTCTCCCGCCACCACCCGCGCGTCTCTGGATTACAGCGGGACCTGCCGGCCGCCGCGCGGCGGGCCGGGGGCGGCGGCGCCCCCGCGCCCGTGCTCGTGCGCTCTTCTGTCCTCCTTCCCTCGTCGGGTGTGCGTTTGGGGGAAATGGTGGGGGGGGTCTGTCTCGAAAGGCGGCTCTGCAACCTGTTGGGTCGCGGCGGCGACGCGCGGGGGCGGCCGCGCGCGGCCCGGGGGGGGCGCGCGCGCGGCGCCACCCGCGCCCGCCCGCCGCGCTCGCTCCCGGCCGCCTGCAAAGGCGCGGGGGCCGGTCTCGGCGCTCGGGGGGTAATGCGGGAAAGGTGGTGGGGGTGCTCGCGAAGGGGAGGGGAGGGGGTGAGGGGCGGGCCGCGCGCGGGCGCGGGCCCGCGCGCGCGCGCGGGGTGTGGGGGTGGGCGGCAGCCCTAAACTCGTCAAACGCTCGTGCAAAGAATGGGTAGTGGGTGGGGGGGGGTCGGGGGCGGCGGGCCCAGCGCCCGCCGCCGCGCGCGCCGGCGGCGGCCCGGCACGGGCCCCGCCGCCGCGCCGCGCCTCTCTCTCCTCTCCTCTCGTCAGTACGGCTTGTACGCGGCGCGCGGCCGGGGTTCATGCCCCCGCGCCGGCCCCGCGTGGAGGCCGCCGTCGCCAAACGCGGCGTCGGCCGGCGCGGCACGCGGCGCGCCCCCGAACACGGTCGCGCCCGGGCTCGTCGGCGGCCCGGACGCGGAGCCCGAGTCGTCCCCATCCTCCCGGCGCGGCACCGCGGTGTCGATGGCGAGGGCGGCGCCGAGGAGGGTGTGCGGCGACGCGGCCGCGACGCGGCGGAGCGACGTCGCGGTTTCGAACGTGACGAAGCCGAAGCCGCGGTGCTCCGCCCGGTGCGCGCGGTCGCGCGGCATGTAGACGTCGAGGACGTAGCCGAATCTGGAGAGGGGCAGGGTGGACAAGGGGTGGCGTGAGCGCCTCGCTCAACGCACACCCTCTCCCTTCCCCCCCCGCTCCCTCGCCCCCTACTTGGAAAAGTGGTCCTTGACGTCGGCCTCGGTCGCCTCGCGCGGCAGCTTGCCGACAAAGATGCGGGGGCCGGCGCGCGCGTCGGGCGGGCCGGCCGAGCGGGCAGACGCGGCGGCGGCCGACCGGTCGGGGCCGCGCGCGGACGACGCGAGCGAGCCCGCGACGGACACGGGCCCCACGGTCGACGCGGGCGCGGTGGAACGGTCCAGGTCGTCCCCGCGGTCGCCGCCGGCCGAGCCGCCAAAGAGCGCCGACCCAAACAGCTGGCTCTTGCCAATGCCCTCCGCCAACCCGCCCAGGGACAGCCCCTGCAGCGCCTGGTGCGGGGGAGGGGGGGCGGCGACCGGGTCGGCGCGGACGCCGAGCGCGGCGAGCGCGGCGGCGGCGGGGCCGGGAGGCGGGTGGTGCAGGGCGGCATGCATCGGGAACGCACCGACGCCGCCGCCACCCCCTTCGTAGTACGCCCCGCGCATGGGCGGCATGATGGGCGGGCCAAAAGGGGCGCCCCACGGCCCCGGCGCGGCGAGCGGCGGCGGCGGGCCCCACGCGCCGCGCGGCGGGCCGCCCCACCCACCGCCCGCCGCGGCGAGGCCGGCCACGCCGCCGCCACGGTCGCGCTCCTTGGGCGTCGCCCGGTCGACGGCGAGGTCGGCGCCGCCCAGGGCGTGTGGGCGGGCCATCACAGCGTCGACGGCCGCCGGCGAGGCGAACGTGACAAACCCGATGCCCCGGTGCCCCGCCTTGGCCGCGTCCTTGGGCATGTACGCGTCCGTCAACTCCCCGAACGATTCAAAATACGCCCGGAACTCGGCGTCGGTGACCGCGGGCGGCACGCGCGCGACAAAGACGCGCGCCGACCGCGGGGGAGGGGCGCCGCCGCGCGGCAGCGCGAATTTGGCCTCGCACCGGCGCCCGTCGACGGAGTGCGCGTCGGAAGCCGCGGCGGCGGCGGCGGCGGGGGCGGCGAAGGTGACAAAGCCGAACCCGCGCGAGCGGCCGGTCGCGCGGTCGCGCATGACGACCGCGTCGTCGACGCGCCCATAAGCCTCAAAGTGGGACCGTAAAGTGGTGTCCTCCGTGTCCCAGGGCAGGCCCAGGACGACCAGTTTGCGCGCGGGCGCGTCGATGGGGGAGCCGCCGGCGTCGGGCGCGCGGGGACGCGTGTCAGGCCCGGCGTCGTCGCATCCGGGCTGCCCAACATCCAGGTCGGCGCCGGCGTGGGGGGCGGCAGGCGGCGGGCGGGCCAGGGTCGCGGCGGCCATGGTGCCGCGGGCGGGCGTGGGCGGCCCTGGGTGCTCGCGCAAGGCCAGTGTCCCAAGTGGGACCCGGTACAGGGTCGCGGGCGATCACCTGGAGGGAGAGGGAGGGAGGAGGTGGGCGGCGGCGGAGCGGGAAGGCGTGCCCCAGCGCGCCGCGCGTGGGCAGCCGTGCTTGCCGCCGCGCCCATCCCCGCGGCCGCGTCGCCGGGCTCGCGGCCCGCGGCGCGCCGGCTCGCTTGAGCGGCGGCCCCCGATCGGGCGCGCCTCCCTCGTGGGCGGCGGCGCAGCGCCGCGCGCGCGGCGGCACCGGCGCGGGCCGCGCCCGGGCGCGCGGCCGACGCCCACGCCAGGCATGCACGCGCGGCCTCCGCCCCTGGTCGGGCGCACGCACCTGGGGCGACCGCGGGGAGGTGTGGCGGCACTACGCGGCGCCGCTGCACTCCCCGCGCCGCCCATGCTCTCTGCCGCCCGCCCGGTGCTCCCCGCGGCCGCCCGGCTCTGTGCGCGAGTCAGGCCAGGGACCCAACACCGCGCCGCTCGCATGGCGAGCGTCGCCCCCCGCGCGTCCTCCGTCGACCCGCCACCGCCCCCGCGCTACCACCTCCTTCAGTATTCGTACGTGCCCGACATCCTGGAGAAGCGGGGCCCGCACCGCGCGGCCCACATCGAGGGCGCGAAACAGGCGCTCGCCGCGGGCAAGCTTTACATGGCAGGGGCGCTCGCCGACCCCGTGGACGGCGCCATCTTCATCTTCCGGTGAGAGAGCGGGATGGAGCGGGGTGGAGGGGTGGAGGCGGGGAGGGGGCTGCCCGGGTCGCGTGTCAACCCCCTCTCTCTCCCCTCTTTCTGCAGCCCGGCCGTCCCTGTCGCCGACATCGAAGCCTTTGCCAAAGCCGACCCGTACGTGATCGCGGGCCTGGTGCCGTCCTGGAGCGTGCGCGGCTGGATGGTGGTGGCCGAGTGAGGACGGGGCGAGAGAGGGGGACCGTGAGCGCGCGCGCGCGCGCTCCGGCCTGCAAACGACACAATTGCGGGCGCGCTACAGAAAGATGGTAGCACAGTGCTCCAGGGCACACTAAACAATGAGTGAAACGGGAGCATCTCTCTCTCTCTCTCTTCAGCTGTCGACGGCAGCCGTCACCTCTGCCTCGACCGCCGCCGTCCCCCACGCGCCCGCCGCCGACATTTTGAGGAGCTCGTAGGACGACACCACGATGGCGCACGCCGGCGCGGCGCGAGCCGACCTGGGGCCGACGCCGGCAAAGAGCGCGCGCGCGCCGCGCGCGCGGGCGATCGACTGCAGCGTCGCCACGATGCCGGGCGTGCCGCCCCGGCCGCCGCACGCTTCCAGCTGGACCTTGGTCTTAACGACGTCGAGCGGGGTCGTCGCCGCGGCCGCGGCGGCGCCCGCGGCTGCGCCGGCCGCGAAGTTGCAGACGCCGACGGCGGCGGCGTCGCCGCCAGGGCCCCCGCGCGCCCTCCACGCGCCGACCCCGGCCAGCGCCGCGCCGCGCGCGGGCTCCAGCAGGCCCCAGTAGAGGGCGGAGAAAGGAACGTCCCGCGCGAGCGTCGCGGCGGCGCCCGTCCAGGCGGCGCGCGCGGCGCCGAGGGCGCCAGCGGTCGCGGCGGCCGGCAGGGGACGCAACCCGGGCACCGGGCCTTGCGCCCGGGTGCGGGCGAGCTCGAGGGGCGCGGTGGCGAGCACCGCCGCCGCGCGCGCGGCGCCGCCCGCGAGCGTCGACGCCGCCACCACGCCCCACCCGCGGGCCAGCAGGTGGGCCAGCATTTCGTCGTACAGGGGCATGTAGACGCCGACCTGCGGCGACGAGGGGGGGCGGGAGGGAGGGCGGTCGGCGGACGGCCACGCGCGCGGCGTCGGGGAGCGGTCGACCGCCCTCGCCCCTCTCTCGCCTCTCCCCCCCTCCATCCCGCACCATGGGCACACTCATCAGCAGCGCATAGTCGGTGCCGCGCCACAGCCCGCGCACGCCTTCAGTCGCCACGATGCCGCGCGCGACGCGCGCCACGCCGGGGTGGATGGCGACCGCGAAGCCGCCGGCCGCAGGGGCGGATGCTGCCGCTTGGATGCGCGTTTTGACGACGTCCAAAGGGTTGACGACCACGGCAGAGACGACCGACGCGCCCGCCGCGGCAACGAGCCGCGAGCGCAGCGGCGGCGGGGCCGCATAGTCGCCCGGGAGGGGTGCCGCGGTCGTCATGGCGCGCGGCGCGCGTCGGGCGCGGCCCGCGCGGGGCTGGAAGTGTGCGGTCGGCGTGGCCGCTGCGTCCCCCCCCACACTCCCGCGCCGCAATGCGGGCCCCACACGCCCCCCGCGGGCCAGTGCGCGGTCGCACATTCCCATCCAGGGCCACGCTCAGGCCGCTCGCCGCAGTCTCGTCCGGCGACGGCGCGCGCGTCCTGCTCCTCGGCGGCGGCGGCCGCGTGGGCGCGGCCACGGGCGCCGCCCTGAAGGGATTCAGGCCCGACATTCGGTTCACGGTGGCCGGGCGGGACCCGCCCGCGCCGGGCGGCCCGCTCGCGGGCGCCGACTTTGTGCTGGTCGAGGCGGGCGACGAGGCCGGCCTCACCGCCGCCGCGCGCGGCTTCGACCTCATCGTGCACACGGCGGGCCCGTTTCAGGCGGGCGGGGGAGGGTGGCGAGAGGGCAAGGGTGGCGACCTTCTCCCGCCCGCGCCGCTGGCCGCCGCCATCGCGGCCGGCGTCCCGTACGTCGACGTGTGCGACGACTCTGCGTTCGTCAGGGTGGGGACGGGGTAGGGGGGGAGGTGGAGGGGCGGCGCGTGGTTTGGGCGCCGCGGCCGACCCCTCCTCCCCCCTCGCCGCCCCCCAGTCCGCCCTGACCGCCGACGCCGCCGCGCGCGCCGCCTCCATCCCCGCCATCACGTCCGCCGGCGTCTTCCCCGGGCTGTCCGGCCTGCTCGCGGCCGCGATGCGGGACGACGCGGCGCTCGAGGGAGCCGGGCCGTACGCCGCGGACGCCGCCCCCTCCTCCGTCTCCCGCATCCGCTACGCCTACTACGTCGCCGGCTCCGGCGGCGCCGGCCCCGCCGTGCTGGCGGCGACGATGCTGCTCGCGGGGACGCCTGTCGCGGCGTGGCGCGACCGCGCGCGCGTCGAGGCGGGCCCCTGGTCCCAGCCGCTGCCCGCCGACTTTGGGCCGGGGGTGGGGGTCAAGGAGGTGTACCTGGTGGACCTGCCGGAAGTCGAGGCGGCGGCGACCGTGCTCGGCGCGGCGTCGGTCTCCGCGCGGTTCGCGACCGCGCCGGCCGTCTTCAACCTGGGCATGCGCGCCCTCGCCTCGTTCGGCCCGCGTGCTTGGGTCACCGACCCCGCGGCCGCGGCCGCGGTCGCGGCCGCGCTCGCGCCGCTGGTGGCGGCGGGGGACGCGCTGGTGGGAGGGAAAATCGCGATGCGCATCGATTTGGAGACTGCGGCCGGCGGCGCGGCCACCGCGCTCTACCAGCACAAAGACATGGCGACCGCGGTCGGGTGAGGGAGGGAGGGGAGGGGCTGGGGCGGCGCGCGCGGCGCGCGCGCACGCGCACCCACACACACCCTCCCCCCCACTCCCAGCACCTGCACCGCCGCGTTCGCCGCTGCCGTGCTCGACGGCGCCGTCCCCGCGGGCGTGTGGCGGCCGGAGGCGTTGCCAGCTGCCACGCGCGCGTCGATTCTCGCGCGCGCCTCCACGGGCGCCCGCCGGTGCGCCGTCGGCGTACCCGCGTGGGAGGCCGACTCGGAGCCGAAACGGTTGGGGTTTGGCATGTACTGGTGAGGGGGGGGGGGGGCGTGCAAGCGGGAGGACAAGGTGCCTTGTCCCTCGCCGCGCTAAAGGCTCACTCTCGCTCGCGCGGCGCGCCGCCCCCCCTTCCCCGCGCCGGCCCCGCATGGCGTCCCCTCAATAGCGCGTTTCTGCGTCGCGCGACACGTGCGGGTGGTGGCAAGGGTGCGCGGCGTGCGGGAATTGGGCGCGGGCCGCACCCAGTCGCCGCGCCCGCGCCGCGGCCCTTGCCCCAAAGTCGGGCGCCGCGCCCGGGCCGGCCCCCTGGGTGAATCGACCGGGTGGATGGAACGCCGCCCGGGTGGGCGGCGGCAGCGCCCAGCGGGGCGCTGGGCGGGCCGAGCGCCGAGCCATGCGGTCGTTCGGCCGCCACCACCGCCACCCACAGCCCCGCACTCGCCCGCCACCCCCCCCTCACGGGCGCGCGCGAGTCGGACGCCGGCATCGGCGGGCGCGCGGGGGTCCGGCGGGCGCGCCACGCGCGTCCAGAAAACGGGAGGCCAGGAGCGACCGCTTTTCGACCCGCACGCCCACACACCCCAGGCGATGCCCGTCGCCGGCCCCGACGCCGCGCCCGCGCCCGCGGGCGACGCGGCGGCGACCCAAGAGTTTATGGACGCCGGTGGCGCGTCGGGGGCGGCGACCGCGGCCGCCCCCTCGCCGCCGCCCGCGAAGCCGCGCAAACCGTACACCGCCACAAAGCAGCGCGAACGCTGGACCGACGCGGAGCACATTCGCTTCGTCTCAGCGCTCAAGGCGCACGGCCGCTGCTGGCGAAAGATCGAGGGTGCGACGGGGGGAGGGTTGTCGCCGCCGCGGGAACGCCCGCGCACGCGCACGCGGCGCACCCACCACCCTCTCCTCCTCTTTACAGATCACGTCGGCAGCAAGACGGCGGTGCAGATTCGGAGCCACGCGCAAAAATTTTTCGCAAAGGTCGAGCGCGCGGCCGCCGCGGGCCTGCCCGCGCCGCACGGCGTGGCGGTGCCGCCGGCCCGGCCGAAGCGCAAGCCCGGGACGGCGGCGGCTGCGCGGCGGGCGGCAAGGGAGCCGGCGGGGAGCGTCGCGGGCGCGCCGCCGCCGCCGTCGTCCGCGTCGACCCTGGACGCCATCGTCGCCGCCGCGTCGGCCGCCGCTGCGGCCGCCGCCGCCGCCGTCGTCGCCGCGGCGGGCGAGTCGGTGCGGGCGTCGATCGCGGCGTCGCCGCCGGCCGGGTTTCCGTTTTGGGGCATGCCGCCGGGAGAAGTGCAGGCAGGCGCGGGCGATGCCACGGTAGCTGCTGCTGCGCCTTCGGCTTCCACCGCGGCCGCGCCGCCGCGGCGGCCAGCGGCGTCGCTGTCGCCGGCGGCCGCCGCGGTCGGGCCGCGGGCGCACCACCACCACGGCCACCGCAACCACGGCCACCACGAGCTGACCGCGACGAGCCAGCCCGCGGGGTGGAGGCGGGACGCGGCGGCGGGGGCCGTCGCGCCGACCCCGCGCGCGCGCGCGCCGGCCCACGGCTCCGACGGCGACTCGGCCTGCTCCCGCGAGGGCACCCCGAGGCGCGTGCTCGACGGCGCGTGGCGCGCGGCGCTGGCGGTGGCGTCGGCCGAGGCAGACGCCGAGGCAGACGCGGCGCGCGCGGCCGCCCGCGCCAAGGCTCCTCCTCCACCCCGTTCCACCTCCACCAACGCGTCCGACGCGTCCGCCGACCTCCTGGCGCCGCCCGCGCCGCGGCGCGGGCGGCGCGCGGCGCGCCGCGCGCCGCCGCAGCGCGCGCTCTCGGGCGAGGGCCGCTCCTCGGGCTCGGGCTCCAACCCGGCCGCCGCCGCGTCGAGCGGGCGCGGGCCGGGGTCGGGTGGCGCCACGGGGTCGGGCGGTGCGACCAACACGGCCCTGGCACCGCCGCCGTCTGTGCGCGACTCGACTGGCGGCGGCTCGGGCGGCGGCGGCTCGGGCGAGCGCGGCGCGCGCCGCGACGCCGGCGGCGAGTCTGCTCGCGCGCCTGCGCCGCCCCGCTTTGCGCCCGCCGAGCTCGCGCCGGCCGGCGACTCGCCGCGCGCGCGCGAACCGCGCGCGCCGTCCGAATCCTCCCCGCGCGCCGGCTCCGGCGCTGGCTCCGGCGGCGACTCCGGCCGCGGCTCGGGCGGCGGCGGGTCGGGCAACAAGTCGCGCGGCGCCGCCGCCGCCGGCGCTTTTGCGACGTGGCGGCCGCCGCCGGCGGCCAAGCGCGAGGCTGAAGCTTCCGCGGACGCGCCGGCGGCGCAGCGACCGCGGACGGCCGCCTGACGGGACCCGACCACCCGCCACCACACCACCCCTCGGCGACGATGACGACTCCGCCACACCACGTGCGCCGCCCGCAGAGCGCGCGCAGCCCCCAGTTTTCTGCCCGCTCAGCGCGCGCGCGCCCACGCCCC
>Ga0315288_10000699_pt1 | contig 42524 bp, 25 predicted proteins | sample YL17G11_20_MG_FD_203454 | JGI IMG/M metagenome (GOLD analysis project Ga0315288, IMG submission 203454) | Sediment microbial communities from Yellowstone Lake, YNP, Wyoming, USA - YL17G11_20 | ecosystem: Environmental > Aquatic > Freshwater > Lake > Sediment | place: USA: Wyoming | collected...
CCCGTCACCTGGAACATGGACCCGGACCTGATCGAAGCCAAGGTCACGGAGCGCACCAAGGCGATCATCGTCACCCACGTCTGCGGCCTGCCCGCCGAGATGGATCGCATCATGGCGGTGGCGAAGAAGCACAACCTCACCGTGATCGAGGACTGCGCGCACTCGCTCTTCGCCACCTACAAGGGAAAGTGCACGGGGGCATGGGGCGAGATCGGCTCGTTCAGTTTCCAGATGTCCAAGCAGATGGCCCTGGGCGACGGCGGCATGGCGGTAACGAGCGACGAGGCGCTGGCCAAGACGCTGGGCCTGAACGCGGGCGCGCCCACGTTTTATGCCGTAGCCTATGGGCTGCACTTCAACTACCGGATGAACGAGCAGACGGCGGCGATCGGGCTGGTGCAACTGGGCCGCGCCAGGCAGTATGTGGACGAACTCATCGAGATCGCCGCTTTCTACGACGCCGCCGTGGAGGGCTGTGACTGGATCGCATTGCAGCGGGGCCCGGCCGAGGCCCGCCACACCTTCCATCTCTGGGGCGCGACCTTCCGCGGGGATGAGAGACGCGTTCCGCTTGAGGACTTCAAGCGCGTGCTGCAAGAGGAGGGGGCGCCCGTCTCCGTGGGCTACACCAACATGCCCGCCTATAAGCACCCGCTCATCGCGCAGCGCTTGGGCTATGGTCGGGGATGCCCGCTGGACTGCCCGCTCTATCAGGGCACGCACAACCGCTACCCCGATGGGCTGTGCCCGAACGCGGAGTACGTGTTGCCGCGCATGGTGTTGGCCTACCCGTTCGGGCCTGCGGCAGATCACGAGCGCAGCGCGGAGAGACTCCGTTCCGCCATCGCCCGGTGCTCCTGATGTCGGCCGCGCACGAGGCGCTGCCGCTGTCGGTTGCCGTCGTCTGGGACGAGGCGGAGCGCCGGGCAGCCAACCGCGCCGGGCGCAACTACTGGTATGCCTACATCTGGGAGGTGCTGGAACGCCTGGGGGTCAGGGCGTCGCCCATCGCACCGTCACACCTGCTCCGTGCAGGGCGCCTGAGGCGCTTCGGCAGCATCATCCTGGGCGGCGTTTCACGCGTGGCTCCGGCGGCCGCCGAGGCGGTGTCGGACTGGGTGCGATCCGGCGGCACGCTCATCGGCCTTGCGCCCGAAGGTCTGGACGACGTTTTCGGTATCCGGCCGGCGCGTGGTGTCGCCCAGCCTGCTGACGAGTTCGCCATCACCGGGTATCTCGAACTCGTGCCGGGCGCGCTGACCCGGGGGATCCATTCGCAGTTGCAGCCGGAGCAGCGGCTGTTGATCATCTCGCCGGTACGGCCTGTGGTTCCACAGCAGTGTCGGGAGGTGGCGCGGTTCTTCCGACCCGACCGCCGCGCGCCTGACTGTGGCCTGCGGGCGCGCGACACCGGCCTGGCCGCCGCCACGGCGCGCCGGCTGGGCCGCGGCTGGGCCTTCTACCTCGGTTTCGACGTGGCGCGGACGGCCTGGGCCATCCAACAAGGCCGGCCCGTGGACACCGATCGTGATGGCGATGGCTATCTGCGGTTCGGCGACGCCATCGCCATCGGGCGCAACAGCCTGGAAGTTCCCTATGCCGAGGAGTTGGCGCTGCTGCTGCAAGGCATGCTGGCACGCAGGCCGGTGCCCATGGTGCACCAGTTGCCGGCCTGCAGCACGCAGGTGCCGGACGCGCTCTTCTATTTCGGTGGAGATGACGAGTGCCAAGCTGGCGTGCAGTCTGCGGCGTCGCGGTTCATGAAGAGCCGCGGGCTGCCCTATCACATCAACCTGATGCCGCTGAACGGCCGTTTCGCCATCGGCCGGCGGGAGTACCGCCGCCTCCGAGCCAGCGGCCACGAACTGAGCCTGCACTACAACTTCATGGACGGCTTCGCGCATCCGGGCGGCTTCACCCAAAAGGACGTGCGAGAACAAAGCGACCTTTACCGCAGGGCGTTCGGCCGGCGGCCGGTCTGCACGGTGAACCACTGGTGCCGCTGGACCGGCTGGGCCGAGCCGGCCAAGTGGATGCTCGCCGCCGGCGGCCGCGCCGACAACAGCCGCGTCCACCATCCCTCGCCTCCTCTCAACCCGGTCAACCGGCTGGGCTTCGCCTTCGGCACGCCGTTCCCATACTTCTTCCGCGATGACAGCCGGGGCGGCAACGCCAGGATTCCCTTCCTGGAAGAGCCCATCGTGGCCTACGAGATCGGCTACCAGGGCGAGCGGACCGACTGGCGCATGGTGCGCCGGGCGGTGGACCTGGCCGCGCGCTACCAGATGACCATGAACATGTTCTACCACCCCGTCTACCTCCAGAGCAGCGCGGCCTGTCGCGCCGCCATTGACGAACTCCTGCGCTATCTGCGCGCCCGCAGGCTGCGCGCGGTCTTCATGGGGAACGATGAACTGTGGCGCTGGTGGTGGGAACGCTCGCGGGCGCGCATCTGGGGCGCGCAGGTGGACGGACTGTGCCTGAGACTCCGAGCCCGCTGCCGATACCGTGGCGGTTTCGTGATCAAAGTGCCGCTGGGCAACCGCAGGCCCAGCCGCTGCCTGGTGAACGGACAGCCAGCGCGGCGGCGCTGCCATCTCGAGCGGCGCTTTGGGCAGAACTGGGCCCTGCTGGCTCTGCCCACCGGCGAACATGAAGTGGTGCTGGAGTTCCCGCGGGCGGACCGGAGGTCCGCCCCTACCTAAGAGGAGGAGCACGTGATGGCGACAACACTCCACTGGAGAAGCCAGGGCCTACCTGACGCGCTGGTTGAGGCGCTGAGAGTTCTTGCGGTCGAATACCCGCTGCCTGAAACCGAGGGACTGCCCAGGCTCGAGTTCGCCCCAGGCGCGCCTGCAGGCCCCCTCCAAGTCATCCGGTCCGGCGACACGGTCCGGATCGCCTACGGTGAACTCTGCGACGCCCTGCGGGGAGTGGGGGCCGCTCTCGGCGGACTGCCGCCGGCCGGAGGCGTCATCTGCGAGAAGCGGCCGTTCACTAGGCTGGGCATCATGCTGGACTGCTCGCGCAATGCCGTCATGGAGGTCGAGCACCTGCAGGCGTGGCTGCGGCGCCTGGCCCTCTTCGGCTACAACGTGATGATGCTCTACACCGAGGATACGTACGAGCTGCCCGGAGAGCCCTGGTTTGGGTTCCTGCGGGGGGCCTATTCGCCCGACGACCTCAAGGCGGTGGACGACCACGCGGCCCGCTTGGGCATCGAGATGATCGGCTGCATCCAGACCTTGGGGCACCTGCAGCAGATCCTGAAATGGGAGGCTTACCGCCAGATCAAGGACACGAGCACCGTGCTCCTCGTGGACGAGCCTGCGACGTACGAGCTCATCCGCAAGATGATCGCCAACTTCGCGGGGTGCTTCCGCAGCCGGCGCCTTCACATCGGCATGGACGAGGCACACGACCTGGGCCGCGGGCGTTACCTGGACCTGCACGGATACGAAAGACCGTTCGAGATCTTCAACCGCCACCTGGGCAGGGTCGCAGGCATCTGCGCGGAGCACGGCCTGCGCCCCATGATCTGGTCTGACATGTACTTCCGCATGGGGAGCAGGACCGGCGACTACTATGACGAGCAGGCGATGATCCCGCCGGAGGTCAAGGCCGCGATCCCTGGGGGCGTGGATCTGGTGTACTGGGACTACTATCACCGCGACGAGGAGACGTACCGCAGGTTCATCGCCATGCACCGGGAGCTGGGGCAGGTCCCCCTCATGGGCTCGGGGGTGTGGACCTGGGGCAAGATGTGGTATGACCGCTTCATCACCGAGGCCACCGTGGCGCCCTGCGTCAAGGCATGCGCCGGGGAAGGGGTCAAGGAACTCTTTTTCACTTTGTGGGGCGACGACGGCGCCTACTGCGAATTCGACTCGGCGTGGGCGGGCATGGCCTTCGCCGCCGCTGAAGTCTTCGGCGAAGACGAAAGCGCGCTGCGGGCGCGCCACGAAGCCGTGTGCGGTGTGGCCTACGACGAGGTTCTGCTCGCCGGCGAACTGGAGAAGTATGCGACGAGACAGCTGCTGTGGGATGATCCGGTTGTCGGCCTGCACCTGCCGCAGATGAGATCCCAGCAGCCCGGCTACTGGGACGAGGCGCTAGCGCACTACCGGCGCCTGGCGCGCCAGCTCAGCCGATACGGCTCGAAGACCGAACCGGTGGACATGGCGCATGCCCTGGGACTGGCCCGGTATTTCGCCGCGAAGATCGACTTCAAGCAGCGCCTGGAAGACGCCTACCTCAGCCGCGACCATGCGAAACTCGAAGCCGTCGCCGCCAAGGCGATGCGGATGGCGCGCATGACGGAGCAGGTGCTGGAGGGCTTCAGGCGACAGTGGTTCCGACGCAACCGCAGCGCCGGCTTCGAGCAGATGGAGGCCCGGCTCGGCGCGCTGCGGCAACGATATGTGAGCCTTGCCGCCGCGCTGCGCGCGTTGATCGCCGGCCAGCGCCAAGCAATCGCCGAGCTCGACGAGGTCCGGGCCCATCCGGGCTGAGGCGGAGTCGCCCGCACGCCCCTGCGTTCAAGACTGCTCGCTGCCCGGGGCCATGTGGGCAGGGAGGGAACGGGTCCCGGCGAGAAACCAGCCCGCAAACCCGTCAGAGCGGTCTCACGCGCCCCTGACAAGGGCATCAGGCATCACGGTCCACATCTGTTGACGCCAGTCGGCCGGCAGATGGGAGCGCCACCTGAGCATCAGTGGCCTGCGGCGTACGGTCCACACGCAGCGGCTTAGCGCGAGGTTGTGCTGGCAGTCGTTCGCACAGGCTCTTGCCGCGGTTGATGCGGCGGTAGCTGAGGTTGACGAGCAGACGGATGAGTAGCTTCCTGCGCAAGGTGAGACTGCGCCTGAGGATCGAGGGGAGCGAGTAGAAACGCCCGTAGGCATACCTCTGTCCTTGCTGCAGTTCGAGGTCCGTCATGTGCCGGGGACGGAACACCACATTGCTCATGGTGTAGTGTGACCAGTCGTGGTCCAGGATCCGCCCCTCGCGCTCGAGCTGCTGACGCATCACCGTGCCCGGGAAGGGAGTGAGCACCGCAAACTGCGCCGCAACCAGCTTGTGCCGCTGCGCGAACGCCACCGTCCTCGCGAAGACGCCGCGGTCATCCCCGTCCAACCCCAGGACGAACGACCCGATGATCTCAATGCCGGCCTGGTGGATCGTTCGAATAGCCGCGCCCATGTCCGTCCCCAGGTTGGGCGACTTGCCGATGGCTCGCAGGTTCTCCTGCGAGAGCGACTCCAGGCCGACGAACATGGCCTGGCAACCGCTGCGGGCGGCGAGGGAGAGGAGCTCCGGGTCCTTCGCCATGGCCAGATCGGCCTGGCCGATCCAGCGGGTACGAAGCGGGATCAGGGCCTCGAACAGCTCCTTGGCTCGGCGTGGGTGGCCCGCGATGTTGTCGTCCACGAACCCGACCCATCCCCCGAGCGAGCGGACCTCCTCAACCACTTCGCCAACGGGTCGGAAGCGGTAACGCCTGCCCGATACCGTGCTCACCGAGCAGAAGGCACACGCGTTCGGGCACCCGCGCCCGGTTTGAACGACATTGGTGGTGAGGTAGCGCTCGACCTGAAGCAGTTCGCGGCGAGGGCGCGGGAGGCCGGCGAGGTCGGCGTAACCATCCTGCTGGTAGCGCGGCCTGAGACGACCGGCTGCCAGATCCGCCACCACCTCCGGCCACAGCGGTTCGGCCTCGCCCAGGACCACCGCGTCGGCGTGAGCGGCGGCCTCATCGGGCAGCACCGTGGGGTGAATGCCGCCCATGACCACAGGGATTCCTCGCTGCCGGAAGGCATCGGCGATCGCGTAGGCGCGGGGCGCGGAGGCCGTCATGCAGGTGATCGCCACCCAGTCCACATCGGCGTTGGTGGCGATGGCCTCGACGTTCTCGTCAACCAGCCGCACCTCCACCTCGGCTGGTGTCAGCGCCGCCAGCAGCGGCAGCACCAGTGGAGGCGCCAGCACTTTGCCTCCACCCCACCAGCCCTGCGACCACGCGGGCGCAATGATGAGCAGCCTCGGCTTGTTCCTCTTCACACTTGTCTCACAGTCGGCGCTCCCAATCGTGCTCTGGCGGCAGGCGACGAGACGCGGGGCGTAAGGTTCCGAAACTCGTCCCGCAGCCTTGTTTCCACGCCGGGATAGAGATATCCTTGCATTCCGAAGCGGCCGAAAAGCCGGCGCTGCAGAATGAGGAACTGCTGGCGCACCGGCAGGATCAGGCTGTCGCGGTCATCTCCCGGCAAACGGGCGGCCGGCACGTAGAGGGGCAAGAGCCGTACCGACAGCGCATACCAGAACATGGGGACAGGATGATCGCTACGCGAGCGAAAGTCAACTGGCAGGACGGGCAGGATCAGCACAGCCTATCCAGGGCGTTCTGGGGCGCTTTGGATGGTACGGATGAGTTCTGAAACCTTACGACTCTTGCCGCAGCGTGCGGATGCAGCGTTCGATGTGGCCGTTGAGGTCGGCACTGGCTGACCCGGCGAAGGCGGGACGGGGTGATCTGAAGGCGTGGGATTCCGGGCAGCTCAGGAGGCGACGTCCGGGCGCTCACTTCCGGGCAGCGCCTCGCGCGCGGTTGAGCGCTTCCGGCATGGTCAGTACCGTGCACGACAAGGCTCCTCTTGCACCGAGCAGGAACGGCTGAATCCCGGGATCGTGTCGTCGCATGCGCCCGCTAGAGCGAAAGCACATTTCACGGCGATCTGGCCGCCACACCAGGGCCGCGCGGTTGTAGGCAGTTGCCGCCTCGAGATCGGACAGGCTATCACCCGTGCCTTGGACGGAACCCGCGGGATCGCCACCCACGAGAGGAGTCATCCATGCCATAGCCGAATCGGGCCCCTGGAACCCGTGAACGCCTCCGACGAGCGATCGCGCAGTGCACGTGCTTGAAGGCGGCTGCAGGTTCAACAGCGGGCGACCTGCCAGTGGGCGGTTGGCCTGCGAGCACAGGGAAGGGAGGATTTCGACGGTGCACAAGCGCAGGATGATCCATGGCCTTCTCGGCGCGGTGATTCCGATCCTTGCCAGCGCGCTGCTGCTGTCCTACCGGAACGCCGACGGCAAGCCGGATGCGGCCGGCGGCGCGGCGGGTCGGCCGGAGCCTGTCTTCAGGACGCAGAACATATTCGCGTTGCAGGGCAAGCACGTCCACGGCAGCAGTATCGTTGAGTGTCCAAACGGGGATCTGCTGGCCTGTTGGTATCACGGATCCGGCGAACGCGGGGCCGATGACGTGCTGATCCAGGGCGCCCGGTTGAAGAAGGGCGGCGCGGAATGGAGCCCTGTTTTCCTGATGGCTGACACGCCGCAGTTTCCGGACTGCAATCCGGTCCTGTTCATTGATCGCAAGGGGCGCCTCTGGCTGTTCTGGGTGGACGTTCAGGCTCACCGATGGGAGTGCTCGCTGCTCAAGTATCGCCGCGCGGAAGACTACCAAGGTGAGGGCACTCCGAAGTGGTCGTGGCAGGACGTGATCCAGCTGGAACCCGGAGAGGCTTTCGCTACAACCATAAGCAAGAAGTTCGACGAGCTGAGGCCGGAAAGTGGGATGTGGGGCGAGTACGCGCCTCCCTACAGCAGGATGGTTGTTGAGGCGGCTCGCGATCCGTACAAGCGTCAGACCGGCTGGATGACGCGCATCCATCCGCTCGCCCTGCCAAACGGCCGCCTCCTTCTTCCCCTGTATTCCGACGGCTTCAACCTGTCGCTGGTGGCCCTCTCGGATGATGACGGCGAGCACTGGCGCGCGAGCCTTCCGATCGTCGGCCTGGGCCCGGTGCAACCGAGCATCGTGCGCAAGAACGACGGCACCCTGGTTGCCTATTGTCGCGACTCGGGCTCACCGCCGGCGCGCGCGCTCATGAGCATCTCCCGAGACGGAGGGGAGTCGTGGTCCGCGGCGATCGATAGCGACGTCCCGAACCCGGGTTCGAGCCTGGAGGTCTGTCGGCTGAAGGATGGTTCGTGGCTGATGGTCTGCAACGACACCGAGGAGGGCAGGCAACGCTTGAGCGCGCTGCTCTCAGTTGACGAGGGCGCGACCTGGAAATGGAAACGTCCGATTGAGCCAAGCGATCCCGAAGGCACGAGCTTCTCGTATCCTTCGGTGATCCAAACGACCGACGGGTTGGTTCACATGACGTACTCGTACGATGGTCCCCGCGGGAGTTGCATCCGCCACACGGTGATCAACACGGAATGGGTGAAGTCCGCCAGGTAGGATCAGGTTGGGGTTCCGCGGATCCTTGCGCAGGGGAATCTCCAGGGCATTCTGGCGCCAGAGTCGAGATACGCCTGCATTCCGAGGCGACGACCGAGTGCCAGGCTGGCGGGCCAAAGCCCCGGAGCGGCTGACGAGCCGGGGGAACGAGGCGTGCCGGGGGCCCGCAAGCGGTGAACTCTTGGCGTACCGCTGGCGGTCACCGAGCACCCCCGGGCCGCTGGGCAGTCAACAGGGGGCCTACGGCCCACGCTACCGCTTCCGGCTGGCATGTGGCATCCTGATCGCAGAGCGGGTCGCGCGGATCGCCGATACCTCGGCTTATCGGCCCGCTCCATAACTTCCGTTATCGGGACACGCGCAGCGTGTAGGGGCGGACCTCTGTGTCCGCCCGACTCGGATTGCGTGGTGCAGGGGCCCAATCTCATTGGGCCCGCTGGCGTTGGGGTAGGGGCGCACGGCTCTTGAGGGCGGCACATAACTCGCTGGCCACCAGGCCCGATAAACCTGCGTATGGGCCAACCGGACCCATAACGTCGGTATGCGGCCGGGTTGCCGACTCGGAAGAGAGGCAAGGTCTAGGGTGGCAAGTCGGGAAAGCTCCGACCAAGGAGGCCACACTAACGCAGGTCCGTAAGCCCACCTTTGAACCAAAACCAACTAACCAGGTGTCCATTTTTCCGGGGCCAGATCACGGTCTCACGGTACCCTGACAAGCGCCGAGGGACTCGCCAGCGGCGGGCCGGGGGCTACTTCCTGATGAGCCAGACCTCGGAGAGAACGGTCGCGCCCTGGTTGGGGCTTTCGAGCCAGAGATCGAGGGCGCCGAGGCGCGTGGCTTCCGGGGGAATGTCGTATTCGAACTGCCGCGCCGTGAACAGCGGAACCTGGAGGTCGCGCACAAGGTAATGGCCGTTCGCCACCACGTGCTGCGCGGGCTGGCCGCTCCAGCGCCCCTGGGTTCGGCGCGGCGCGACCAGGGTGAGGCGGACCTTGTGCCGGGCGTTGGGGTCGAGCCCCTCGTAGCGCAGCGTGACGCCCCTGGCCTTGCCGAGGGTGTAGGCGATGGTGTTGGCGGAGAAGCGGTTTTCGGGGTCGAGCCAGCGCGAGGCATCCACCGTCTCGCCGGTGACCAGGTGGGGTGAGCCCTCGAGGCTGCCGAGGTCGTCGTAGAAGCCGCCGGGGCCGGGGTCGTCGTAACTCACCATCTCCCGGAGCAGGCGCAGGCGTTCGGCGCCCTCAGCGTTTCTCGCGCGTTCGATCTCGCGGCGCATCCACTCCAGGCCCACGAAGTCGAGGTTGAGGCGGTACTTGCGGCGCTGCCAGTCTTCCAGCCGCTCGTCGGGGGGCTCGGGAAGAAGGATGAAGCGTCCGCCGAGGGCGGGATCCAGGTCCGCCATCTCCTGGGCGAGGCGCTCGGCCTCGGCGCGCAGGGCGGCCATGTCCGATGTTTCGCGGGGCTCGTCCAGGATGGCGGCGGCCGCATCGCCGTCGCCGGCGAGCGCCCGCTGGACGGCCTGGAGGGTGCGGTGGCGGATATCCACCTGGAGGCGCAGTTGGAGTTGGACGTACTTGTCCAGGGCGGCTTTCTGCATGTAGAGCCGCCAGCGCAAGTCGTCACGCATGAGGTGCGGGGGCATCTTCCAGCCCGCGGACTTGACCAGCGTGTAGAAACGGTCAACGCCGAGGTTGGCGGCCAGGGGGGTCTGGAGGTTGCGCTCGAGTTGGAAGATCGCCTCCGTCATCTCGGGGGCGGCCGCCGCGCCGAAATAGAGGCGGCAGTATTCCATGATCACGTCTTCCAGCGGCCGATTCGGGTCCCACAGGAGCCGGTTCCAGAGGTACTGGTTGAGTTCGTCATAGGCGCCTTCGGAGTACACGATGTCGCCCTCGGAGAAGGGCATGATGGCCTGGAAGATGGCGTAGAGTTGGCGGGGCCGCGTGTGAAAGGTGCGCCGCCCATAGACCGCCACCAGGTGGGGCTCCGGGTTGGGCAGTTGGTACTGGGAACTGATCCAATGGGTGATGTCGGAGAAGAAGCAGATGTGCTGGTGCCTGGGGAGGTTGTTGAGGATTTCGCGAAGGTAGCGGTTGACGAGCCCGTGGCCGGGATAGACGAAGAGATCCTCGCGCAACTCGCGGCGGAAGTAGGGCGACATGGCACTGCCGCCGGGGCCGTAGGAGATGGCGGAGAGCCAGGTGCGGGGCTGCTCGTTGAGGTAGTCGAAGATGGCCTGGTCGCCCTGGTTGTCCAGGTCCTGGTTGGTGATCTGGACCTCGGAGTGGGGGTGGTACCGGAGCCAGATCTGGGCGAGTTCCTCGCAGAGGAGGATATACGTCTTCCCCCAGGGGCGGCACTTCGGGCAGCGGCAGCCGCCCGGATCGCCGGAGGCGAAGCGGAGGACGTCGTGATCCTGGGACCAGCGCGCACTCTCGGGGCTCTCGCTGCCGGGGCGGAATGCCTCGGCCCATTGCTCGATGAGGGCCTTGCGGGCTTCGGGGATGGAGGGGCAGACGTAGCCCTGTTCAGCCACAGCCTGCCATTCGGGGGGATAGGGTTTCCAGAGTTGGTTCGGGCGGACCTCGAGGCCGGGCTTGGTGAGCAGGTCGAACGACTTGGCCCAGGTGAACTCTTCGCCGCCCGAATAGAAGAGGTTGGCGCCGGCGAAGGCCAACTCGATCTTCTTCACGCGGTCGCCGGCCGAGGAGCCGCGGAGGCGGTAGGCGGGGGCGGTGCGGACATCGGCCTGGGCGACGGCGATGCTGCCGGCGCCGTAGGTGATGAGGCGGGCGATCTCGCCGGCGGCGTAGAGGACGCCGCGCTTGTCAACTCCCGCAGCGAGCACAACCGGCTGGTCCCCCTCGCGCGCGGTCCGCACGGCGAAGCCCTCGGGGCCGGGGTCGCGCGCGGTGGGAGTTGCGAGGCCATGCCTGAGGCAGAGGGCGGCGAGAGCATCGTGGTTGGCCGGCAGGCCGAGGTAGATGAAGAGATCGGCCGCGGCGCCGGCCGCTTTCTCCTCCGAGATCACCGAGCACGCCGCGCCGGAGCGCCGCGCGACGCGATCGGCGAGCACCTGGGCCACCTGCTGCTCGGCCCCGGAGGCTCGATTGCCGACCACGACCCGAATGTTGGAAGCCGCGTCCACCAGGTTCACCTGATCGCCTCCTGCCGCACCGCCCAGTGACCAGCACGCCCAGACCGCTAGAAGCAGGCACGCGCACCTCATCGCACTATCCTCCCGCGGAAGACCGCCGGACAGGTTCCCGGGTGTCGGACAGCCCGTGCTTCCGCCTCGCGTGGGCGCTGTCCTCCAGGCCAGGCCCAGGAGAGGGCGCGCGAAACGCCCCCTTGCGGTGCGCGCGGTGTCTGGCGAGCATGCGCGCCTAGGCGAGGAACCCCGGGGCACCGGTCGCTTCCAGGTACTCCGACAGGCGCCGGCGGCGGGCCAGGAAGGCCGCGAAGAGGGCGTCGGCGGTCTCCTCGATGGTGCGGCGGCTGTTGGTGTAAGGGTCGGCGCGCGTCGCCTCGTTGACCTGGGCCACCCATTCCGGGGGGATGCCGCTCATGCCCGAGAGCGCGCCGGAGAGGCCGCCGGCCACGGCGGCGAGGCAGTCGGTGTCGCGGCCGAAGTTGACGGCGGCGAGCATGGCCTGCCTGGGATCGCCGCGGGTGAGGGAGAAGATGGCCAGCCCCTTGGAGATGATCTCGCCGGCGTCGGACATGCTGTACACGAAGTGGCTGCCGCCCTCGTAGAGGAGGTAGAACTCGTCGCGCATGGCCATGGGGTCGGTGTGCTTGGCGGCGAGGTCGAGGGCGTGGTTGAGCAGCCTCTCGACGCTGTCGTATTGGGTGTAGATGCTGCCGGCCTCCGCCCGATAGCCCGCGAAACGCCGGGCCACCTCGATCACCGACTCGACGGTGGCCCGCGGCGCACACGCTTCCGCGACGGCGGCATTGTAGAGGCTCGCCCAGCGCAGGGCCGGGGCGGCGCGCACGGCGTATAACTGGCCTACTTCGTGCGTATCGTCCGCGGCGGCGCGGGGATCGGCGGCGTTGATCAGGCCCAGCGGGTGCGAGGCGCGGCCGAGCGAGATCTGGTTCGGGTGGAGCCACATGCGCCCCAACTCCGCGGGCGGCACGCCGGCGCGGGCCATCTCGAGGAGCGAGCGGTCGAAGGGCTCCTGCTTGTGGGCCATCGTTTCGGGATCGAGGTCGCGCAGCCACACGGCGACCAGGTCGAGGGCGAGGATGCGGTCCTGCTTCTCGATGATGGCGGTGGCGATCAGCCGCTGGCGCTCGATGCCGTCCTCGGTGGTGCCGGCCGGGCGCTCCCATTCGGGCGGATAGTGGCGGTAGGGAAGGAGGCGGTCGAGATAGCCGTAGGTTTCCTGGATGCGCTCGCGCGACCAGCCCTCGACGGGCGCGCCCATGGCGGAGCCGATCCACGAGGCGGCGATGCAGCCGCGGAACTTGTCTCGCAGGGTAGTCATGGTTTGCCGTCTCCCGGCGGCCCGGGCATGCGCCTGAGCATGGGCGTGCCTTTCTCGGGGTGAGGGACGCGCTCCAGGGCGATGCCGCCGAATTTCACGACCACGATCTCGGCCAGGTAGAGCACCGTGCAGCCGGGCTCGAGGTGGCCGGCGTAGGTCTGCGCGGTGTCGGAGATGCAGGTGTGGAGATGGGGCCGGTGATCGGCGATGATGCCGCTGATGCCGGCGATCTCGAGCGGGCAGGCGAAGTCGCGGAACTCCTCGACTGCCGGGTACCCGGTGGTGGTGACCCAGTGCAGCCGGGCCGCCTTGAGGGTACCCATGCCCGAGACCACGGCGCCGGCCCGGATGTCGGCTTCGGCGGCGAGCGCAGCCACCGATTCCAGCACATCATCGTCTGGGTCAAGGCGCAGGGCGATGACCTCCGCGCAGGTGCCACCTCGAAACCACTCCATGGGCTGCCTCCTGTTACGAATGGGCGCATTCTCCGCGCGCCCACCGGGCGAACGGTCGCCGCGGGGGGTTCACTCGCCCGAGACCTGGTGCACGCTCGCGAAGATTCGCCGCAGACGCGCCAGGTCTTCTTCGGGCAGGGGCGGCGCCGAGAGGGAGGCGACGTTGCTCTCCAGGTGCTCCAGGCTGCCCGTGCCGGAGAGCACCACGTCCACGCCGGGCTCGTGACGGCAGAAGCGGTAGGCGGCGTCCGGCAGGCTGGAGGCCCCGCCTTCGCGGATGAGGAAGTCCAGGGAGTCGTGCGCCCCCGAGAAATGCCGTCGCTCGTGGGACCGCGCCCTTCCGCCAGCCTCGCTTCCACATGCGCCACGGTTGTCCTGCGCGGGGATTTGTGCCATTTCTTGGCGGTAGTGGGCCTCATCAGACAGGCGAGATCCTCCCAGCCGTCCAGGAGATTGGAGAGCAGTGCCCAGAGGAAGCGGAAGGCCGGGTTGAATCGAGGGCGGGGCGCTTCCTTGCTGCGGAGGCGCCTACTGCACACCCCCACCTGACTTTCTGCCGCGACCAGCCTGGCGGCCAGAACTGCCTTGGGCAGCAGCAACGCCCAAAGGAAGCTCAGGGCATAGCGTACCAACTGCCAGGCGAACCGAAGGGCGCGGGAGACGTTCGAGAACAGGTTGCCGATGCGGTCCATGGAGCGCAGGATACCAGGGCGCCCAGGCGAAAGCAAAGGCCGCCAGACGGCCAAGATGCGCCCCGACGGCGTTTTTCGGGTGGACAAGCGCAGCAAGTGCCGTACGCGTCGGTTGCCGATCCTGACGCGAGGAAGAAGGTGCTACTTTGACCATCCGCAAGCCTTGGTTACTGGTACTCGTGCTTCCGGCTTTCCTAGCTCTTGCCCTGCCTTTAGCCGCAGAGCAACAGAGCGGCATTTTCGACCGCCTCGACTTGGCGCGCCTGGCGCCAAAGCATGCGGACGTGGTGAAGTACGCGGCAGCCCGCAAGACCCTCCCGCCCCCGCTGGGCTTGCAGGACATTCGCGCGGTCATCCACTGCCACGGCTACTTGAGCCACGACAGTTGGGGGCATATCGAGGACCTGCTTGCGGCGGCTAAGGCGAGCGGCACACGGGTGGTGATGATGACCGACCACCCTGGGACCAAGTATGACTGGTTTGCCCAGGGCTTCGCCGGCATGCATGACGGCGTGCTCTTTATCCCTGGCGCGGAAACCGGTGACCCCACCTTCTTACTCTTCCCTCGGCAGCCGATCGGTGATACCCACAAGCCGCCCCAGACCCTCTCGGATGCGGTGCACGCGACCGGCGGCATCGCCTTCATCGGGCACCCGGAGACCTGGAAGTCGGCCGATTGGGGGACCACCGGTCTGGTTGGTATGGAGTTGTACAATCAACACTACAACCGCGTCCGCACCCAGGAGATGCGCGACCTGGAGGACGCGATGACCGAGCATCCGGTGGCTACGGATGACGCGACCAAGAAGATGGTGGCCTTGATTCGCGCCTTCCGCGCCTACCCCCAGGAGACCTTCGCCTTCGTCCAGCAGCCACTCCCGGAATATGCGGCCATGTATGATCGGGAGACTGCCAAGCACCGCTTCACCGCCATCGCGGGCAATGACTGCCATGCTTACTGGGGTGTCCTCCTGGAGGCCGGCCCCAATGGGAGCTTAATATCGAAGGGCGTCATGGGCAACCCCATGGCTGCCCTCGACCCGGCCAGACTGGAGGGCCTAGTGCCCACCACCGGCAAGCCGGGGGAGAAAGTGTTCGAATTCTTCCTCGACCCTTACCCGATCAGTTTCAAGTTCGTCGGCACCCACATCCTGGCGCCGAAACTGGAGCACGACGCGATCTTCGACGCCCTGCGGGCCGGACACGCCTACTTGTCGTTCGATTGGATCGCGGATGCCACCGGCTTTTCCTTCCTGGCGCAGCAGGGCAGGCGGGCCTTCCTGATGGGCGAAGAGGTCCCACTGCAGTCCGGCCTTACCCTCACTGCCGCCCTGCCTCTGCCGTCCCAATTGCGCCTGATCAAAGACGGTCAGCCGATCGCCCTGGCGGGCTCGGCTGAGCGCGATACCTTCAAGTACGAGGTCAAGGAGAAGGGCGTCTACCGCCTGGAGGCCTGGCTGAAGGTAGGCGATGAATCGTCCCCGTGGATCTACAGCAATCCGGTCTATGTCAGATAGGATCGGTGGAGAGACGCAAGTGCCGGTGTCAACGGCCAGCGCTTGAGGCGCGGGCGGCGCTCGTCGGCCGCCAACGTCTGCATCAGCCCTGGCACCGAGCCCATACTGGCAACCGGCTCATCAGTGGCAGCTTCTCGTCAGGGCGATCAGTTCCCCAGACCCAAGAAGGTATTTGATCCCGGCCTTGACATGCGTCCCAAAGCAATGTGACAAGCGCAAGCGGTCTCAAGGGCGGTTGACAGGCGCACCTGGCCGCAGGGAAGCGCGCCCGCCGCGCTGAAAGCAACCTCGCGGGACAAGGGCCTGCGCCGTTTCGCTTCCGCCTTCCCGCGCGGGGAGACAGTGACCGTGAGACTGAGAGCGATGGTGATGCCGGCCCTGGGCATCGCGGGGGTCGGCGCGCTGGTACTGGGCGTCGGCATGGGTGACCCAGCGAGGGGGATCTCGATGAGAGATGAGGTCTCGGGATCGGGGCGTGAAGCCCTCCTATCCATGGCGGTGGCTGCGCAGGAGGGCGGCGAGGTCGAGCCGGCGCTGGGCGACCAGCCCGGCGACGTGGAGCGCATCCGCATGGACGGGGCGATCGGGACCCCGCTGGCGCTTCGCGGCGGGCGCATCGCGCTGTTCTATGCGGAGGGGCCGCTTCACCAGCAGAGCGCCTACGCCCGGTTCTCGACCGACAACGGCGTGACGTTCGGCGCCCCGCAGCGCCTCTTCGATTTCCCCGGCGACAGGGGCTCGTTCGGGATCGGAGCCGCGCTACTGTCGCGCGAAGGAACCGTCCATCTCTTCGGCCTGGACTATTATGGGTTCGACTTCAAGGACCGGTCCAAGTCGAAGAGTTACCTGTGGCACGCGCGGTCGCTGGATGGCGGGAAGACCTGGCAGCCCGTGCAGAAAGTTGACTTCGGGCTCGAGTACACCGGCTCCTCGAACAACGCGTTCCAACTCAAGTCCGGCCGCATCATCGCGCCGGCGAGCGGGCTGACCGAGCGGCGAATCGGCCCCTGGGTCAGCCTGGCGCCTTACTCGGATGACGACGGCGCCACCTGGAACCGGCCGCGCCAACAGATCACCATGAACACCGGCGCCGCCGACTGGTACGAGTCCGGCGCGGTCGAGCCGGTGGGGATCGAGTTGAAGGACGGGCGCGTGTGGCTGCTGCCGCGCTCGCAGGATGGGTACCAGTGGGAGACCTTCTCGAAGGATGGCGGCGTGACCTGGACGCCGGTGCAGCACACGCGCTTCGTCTCGAACCAGTCCGCGATGGCGGCGGTGCGGCTGTTGGACGGCCGGCTCATGCTCTTCTGGAACAACTGCGGCGCGGAGGGGCTGGGCGATATCGGCTGGGGAAACGCGGAGCGCGCGGTGATGGCGGCCGCGCTCAGCCACGACGAGGGCAAGACCTGGGTGGGCTACCGCGAAGTGGGCCGGGTGATGACCAACGCCCAGGTCTCCTATCCCTACGTCACGCAGGCGGCGGATGGGCGGGTGATCCTCTCGGCGGCCGGCTTCCTGATGCGGATCAACCCGGACTTCCTGGAGACTCGCGACCTCCAGGAGGACTTCGCGCTGGGTATCCGCCGCTGGTCCACGCTGGCGGCCAAGGGTGCGGAGGCCGCGCCCGATCCCGACGGCGGCGCCGGGCCAGTGCTGCGGCTGCTCAAGCCGGAGGCGACGACTCCCGCGGCGGCTTGCCTGAACTTCCCCTATGGGGAGCGCGGCGAGATCGCACTGACGCTGCGGATCGAGCGGGGCTTCCAGGGGGCGCACTTCACGCTCTCGGATCACTTCGATCTGCCGGGGCTGCCGCGCGACGCCGGTTTTCCATTCCAGATCACGGCCGGTGGGCGCGTGAAGATCATCGGCAGCGGGGGGAGTTGGCTGGACACGCCCGGAGAACTCGCGCCCTCCAGGTGGCACGCGCTGCGCCTCAAGTGGGACTGCCGGATCGGGCGGGGCGCCCTGGATCTCGACGGCACGGAGATCGCCGCGATCGAGCAGTACGTCCGCACGCGCGGGCTGTGCTACCTGCGGCTGCGCTCCACGGCAGCCTCGACGGACACGGCAGGCCTCTACCTGAAGTCGGTTCGGGTGGAGGCGCGGCCCTAGAAGTCATTCAAAAGTGCTCCGAGTGCAATCTCCTGGCGCAGCCCAGAGTGCTGCCAGGGCGTTCCCAGGTGCCCCGGAAAGGCGCATGGATTCCGGCGCCCTCGGCGCTCCCGGGTGCCGGCCTTTCCCCCCGGACAAGACGACAAACCACGACGCCACGTAGGTAGTGGGAGGCCTGATGCTTGACCCGCCGAACCTAGACGAGCGCCGGTGAGGAGTCCAGCTGTCCAGTCCCGACTGCTCTAGGGGCGTGATGCCGTGAATCAACGACGAAGGGCCGAAGTCTTCGCGGGCTGTCTTCTCGGAGGTGCCGTGGGCGATGCCCTCGGCGCTCCAGTCGAGTTCATGTCCCTGCCCGATATCCGCCGGCGCTTCGGTCCCGAAGGGATTCAGCACTTCGCTCCGGCGTACGGCAGGTTGGGCGCCATCACCGACGATACCCAGATGACGCTGTTTACTACTGAGGGTCTGATCCGCGCCCGCCAGCGATCGAGGGATCGCGGCATCTGCAATCCCGCCATGGTAATATGGCATGCCTATCTGCGCTGGTTGGGCACGCAAGGGGTGCAGCGGTTCGATCCGGAGTTCCCGGCGCAGCACGACGGCTGGCTCTACCAGCAGGAAGAGCTTCACTCGCGGCGCGGTCCCGGCAACACCTGTCTGTCGGCGCTGGGGAGCGGAGAGTTCGGGACCACCGACCGGCCTGTCAACGACAGCAAAGGCTGCGGCGGCATCATGCGCGTTGCGCCGGTCGGGCTGACTGCGCGGGAACCATTCCAGCTTGGCTGCAAAGCGGCGGCGATAACGCATGGACATCCGACCGGGTATCTGGCGGCGGGGTTCCTGGCGCAGCTGATCGCCACGATCGCGAGCGGCCACGACCTGGAGGCTGCCATTGCCTCCGCGCGAAGCGAACTTCGAAAGTGGGCCCAGCATGAGGAGTGCCTGGCCGCTGTTGATGCGGCTCTGGATCAGGCATCGAGCGCTAATGCTACCCCGGAGGCGGTTGAGCATCTGGGTGAAGGCTGGGTGGCGGAGGAGGCGCTAGCCGTCTCGTTGTTCTGCGCCCTGAAAGCACGCGACTTCGCCCACGGCGTACAGCTGGCCGCCAACCACAGCGGCGACAGCGACAGCACGGGGGCGATCACGGGGAGCATTCTCGGATGCATCTGCGGCCGCTCCGGTATCCCCCTCGAGTTCCTCGCCAATCTTGAACTGTGTGAGGTGATAGAGGAGCTAGGCGCGGATCTCTGTGGCACCGGTGCGGGTGATGACTACCTGAGGTATCCGCCTTGGTAAGGTGCACATGCCGATCCGTGCTCTGTCCGATGAACGCGATATCGCTTGGCATGTCCTTGCAGCGTGAATCTCCATGAGACCTGTACGCCGCCACCGCCTCCCCGAAGATCCAGAAGGCCAGGGTGACACCGGCTGGTTCTTCCGCTTGAATTCGTTCGAGCAGCAGGAAACCCGACGGCAAGTGCGGTTCAAGCGTGTCCACTGGCCGGGACTGCCAGACGGCGAGTGGAGTGGCAGGGCCGGCTACGCCTATCCGCACATCCTGCCGGCCGGTTATGACACTGAGAACCTCTACCCAGCCACTCGGAAGGCAGCCCTCAAGTACCTGAGGGACAATGACGTCGTCATCCACAGGGAGGCGGCGAATCTCCGGAGCTCACAGGTCTGTTGCCTGAACTTCCTCTTTCCGTTCTGCATCGACATCGAGAATGCTGCCCGGGCACTAGGAGCCCTGCTCCCAGGGGCGGCTGTCGTGGATCGCATCGAGTTCGAGTATACGGGACCGGATGACGACAGCGCGACCGCGTGGCTGGGTGAGCCGCCGGGAGGACAACGTGGGCAGAACCGCACCAGCAGTGACGCGGCCATCTGGTGGCAGGACGGTGCAGGGCTGCGCCGGCTAACCTTGGTTGAGTGGAAGTACACTGAAAGACAGTTTGGCAGTTGCGGTGGCTTTGCGTCACGCGCCAATGCGCAGAAAGCCAAGTGCCTCGGGTGGCAGCCGGAGCATTTTGAGCCCTCGCGGGACTGCTACCTCGAGCGACGGGACACGGATCGCAACTGCCGGAGATACTGGGAACACCTGGCAGATGCCGGGATCGCGCTGACAGGTTACCGGAGCAAGGCGTGTCCATTCATCGGTCCGTTATACCAGCTGATGCGCCTGCACTTGCTCGCGGCCTACCTCAAGACCCACGGTGACACGGAGACCGTTGACGTAACCGCCGTTCACTTCCGGGGCAACACCAGCCTCGAGATTCCGCCCGCGGACCTCTCCCATCTGGGCCCAGACCTGACTTCTGCATGGCTCCGGTTGCTCTCTCGCCCTGGGGACTTCCGTGTCTGTGCCGCAGAGGACATCGCCGCCACGATCAGGAGCGGCGGTCCGGAGCCTATCCTCAGCCGCTATCTCGCCGAGCGCTACGGCGTGTAACCTGTCTGGGAGGAGCTACGGCGCTTGAGGCCAACCGCGGCACGGCCCATAATGCGACATCTATACCAGCACATCCATGTTTGGTGCCGTTGTCCCAACGGGCCTGCTGGCGGTGATCCGGGGGACGCTTGGGCCGGATCAGCGCCGCCGCCAGCGCCAGCGCACGATCTCGCGGTGCCAACGCGGCAAGGTGTCCAGCTTGGCGATAACCAGGGCATCGAAGCAGACTGCGGCGAGCCATGCCAGCGCAAGCCAGCGCGAGCGGCAGCTTCTCCGACCGCGTCAGGGTGGGCCGCTTCCCTCACGAGGACAAGATGATCGCTGCGTGGGCGGAAGTCAACTGGCAGGACACGAGCCGGATCACCGGATCCTAGTGAAGGCCCTGTGAGGTGTCGTAGAGGCCACGATTGAGTTTCGGAACTCTACGGAGCCCAGGCGCGCGCCAGGAACACGGCCATCTGGGCCCGGGTCGCGTTGTCGTTGGGGCAGAAACGCAGTGGATTGGTGTTGCAGCCCTGCGTGGGTGGCTCCGTAGGCGCGGCCCATGACGCTGTGTCAGCCAAGCGCTCGACATAGCCGTAGTAGTAGGCCGAAACCGGCACATCCGCGAAGGTCGGTGTCGGACTGTTGAGCACGCATTTGCCCTTGGCGCGGTCGAGGAACACCGCGATCTGGGCGCGGGTCACCACTGTGTTGGGGCAGTACACGTTCCCGGTGTAGGGCGGGTTGTAGCCGCACCCCTGGGTGGGCGGCACCAGGCAGGGGTTGCCCGCGTCGCACCACGATTGGGGATCGGCAAGCCGCTCAACGTAGCCGTAATAAGGCTGGTCCGGGGTGACGTCAGCGAAGGTCGGCGTGGAGGGCATTAGAGGCGTCATCCCTGCGGTGCGCACCAAGAAGACGGCGGCCTCCTTGCGCGTGAGGGTACCGTTGGGACAGAAGAGGAGCCGACCTTCGTAATCGCGGCCGCAGCCGAAGGTCACCTGGAGGCGGTAGATCGCTTCGACGTGCCGCCAGTAGGGCGCCGATGGTGGCACGTCGGCGAAGGTGTGGACGCCGATAGAACTGCTGGACACCATGCCAAAGCCGCCGATTCCCTGGTGGACCATCTGCCAATCGCATGGGATCCCGTCGCTCGCTGTGTCAGGCGCGGTGATGGTGAAGACGAAGGTCTTGTCCTGGCCCGGGGCAATGTAGTCGCTGGGAGACAGCGCAATCCGGCTAAGGCCCCAAACGGTGTTGTCAGCCGGGTTCATGGGACTGAGCGCATAGCCGTCGGCCGCCGTCCAGGTGGTCATTCCGGTGTTCCGCACAGTGATGCGGACGGTCTGCCAGGTTCCGCGGACGATGTAGGTCGGCAGGTTCGTGGAAACGATGACCGCGTCGTCCGAGCCTATGGTTACCGTAACCTGGGCGGTGGCCGTCTGACCTGTCGAGTCGGTAACGGTGAGGGTGTACGTGGTGGTGGTGCTGGGTGAGGCTGCGGGCTGGGCAGCGTACGGATCGCTCAGCCCGACGCTCGGGCTCCAGGAATAGTCATAGGGTGGCGTTCCGCCCCCAGCCGAACCGAGCAGCGTGGTGGAACCGCCCGGGGCAATGGTCCTGTCCGGGCCCGCAGAGCATGTGGGGGAGTTGGCGCTGCTGCTGACGCGACAGCGGAACGTGTAGACCGCCGTGTCGCCGGGCGCGAAATCGCCGCACCGAACGATAAAGATGCCGCCTGCGGGCAGGACCGAGGCCGCCTGGCCCACGATCCGGGACCCGAGCCGACGGGTCTGAGCCGATCCGTCCGGCCACTCCACCCGGGCGGAGTTCTCGACGAGGACAGGGCAGGTGCCATCCACTGCGGTAAACACCGGATCGGGCCAGTAGGCGACAGTGACCCCGCAAGCGTCCTCCGATTGGTCCGCCGGCAGGCTGACCGTCGCAGTGAAAGTGACATAGTCGCCGGCGTCCGCCCGGGTCTTGTCGGCCTGAAGTCCGACGAGAGCCTGTGGGCCAATCTCGCTGGTCGCCGCAACCAAGCCCATGCGCACCGGGACACCCGCCACCGTTGGACCGGGCAGATAGTTCGGCGCCGGCTCAGGAAAGTTGAACAGGGTTTGGCCGGCCTGGGCCACAAACCGGTACGCGTGTGCGCTGGAATCGAGGCCAATGATTGAGCACGTATACCAGACGCCCGCGGCGTAGTTGTCGCCGCCGCCGTAGGTCACGTCCACTCTGACGTAGTCGCAGGAGACGAGGTCCTCCCGCCTATCTTCGCTCTCCGTATCAGAGATGGCGCAGAGCCAGAGGTAATCCTCAGTGTCGATGTAGCCGCCGGCGTTGCTGTTGATCGTCCAGCTCAGGGTATCGTCTGGCGCACTGGTCCGGGCGCTGTGACCAATCTTCTCCCAGGCAGAAGTGTTGTTGTTCCAAATGTAGAGGTCCACTCCGTTCTTCAGATCGGGCCCACCATGGCCCTCCCACAGGATGTCGAGTTGGCTCACGCCGGGCTCGCCGATGTGGAAACGGTACGTCTGGTAATCCCTGTCGCTCAGGGAATCGCCTAGGTCCCAACTGCGGTCATCACTGGTCTCGATGTCATGCACATCCGTCTGGCTAGCTTCGGCGCCGTTCTTGGACGGCCCCAGACCGTGACCACGAAGCGCCTTATGCGACGTCGGCCCCGCTGGCACGACGACGTTGTGAAAGTCCTTCCTGACCGTTGCCGGCGCCATTTGGGCCATCTTGTACCAGTAGGTCGCGCCGCGGCTTCCCCACCAGATGCCGACCGAAACCTGGTCTGGCGCGATGTCGGCGGCGTTGGTGTAGTTGACGTTGTAGGTGAACCGAGTTGTGGAATAGCCGGAGGCAGGTTGAATACGGCCGGAAGACAGGGCCGCGCCCGCCGGAGAGGGGGCAAACCCCAGAACGCCTGCTGGCGCGAGTAGCGCTGCCACGACCGGCAACAAGAGACGGCTTGCTGGCCATCGGTTGGCCCGGTCGGCCTGACGCGTCGGACGGGGGCAGGTTCTGGAACCCGCTGCCGCCTGGGCGATCCCGCGGCCCGCAGAGCGTTCTTCATGTGGGTTGGACATCCGACCACGCTGCGGGATTGATGTCGCTGATGGGACGGCGGCCGTCGCACGCCGGCGCCCCGCCTCGAATGCCGGCTTCACGCGGGGCAGGCGACAAACGTGAATCAAGATCCGCCCTCTCGCAGCCAAGGTCGATTCCCCTAGGACCACTGATTCAGCTCCGCCACTACTGTGAAAGTACTACGATTCTGCGTTGCCAGTTTCCTGCAAACCGTAAGGTTCCGAAACTCATCCACTCGTCGTCTTCTGCGTGGGGATCGAAGTTTCCTCGGGTGTCCGCACGACAGCCAAGTCCCAGGGAGCAAGGCGAAAGGCCTTGGACGGCCTCGCGAGCGGTGGGGATGAGGCTGGCGGACGCAGGCATGCCTGGGCCGGCGCGGCTGGCTTCTTGACGCCGGAGGTGAGGGGAGCCTACGCGGCCTTGCGGTAGTAGTCGTTCACCAGCCCACCCAGGATCTGACGGCGGGCGATCAGGCCTTGCCTGGGATAGTCGCGAGGGCCTTCGGGGACGCGCAGCTCGAGGGATCGGTGCGGCCGGCGGTGGTTGTAGTAGCGGACGAACTCGCCCAATACCCAGCGCAGGTGGCGCTCGCTGAGGATGATGATCCGGTCCAGGCACTCTTCCCGGAGTGTGCGGATGCACCGCTCGATGTGGCGGTTGAGGTCTGGGGAGCGAGCGGGAAGCCGTACGATCCCGGTGGCGGTGCTTGCGAGGAGCGCGTCGGCGTGGGCGGTGAACTTGTCATCCCTATCGTGAATCAGGCACCTGGGCGCCTCATCGCTCACGATTGCCAGGTTGCGGAACTGCTGAGCGGTCCAGAGCCCGTCCGGCGACGCTGAGACATTCCAGAAGCGGATCCGGCGGGTGCTGATCTCAAGAACCATGAAGACGTAGTAGGTGCGCAGGGTCGCCGTGGTGACCGTGAGGAAGTCGCAAGCCCAGACGAAATGGCCGACCAGACAGCCGTAGTGCCCTACGAACTCAGGCCAGATGAGGCCCCGATAGCGCTGCGGAGGCGGTGCCACGCCGTGCTCGCGTAGGATACAGCGCACCGTGCTACGGCCGAAACGCGGGACGCCCAACTTGCGCATCTCACCGGCGATCTTGGTGTAGCCCCAGCGGGGATTCTCCCGCGCGAGCCGCAAGACGAGCCGCTTGACCTCGGCATCCACTCGAGGTCGCCCGGGCCGGCGTCGGGAGCGCAGGCGCCAGTGTCGGCGCACGATCTCCCGGTGCCAGCGCACCAGGGTGTCGGGCTTGACGATCATGAGTGCATCCAAGAGCCGGCGCCTGACCATGCCAGCGCAGGCCAGCACGAGTGCCAGCCTCTCTGACCGGGTCAGGGAGGGCCGCTTCCGCAGCTGGCGCTGGAGGATGAGCACCTGCTGGCGCAGCGCCAGGATGAGGCGATCCCGGTCGTCTCCGGGCGGACTGGAACCGACGGAAAGCAGGATACCGGGGCCACGGAGCGAAGGGCATGAGACCGGCCGGGCTGGTCCCGCCGGCGGCCTATGGTTGGAGAGGAGTCTGCGATGTCGCGATTGAGGGGCCCCTGGGTGCTGGCGGCAGTGAGTTGGACGCTGTGCGTCGCGCTCCGGGCCGGGGCCGATGTGAGGTTGCCGGCGCTCATGGGCAGCAACATGGTCCTGCAGCAGGGGATGAAGGTGCGCGTGTGGGGCACGGCCGATCCGGGCGAGCGGGTGGTGGTGAGGATCGAGCGCCAGGAGAAGGTTGCGGCGGCGGGCGCAAGGGGCGCCTGGCAGGTCATGCTGGACCCGCTCGAGGCGGGCGGCCCCTTCGACATGACGATCCAGGGGAAGAACCGGATCACCCTGCGCAATGTGATGGCGGGCGAGGTGTGGGTCTGCTCCGGGCAGTCCAACATGGCTTGGGCGGTTGCCTGGTCGGCCAACGCGCAGCAGGAGATTGCGGAGGCGAACTGGCCGCGCCTGCGGCTCTTCAGCGCGCAAGTGAAGACCGCGCGCGATCCGGAGCGCGACACGAAGGGCCAGTGGGTGGAATGCAGCCCGAAGACCGTGGGCGGGTTCTCGGCGGTGGGGTACTTCTTCGGGCGGCAACTCCACAAGGCGCTGGGCGTGCCGGTCGGGCTGATTCACTCGTCGGTCGGCGGCACGCCGGCAGAGGCCTGGACCAGCATGCTGGCCCTCACCTCGGACCCGGACTTCAAGGAGATCGTGGCGCGTTGGAGCAGCGGCCCTGCACAGTGGGAGTTCGTCACGCCCACGTATCTGTACAACGGCATGATCGCCCCGTTGACGCCGTATGGAATCCGCGGTGCGATCTGGTACCAGGGCGAGTCGAACGCGGGGCGGGCGTACCAGTACCGGAAGTTGTTCCCGGCGATGATCCAGGACTGGCGCAGAGCGTGGAGGCAGGGCGACTTTCCCTTCCTCTTCGTACAACTCGCGAACTTCACCGAGGTGCAGAAGGAGGCCTCCGCACCGAGCGAGTGGGCGGAGTTGCGCGAGGCGCAACGGATGACGCTGGCGCTGCCGAACACGGCCATGGCCGTGACGATGGACATCGGTGACGCAAGCGATATCCACCCGAAGAACAAGCAGGAGGTCGGCTGGCGCCTGACCCAGGCGGCGCTGGGGACGGTCTACGGGCGCAAGGTTGCTTACTCGGGGCCGATCTACGCGTCCATGGCGGTCGAGGCCGGCAAGGTTCGCCTGCGGTTCACGCACGCGGACGGCGGCCTGAAAACGGACTGGCTGGGCAAGCTCAGGGGATTCGCCATCGCGGGCGCGGACAAGCAGTTCGTATGGGCGGATGCGAAGATTGACGGCGACACGGTGCTGGCGTGGTCCGACAAGGTGCCGAACCCAGCGGCGGTCCGCTACGGCTGGGCGAACAACCTGGCGTGCACGCTGTACAACGGGGCCGGGCTGCCGGCGTCGCCCTTCCGCACCGATGATTGGCCTGGGATCACGGTGGACAAGCGCTGACGCACCCCGGGCCGCACGCGGCCGACCGGCCGCGACACACGTTCTCCGGTTGCGCGGGTCGGGTGGCGGCTGAGGAGGTGCTGGCGTGGGATCGCGTCGCCCGAACATCCTGTGGGTGTCCTTCGAGGACACGACTCCCCGTTACGGCTGCTACGGCGACCGCCTGGCGCGCACACCGAATCTCGACCGCCTCGCCGCCGAGGGCTGCCGCTTCCCGAATGCGTTCAGCACGGCCGCCGTGTGTGCGCCGAGCCGCTCGGCGGTGATCACCGGGATGTACCAGACCGCCATCGGCACCCAGCACCAGCGCACGTCACGCACGAACCCGGCGACTCCAGGCATGCCGACGCCGTACGCTGCAGTCGTGCCTCACTACGTCAAGTGCTTTCCGGAGTACCTGCGGGCCGCCGGCTATTTCTGCACCAACAACGCGAAGACCGACTACCAGTTCGATCCTCCGCTGACGGCGTGGGATCTCTGCCGGCAGGGTGCCCACTGGCGCGACCGAGCCGGCGACGAGCCGTTCTTCGCCGTCTTCAACCCCACCGCGACCCACGAGAGCGGCATGTGGGACGACAAGGGCGAACCGCAGACGAACCCCGGCGCGGTGGAACTGCCTCCCTATCTGCCGGACACCCTCGAGTGCCGCAAGGCGCTGGCGCGGCAGTACGACCACATCGCGCAGAACGACGCCTTCCTGGGCGAACTGCTGGCGCAACTCGAAGAGGACGGCCTGGCCGACGACACCATCGTCTTCCACTGGAGCGACCACGGCGAAGGCCTGCCGCGCTCGAAGCGCTGGCCCTACGACGGGGGCATCCGCGTGCCCCTGATCGTGCGCTGGCCCGGCCGCCTGGCGCCGGGATCGGTGGACGAGCGCCTGGTGAGCATGGTTGACCTCGGGCCGACCGTGCTCTCGCTCGCCGGCGCGCCTATCCCCGCGCACATGCAGGGCCAGCCGTTCATGGGGCCGGAGGCGGCGGAGCGGGAGTACATCTTCGCCGCGCGGGACCGCCACGACGAATCCTACGACATGGTCAGGGCTGTGCGCGACGGCCGCTACAAGTATATCCGCAACTACCGGCCCGAGTTGCCGCGGATGCTCTGGATTCCCTATCGCAACCGGCACCCGATCATGCGGGAGATCTGGCGTCGGTACCTGAAAGATGAGTTGGTCGGCCCGCAGCGGTGGTTCGCCGAGACCAGCCGCCCGGTGGAGGAACTGTACGACACGGCGAGCGACCCCCACGAGTTGAACAACCTCGCCGGCGACCCGAAGCACCGGGCGGTGCTGAAGCGCATGCGCGGTGCTCTCGACGGGTGGCGAGCCGCCGTGGGCGACCTGGGAGTCGTGGACGAATGGGAGATGAAGCGCCGGTGGTGCCCCGGCGGCGCGCAGCCGCAGACGGACCCGGTGGTGTTCGTCGCCCTCTCGGCGAACTCCGACGGCACGCAAGTGACCTCCGGGGGCGCCTTGCAGTGGCCAGCGGCCATCCAACTGCACTGTCCCACCCAGGGCGCCTCCATCGCGTACACGCTTGAGGCCTCGGAGGACGCGCGGTGGCTGCTCTACACGGGGCCGATCCGGCTGCCCCGGGGAGCAACGACCGTGAGGGCCAGGGCCGTGCGCATCGGGTACATTGACAGCCCGGAGACGAGCGCGACCTTCGAGGTAGGATGACACCGCGGCGGAGCGGCGAACCAGAGGTGATGATCGGAGGTGCTGACTTGGCTGAGAGACTAGCAATCCACGGAGGCGAGCCGGTCGTGGCCGAGGGGTCCGTGCGCCCCTGGCCTCACGTGACCGACGCCGACCGCGAGGCCGTGGCCGAGGTGATGCGCGACGGCGACATGGGGCGTCAGCGCGAGATCCAGTTCAAGGCGCTCGCCGAGGAGTGGGCGCAGTACATGGGGGTGGCCTACGCCATCCCCTGCAACAGCGGCACCGCGGCCCTGCACATGGGCGTGGCCGGGGTGGGCGTCGAGCCCGGCGACGAGGTCATCTGCCCGGCGTTCACCTACTGGGCCACGGCGGCGGCGGTGCTCCACCACAACGCGATCCCCGTCTTCGTGGACATTGAGCCGCGCACCTGGACCATGGACCCGGCGCAGATCGAAGCCCGGATCACGGACCGCACCCGGGCGATCATGCCCGTGCACATCCACGGCATGCCGGCCGATATGGATCCGATCGTGGGCATCGCCCGCAAGCATGGCCTCGCCGTGATCGAGGACGTGGCCCAGGCCCACGGCGGCCGCTACAAGGGCCGGCTCTGCGGCGCGCTCGGGGATGCGGCCGGCTTCAGCCTCCAGGCGAGCAAACTGCTGACCACGGGGAGCCACGGCGGCATCTTCACCACCGATGACGAGTTGATCCACAAGCGCGCCGCCCTGCTGGAATACCTGGGGGAACTGGTCATCCCCGGCCGCGAGGGACGCGAGCAGGAGTACAATGCTTATGGCCTGGGATGGATGTACCGCGGCGACACCTTCGGCCAGGCCTTCGCGCGCAGCCAGTTGCACCGCCTCGACGAGAACAACGCCCGCCGCATCGAGAACTGCACCCTGCTCACCGAGTTGCTGCGCGATGTGCCCGGGGTGGAGACGCCCTTCGTGCCGGAGGATCGCACCTGCGTCTTCTACACCTATGTCCTGAACATCTCCCAGGAGCCGCTGGGGCTGGAGGTTGAGGCGCCTATCTTTCGACAGAAGGCAGAAACCGCGCTCCGCGCCGAGGGCGTGCCCGTGGGGCGCTGGCAGCGCATGGCGGTTCCCGCGCAGGATGTGTTCCAGGCCCGCGTTGGTTATGGCAAGGGATGCCCCTGGCGCTGCCCCCACGCCCGCGAGGTCGTCTACAGCGTCGCCGATTACCCAGTCACCAATGCCTTCGTGGCCACCAACCTCTACGTCAATGGCATCTGGCCGCCCAACGGGCCCGATCTCATGCGCGCCTTCGCCGACGCCATCATCAAGGTCATGTCGCAGCCGGAGGCAGTGCTCGCCATCGAGGTGCCGCCAGAATGAAAGCCGGCGCCTGCGAACTCGAGATCACGCCCGCCCCGGGCGGCGAAGTGCCTGGCCAGTGGCTGCGCCGCATCGCGGGCCACGTGCGCGATCCGCTCACCGTGTCCGCGCTGGCGCTGGAATCGCAGGAGCGCCGGGCGGCCCTGGTGTCCTGCGACGTGCTGTCGCTCAAGAACCGCATCGTCGCCGACGTGCGCCGCCGCCTCGCCCCCGTGCTCGACCCGCGCTACCTGCTGCTGGCGGCCACCCACACCCACACCGGCCTGCCGGTGTGCGACGTGCTGGGCAGCACGTCGGACGCATCGTGCATCCGGTCGTTTATGAGCGCAATCGAAGAGGCCGTCCGCACGGCCTTCGACCGCCTCCGTCCCGCGCGCCTGGGGTGGGCCACCGCCAGAGCCCCGGGGTTCGCGTTCCCTCGCCGCTGGCGCCTGGCGGATGGCACGGTGAAGATGCACCCACGCAAGGACGACCCCAACCTGGTCGCGCCTGAAGACGAGGCTGACGACACGCTGACCGTGCTGCGCGTCGCGCGCACCGACGGGTCGCCACTCGCGCTCTGCGTGAACTTCGCCTGTCATGCGAACTTCTTCGGCGGGGGGCCGTTGTACGGCGCGGACTATCCCGGCGTGGTGCGCAAAGCGGCCCAAAGCGCGCTCGGTGACGACGCGGCGATCGTCTATCTGAACGGCCCGTGCGGGGACGTCGGCCCGGACGACGTGAGCAACCGGGAGGAGAGCCGCTACGGCGAGGAGCCGATGGAGCGCGTCGGCGCGCAACTGGCGGAGCGGGCGGTCGAACTGGCCGTACAGGCCGCGCTCATGGACGACGCGCCGCTGGCCGCCGCCTCCAAGGCGATTAGGGCCGAGGTGCGCGCCGTGCCCGAGGGGGACCTGCGCGCTGCGGAGCGATGGGCGGAGGGGCGCAGCCTCGAGGAGATGCCGAACACGCAGGAGGAGATCATCTTCCGCGAGCGGCTGCTGGTCGAGGCCGAACGCCGCGAACACCCGAGCCTGGAGATCGAGATCGCGGGGCTGCGCATCGGCGAGGGGGCGCTGGTGGCGCTACCGGGCGAGATCTTCGCCGGGATCGGCCGCGAGATCCGGGCCGCCTCACCCTTCGCGCACACCGCGCTCGTGGAACTGGCCAACGGGTGCTGCGGCTACATGCCCACGGCCGAGTCCTTCGCGGGCGGCGGCTACGAGACCTGGCTGGTCCGCTCGAGCCGCCTCTCGCCGGCGACCGGCGCGCAGATGGTCCTGGCCGGGCGCCAGGTTCTCGCGCGCCTTGCCTCCTGACACCCCACGAACGTCCCCCGGATGGATTCCGCGGGCTGGCTGGGCTAGGCCGGCGGCTCCCAGATGGTGACGGCGATGTAGCGCTCGGGGCGATGGGCGTCGGTGAAGTAGTAGATGGTGACGGCCCTCCCGTCGGGCCGCTGGACGCTGCGGGGATAGCCCATGTCGCCGCCGGCGCCGTCGTCGCGGAGCACGATCTCGGGGCTCCACGAGCGGCCCCGGTCGGCGCTCGTCTTGGCGCACATGCGCGAGCGCTCGCCGCGCCAGCCGTAGGTGAGGCACAGCCGGCCATCGGCGAGTTTGATCAGGCTCGGCGGGTTGCCCCCGCCCTGGTCGGCGACGGGGTCGTCCAGGGGGATCCACGTCTCGCCGTCGTCGGGCGACACGTAGGCGCAGTTCCAACGCCTCCGACCTTCGCTGCGCCGGATGACGGTCACCAGTTCCGAGCCCGTCGTGCGCACCGTGGCCGGCATGATGGCGAACCCCTCGGGCTCGGGGCCGATCCAGGAGACGAACCGCCACGTGGCGCCGCCGTCGGCGGTGCGGGCGCAGAAGGGCCGCCCCTCGTAGCCGTTGGACTTGGCGGCGGTGAGGAAAACCAGGCAGTCGCTCTCGCCGTTCACGATGTAGTCGGTGCGCGCGCCGATGCCGGGGGTGCCGAGGTTGGGGAACCTGAAGGGGCCTTCCCAGGTCTTCCCGCGGTCGTACGAGTAAGAGAGGCGCGCCGCCCCCGTGCTGCCGTGCGCGTTGGAGGCGCGCAGCGTCATGGCGAAGTCGGGGTGGGTGAAGCGGATGTCGCCGGGGCAGTCCGGAGGGTCTGCGGCGCGCTGCGTGCCGGGGCGGTCGCCGCCAAAGGGCATGAGGTAGCCCTGCTGGTTCGGGTGTTCGAGGGTCCAGGTCCGGCCGCCATCGAGGCTGCGGGCGAGGCCGCTCTCTGTGGGCCGGTCGGGGTCAATGTGGTGATGGGGCCCGCGGTCCTTGTAGTAGCCCCGCGTGAAACCCACCAGAATCTCGTCCCCCCACGACCAGATGCCGTGGTTGGCGGGCCAGCCGCCGTAACGGCCGGGCTCGTAGTACACTTCGACGTGTTCGATGTCCACGGGACACTCCTGAGCAGAGTCAAGCTCAAGGCCCACCGCAGCGGCCCACAGTGTACTGGGGCCTGAGCGCGACGCAGTTCGTCGCGCCGCACCCGCCGTCCTGCCGCCCAGGGCGGCCCAAGGGAAAGCGTGCGCGCTCGCAGAAGTCTCCTTGCCGCGCGCAGCCTCGCGCTGCCGGCATTCTCTTGGGAGGGTCGGGACTCGATGGGCGACTTGTGTTTCCAGGATGGGCAGAAGGTCCTCTTCATCGGCGACAGCATCACCGACTGCGGCCGGCGGGGCCCGGCGGCCCCGCTGGGCGACGGCTACGTGAGCCTCCTGCACGACCTCGTCATCGCGCGCTGGCCCGACCGCAACATCGCCTGGGTGAACAAGGGCATCGGCGGCAACCGCGTGACGGACCTTCAGAGCCGCTGGGAGGACGATGTCATCCGCGAGGCCCCGGACTGGCTGAGCGTGAAGATCGGCATCAACGATCTTCACTCCCACCTCATGAACATGGAGGGCGGAGTGTCGCCCGCGAAGTTCCGCGAGGTGTACGACGAGATCCTGGCCCGCGCGGCGGCGAAGACCAGGGCGCAACTGATCCTCATCACGCCTTTCTACATCAGCGCCGACCGCTCGGCGCAGTCCTTGCGCTCCAGGGTCCTGGCGATACTGCCCGAGTACATCTCGACCGTCGAGGCGATGGCCTTGAAGTACGGGGCGCGGCTGGTGCGCCTGCAACCCATGTTCGAGCGCCAACTCACCTACCGCCCGCCGGACACCTTCTGTCCCGAGCCGGTCCACCCGAACCGGACGGGGCATCTGCTCATCGCGCACGAGACCCTGCGCGCGCTCTGCGCCTGAGGCTGCGCGCGGACCCCGCGTGGCCGGGTCTGCCGCCGGCCGCGGCGGGAGGCCGGCCGGATCGCCCACAGCTGGAGAATGAGCACCTGCTGGCGCAGCACCAGAATGAGGCGATCCCGATCGTCTCCCCGCAGACGGCCGACGAGGACGTACAGGGGACAGAGGAGTACTGACAGTGCATACCAGAACATTCCAACAGGATGATCGCCGCGCGCGCGGAAGTCAACGGGTGGTGGCAGGGGAGGATGAGCGGCGCTTTTCCAGCGCGTTCTGGGGCGCTTTACGCGACGCGATTGAGTTTCGGAACCCTACGGCCACCCGATCGGCCGGATCGGCGTGGGCGTTGCTGTTGGCGAACCCGACCTTGAGACAGGGGAGTTCGACGACCTCAGGGCCGACCGGTCCCTGCACTTCGTGGTCGCCCCGCGGCGCGAGTAGTCGAGGAGTCTCGAAGGATTGGTCGCACGTGACGGCCGCCATTCCTGACAGCGAGCGCGGCCGTGCCGGACTCGTCAGAACGTCCTCGAAGTAACTCTCGGCCGCCAAGAGCCATCGGCACGGACGGCGATCCGAACACGGCCCGTAATCCGACATTGATGCGGCCAACGCCTGTCCCCGCTGCCGAGGACATCGGCAGCGGGGCCACCCAGTAGCATGTGGCTGTTGCGAGCCAGCACGGCGTCGGCAGGCGGCTCACATCACCCCAGTCCCCAGCGGGCCAGCGTCGCCTCTCGGTCCTGGGTCGTCGGCCGCCTGGGTCGCTGCGACTGGTTTCATCGGCAAGGGCTTACCCCGGCTGCAGTGGAAACCAAGAGCGGACGCCCGTCTCATCGAGGCGGACCGGGGACGGTGCGCATGCGCCTGGGTTTTCTCATACTGGTTCTCTTGGGAGCGGCCATCGTGGGCACTTCTGCGGCGAGTGCGGGCACGAACTTGCCTGGAGGCGGGTATCTCAGCGATCTCCAGGATCGGGTGATCTACTGGGAGCAGGGCTGGGGCGAGCTTGGAATTGATACGGCGGCACACGCGCCGGGCGTGGAGCCAATGGCACTTCGCATCAAGGACAAGGAGTACCAGAAGGGCCTGGGACACCACGCGCCGGGCGAGATCGTGGTGGACCTCGATGGGCGCTACGGCCTGTTCGAGGCCGAGGTGGGCGTGCAGTGGCAGGGCGGCAATGTTGGCAGCGTCGTCTTTCAGGTGTTCGTGGACGAGCGCAAGGAGTATGAGAGCCCGGTCATGAGAGAGCGCGACGCGGCGCGCGCGATCAGGATCCCAGTGGAGGGCGCGCTGGAGATGCGCCTTGTGGTCGGCGACGCGGGCGATGGGATCATCTGCGACTGCGCCGACTGGGCGGAGGCGCGGCTGGTTCCGTCCGCTTCTCCACGGCCCGGCGCTCCAGGCCAGCGGGTTGATGTGGCGCCCTTCGCGCAGGTGGCTACCTGGGACCCGCACCGCAGCGACGGCTGCCGCGCGAGCCGCATCGAGGAATTCGCCGCGGAGGACCTGTTCCTCGGGGCGGAGCTTCTCCCCGGCGCGGACGGCTGCTACGCCGTGCCAACCACCCCGGACGGTCTCGGGTGCATCGGTCTGCAGTGGCTGGAGCGGCGCCACCTGACGGAACTCGCCATCGAGTTTGCGCCCGACGCACCGGCCCCGCCGCTGCAGGGCGCCCGCCTGGAGGCGTGGTTCGGCGAGTCGCACTGGCAGGGCAACTGGAAGCCGCTCGCGGGGGAGATCGAGCGGGACGGCAGTCGCTGGGTGTTCCGCATAGAGGCCGGGAAGAACCCGGAGATTCGCCGCGGGGCGAGCAATATCCGGTGGATACTCCCGCCCGCCGGGCAGCCCGCACCGGTGCGCCGCCTCCTGGCCTTCACCAACGGCCGGTGGGAGACGGCCGAACTCGTGCTCGAAGCGGAGCGACCCGAAGCCGCAGGCCGGGCCGAGATCGAAGTCTACAACGGCCAGATACTCTCACCCTCCGGCACCACGCTGACGGACACGTGGAACATGTCGAGTCCCATGCGGCTGAAGGTCCGCTGTTCCAAGCCCAGGCCCTGGCAGTCCGACCGCACGGTGCTGCGTTTCCGGACCCCCGCGGGCGGCTTCGGCGTGGCCGTGGACGACGTGCTGGCCCACGGGTGTGTCTACGCGCGGGACTTCGGCGTCTATGTGGCGCGCGAACCCGCGCAGATGCGCCAGGCCGGCTACCAGAGGAAGATCGCGGAGCGCAAGACGGTTCTCGAGCGGGTGCGCGAACTGCCCGACCAGACGTTCGCCCAGGCGCTGGCCAAGACCCGCAACCCCATCCAGGACAACGGTCCTGTGATGCTGTCGCTTGCCTGCGACAATCACAAGTTCGTCGTCCAGCGCGAGGGTGCGGTCCAGTTCGCTTCATCCCCTGATCTGGCCGACCAGATGTCCCTCTACCCCCTGAGGCATGTGAGCGAGATCGTCCCGCGGTTCGGCGCCGGCGGGAACGAGGGGCTAAGGCGACACCTAGACGGCGGTTGGCTGCCGGTGCCGGTGATGAGCGTTCGAGATGGCGCCATGGAGTATCGCGAGCGTGCTTTCGTCGTGCCCTACGATGCGACGCCCTCGGACGATCCCGCCGGCTGGCTGAACCGGCGGCCGCTCTGCGTGGTGGAGTTCACCATCGAGAACGTGTCTGCGGGAGCGGGCGAAGCCTCTCTGGCGCTGACCTTCGTCGCCGACGCCGCGAAGCGCACGCCGGCCGTCGTGTCTCTCGCCGGGCGCCGGGCGACGGCCGAGCACGAAGGCCGCCTCCTGGCGTCAGTTGACGCAGGCGAGGCGAACGCACTCCAGTTGGAGGTGAAGGACGGCGCACTCCTGGTGCACGGCCCGCTGGCGGCAGGTGCGAGCGCTCGCTGCTACGTCTACCTCCCGGGCTGGACGATGAAGCCGGAGGAGAGCGCGTTGCTGGGCGGAGGGGCGGACCTCGCGGCGAAGGTGCGGGCCTACTGGGAGCGGGTAATGGCGCCCGCGGCGCAGATCGAGCTTCCCGATCCGTTCCTGACCGATGTGATCCGCGCCTCGCAGGTCCATTGCCTGATCGCGGCCCGCAACGAGGCCCAGGGTGAGCGGGTCGCGCCCTGGATCGCCTCGATGTCGTACGGGCCGCTGGAGAGCGAGTCGAACTCCATCATCCGCGGAATGGACCTGATGGGACATGCCGACTTCGCGCGCCGGTCGCTCGATTTCTTCATCCATCGGTACAGCCCGGCCGGGTTCCTGACCACGGGCTACACCCTGATGGGCACCGGCTGGCACCTGTGGTCGGTCGGCGAGCACTACGGCCTGACGGGCGACGATGAGTGGATGAGGCGGGTCGCGCCCGACGTCTCGCGCGCGTGCTGGTGGATCGCCCGGCAATGCGAGAAAACACAGCGGCTCGATGCGCGCGGCGAGAAGGTGCCGGAATACGGGCTGGTCCCGCCCGGGGTGCAGGCCGACTGGAACGCCTTCGCCTACTACTTCAGCATGGAGGGCTATTACTACGCCGGGCTGCGCCACGCGGCGGAGGCCCTGGGCGGCATCGGTCACCCGGAGGCGGGCGCGCTGGCCGAACGCGCCCGGAAATTGCTGCAAGAGATCCTGCGCGCCTACGCATGGACGCAATCGCGCGCACCCGTCGTTGCGCTCCAGAACGGGGCGTGGGTGACCCAGTATCCGGGGCAGGTTCACTGCCCGGGCCCCACCGACGGCTTCTTCCCCGGCGAGGATGGGAACCGGTCGTGGGCCTACGACGTGGAACTCGGCGCGCACCAGATGGTCCCGCAGGGCGTCCTCGACCCCGCCTCCGACGAGGTGACGCGGATGATGGACCACATGGAGGATGTGCAGTTCCTCTCCGAGGGCTGGTTCGACTACCCGGCGGCGGCCTCCCGGAAGGACTGGTTCAACCTGGGCGGGTTCTCGAAGGTCCAGCCGTATTACTGCCGGAACGCCGAGATCTACGCCATGCGAGACGACGTGAAGCCCTTCGTGCGGTCATACTTCAACATCCTTGCGGCCATGTTGAACACCGAGAATCTCTCCTTGTGGGAGCACTTCCACAACGCCGGCGCCTGGAACAAGACGCACGAGACCGGCTACTTTCTGCAGCAGACGCGCTTCATGCTCGTGCTGGAGCGCAGCGACGCGCTCTGGATCGCGCCGCTGCTGACTTCGAACTGGATGCAGGACGGCATGGTCGTCGCGGTGCGGAACGCGCCAACCCGGTTCGGGAAGACGAGTTACCGGATCGCCTCGCACGTCAAGAGCGGGTGGATCGAGGCGGTGATCGAACCACCCGCCCGGGTTCCGCCGCGGGAACTGGTGGTCCGGCTGCGTCATCCCGATGCGAAACGCATGAAAGCCGTCTATGTGAACGGCGCCCGGCATGCGGATTTCGACGCCGCGAAGGAGGTCGTGCGCGTCAAGCCCAATGCAGGGACGATCATCGTGAGGGCGGAGTACGAAGGTTGATCCCCGTAAGGTTCGGGAACTCATCCCTGCCGGTAGGGTTCCGAGATGCGTCCCGCGGGTCTGTTTCCGCGCCGGGACGCAGATGCCCTCGCATTCCGACGGAGGGGCGGGACAGCACGGCCCATGGTCCGACACGTCTATACCCGCACATGTCCGTATGCACCACGCCATCTGTAGTAGGAACAGTCTTGGGTGCTGCTTGTGGATGAGTCCTGGATGCCATCGGGCCTCAGACGGCACGGATGAGTTTCGGAACCCTACGAGGTGCTTCCGCCGGTCGCCATGATGACCAACGCGCTACAAGCCCAGGTCTGCAGGGAGTGGCCTGGCGATCTCGCCCTCGATGGGATCTGGGGTGTTACTGGCAAGCTCCTCCCTCGCTTGCAGCAGCAGATCGGCAGCGCGCAGCACTCTGCCTGCGCAAACGACCGCCGCTATGCGCGGGTCATCGGGTATCTGCCGCGTCGGGTCGCCTTCCACCAGCACAACGTCCGCCAGACAGCCGGGGGCGATTCTGCCCAGGCGTTCGTTCCCAAGGCACGCGGCTGCCCTGGAAGTGGCTGCCCTGAGGCTCTCGATCGGTGACATGCCACACTCGACCAGTAGCGACAGCTCCCGCCAGAGACTCAGGCCCGGCTTGAGCAACGCGCAGGGCACATCAGTGCCGGCAAGCACCGGAACCCCGCGATCGAGCAGACGCCCCAGAAACTGCTGCGCCGCTGCCAGCGCGCGCCGCCAGGTGTCGGCGCCAGCCCGGGTCCCGGCGTTGATGCTCTCGGGAGCCGGGTATCCCGATGAGCGCGGGTGACGGTTCGCATCCCAGAACGCCAGAGTAGGCGTGGCAATCATTCCGAGCTCTCTGATCCTATCCGCGATCCGCTCTTGGTGGTCGAACGTACTGGCAAGACCGGGGTGTCCCCACGTACTCAACCATCCGCCGGGATTATCGGGCCAGATGTCCGCCAGCAGGCCATCCAGGTGGAAGAACTCATCTACGCCAGCCGCACCCGCCGCCAGCACGCCGGCTTCGCCTCCGCAATGCATGGAGACGTGCAGCCCATTGGCATGCCCGGCCTCAACCATAGCACCGAGCCATTCGGGATGCAGCCCTGTGTACAGCTTGATGCCATCGGTCCCCGCGGCGGCCGTCTCCACCACAGCGGTCCTGGCGGAGGCCAGGTCAGCACAAGCCCGAGAGAAACTGGGGTGCGCGGGGACGGGACCATCCAACACCGGGCCGAAGGCGTAGATCCGCGGCCAGAGATGCTTCTCACAGTCTGCGCGCCGCGCGAGGATCCAATCCTGCTGGTTACCCACGTCCCGGATCGTGGTCACTCCGTAGGCCAAGAAGAGCGGCCCCTGCCAGCGCATGAAGTGCACGTGGAGATCCATCAGCCCAGGCAGGACTGTGCATCCCGGTGCGCTCAGGACCGGCAGAGCGGGCGGCACGAGGTGCGCTGGGACGATGGCCGCGATGGTGTCTCCGTCAACGATCAGCGCTTCCCCGGTGTGGATGCACTCCCCGTCAAAAACCCGGTCGGCTTGGCACACCCAGCGGCCGGAGTATCCCGAGCTAGATTCCGCCGCCATCGCTCACGATTCCGTTCGCGCGCCTGCCCCAGCATGTCCACCGCCCGACGATCGACTGGCGGAGAGCAGGCGCTGGAGCCCGGCACCCGGCAGCTGCGCCTTGGGACGGAACGACCGGCTTGCGGCGTGGCGCAGCATCGCCGCCAGCAAGTAGCGCGCTTCGGGCAGTCTTTGATCGAGATTCAGAGCGCACAGGATCAAACCACCTTTGCCGAGCGAGGCCTCGGCAAGGTACGCCAGCGGAAGGCCCACAAAGTAAGTGCTCAGGGCGCGAATGACCGGATCAGCCTTCCCCAGCCCCAGGGCTTCGAGAGCGATGGGCGGAGCCGGAGCGATAAGTCGGTAGAGCTGCAGGTCCGCAAAGCCCTCGTGGGGCAGCGCCCCCAGCATGGGGTGGTCCTCAATCATCGTGCCCCCGTGGCCGTCTTCGAGGGGCGGGTAGTTGGCCGGTGGCAGGAAGAAATATGCTCCGTCGAGGCCGAGCTTGCTTCTGAACGGTCGCAGCACACCCTCCGGCGCCGCAAGAACCACCCGTCCGCCATTGCGGCAGTGCTCCACGAGAGTTTCATCCAGCTTGTCCGCAAGCAGCACCTTGGGAAGCCTGCGCCCCTGCCGAGGGATCCCCAGCCTCGGGATCGTCCGAACTTGCCGCACCCAGGGGACCCGCGGTCTGCCATAGATAGCGGCGGACGCGACGGGCGGCGGATCCTTCGGAAACAGCCAGAAGCGCCACTCGTTGCGAACGTCGCGTTCCGCCTCTCGCAGCGAAACCAGCAACCTGAGCGCTAGAGGCCGGGAAACCGTTGGCAAGGCGACCTTCATTCTCCCGGCGCGGCATGTGCGGAAAGGTCGGTGGCGGTACCTGACCACTCCAGAGGCCAGCGACCTGCTTCCGGCCAGCAGGCGCCATTCCAATCGCGGTGTCTTGAGCGGGGGATGCGAGAAGTCCGACACCAAGAAGCCGCACCTGAGGGCTTGCCCTGCGACGAGCACGCGCACGTCGAAATCCTGGTCCATCATTACCACCACGTCGCCGTTGGTGGCCAGCCACGTCTCGGAAGACACAAGCTTGCGCTCGTAGAACTCGTCCAACACGCCCTGCGGGGAGTAGCCGACGTCCATGGCGGTGAAGTGGCAGATGCCAGCCAGGCGCGGGTGATCTCGACGGCATGCCTCCATCTTCGTGCGTGCTTCCACGTATTGCAGCCGGTGGCTGGCCCCGGCCATCTTCCCAAGCAGCCGGTGGAGGCCGTGCCGCCGGGCTGCCCGTTCGGCCGTCTCGATTGCGTAAGGCCGCACGGCACCGCGGTATTTGCGCTTGATCCTCACGTCCGGGTGACTGCTCCACCACCGAAACTCGTGCTGGATCACAGGGAGCGAGGTGTCTTTGTCACTACCCGCCTCCGCGTTGACGAAGTCGCCCGGCAGCGTCGGGTTGAAGCCGCCGTCCGTCCAGATCACGAATGCCGTGGGCTTGATCGCCTTGGTATCGCGGTAGCACTCCCAGGCCGTCTCTGGGAAGAGCGTGCTCCTGCCGAGTTCGTTGCTCATGCAGTAGATGGCCGCTGAGGGGTGGTTCACGTCGCGCATCACGGTCCGGTCCCACTGCCACTTGAGGGCATCGCGGAACTCGGGGGTGGGCTGCGGCCAGGGGTAGCCGTGCCACGGGTCCGTCCCTCCCCAGGCGCCGAGCATCCCCATCTCGCCCTGCACCAGCAGGCCCACCTCGTCGGCGGCGTCGAGGTACTCGGGCGCCGGCACATAGGACTGGCAGCGCACGTAGTTGTAGCCGTACTCCCGCAGCGTCCTCAGCTTGCGGCGCCACCGGTCGCGGTCCGTATCCGGGCTGCCGGTCTCGGGATGGGCCAGGAAGTCGCCGGTGCCTCGCATGTAGTACGGCTCACCGTTGATGAGGAAGTGCTTGCCGCTGGTGGCGAGTCGGACGAATCCCACGCGCTCACTCAGGGCATCTTCCACCTCGTCACCGCGCCGCAGCACCGCGTCCACGCGGTAGAGGTTTGGCTCATCGGGGCTCCACAGGCGAGGCGACGGCACGGCCAGAGAGAGGGAATGGACGGCACGGCCAGCCAACTTCCGGGTAACCTCGGCCACAGGCTTCTCGTTCGCGAGGCCTGTTGCTGCAGAGAGAAGGAATGCGTCTCCAGGAGATCCTCCCAGTTCGACGGTCAATCTGAGCCGCTCGCCGTCGGCGTCAGGCGCGACGCGGAGGCTCTCGATCCAGGCGCCGCCGGTCGCCGTCAGCTCCACGCTGCGGTACAAGCCCGACCAGTTGCCCGTCCAGTTGTAGGCGAGACCCAGCCAGCGGTTCTGTTCATGAACGCGCACAGCCAGGAAGTTCTCCGCGTCGAAGCGGACCTGATTGGTCACCTCGAACCCGAAGGGCACGAAAGGTCCGGAGTGTCCGCCAATCCACTTCTCGTTGAGCCATATCTCGGCGGCGGGATGCACCCCTCCGAAGTTCAGCCAGATGCGGCAGCCGTTCCACTCGGCTGGGACGCGGAATCGCTTGCCATACCACGCGGTGCCCTCGTAGGTGGCGCGGAAAACACGCGCCGGCAGCCCGAAGTCCCAGGGCGTGTCGGTGCCCTTGTGGCCGAAACCCTGGCCCTGCCAGCACCCGGGAACGTGGATGGAGTCGGTCAGCGCATCGAGGAGCCGGAACCAGTGCTCGCGGCGGCCCTGGTCGTCGGGATCGAGCCGGAAGAGCCACCGGCCGTCAAGGCTCGCCACTCGTTCCGCGGGGTGCACCGTTGCCGGGTTGACGCGCACCGGAGACCGCTCGTTCCTGTCCGGACTCCATTCAACCGTGTGCACGTACATGCGCGATACTCCCTTCCTTGAGCCGCCTAGCCGCCTTCGAGCAGCCGCCGCTTCTGGTCCAGGTAGAACATCCAGTTGTCGTAGGGAATGTCGGGCGGAGCCAGATGGTCGAGTTGGGGGATGTATCCCCCATCGGCCAGCAGGCTCGGCAGCTTGGCCCGGAGTTCTCCTTCGATGGCCGGCTTGCCTTTGGCCAGCGCACGCTTGTCCACGCCGCCCCAGAGCAGAAGGTCGCGCTTATACTCCCGCCGCAGGAAGACCGGGTCCATGCCCGCGGCCGCCTCGATGGGATAGGTGCCGTTCACGCCCGCCTCCAGGAGGAGTGGGATCAACACCCGCACATCGCCGTCGCTGTCGAGGAAGATCACGTCGGTGCCGCGGCACCTCAAGGCTTCGTTCACCCGCCGATACCGTGGCAGCAGGAAGCGCCTGAAGATGCCGGGCGAGACCAGCGGGCCGTTCTTGAAGGCGAAGTCCTCCCACCACATGAAGTAATCCAGTTCCACGTCTGCCAGCGCCCGTTCCATAGCCCGGATCGTGAACTCGGCGATAAACTCGAGCATCTCCTCGGCCAGAGAGGGGTCATCGTAGAAGACGGTGCAGGCCTTCTCCGTCCCCATCCACCGACGCAGCATCGAGTAGAAACCGACGGAGCCTATCCCCGGCCCCCAGAGCGGGCAGGCTCGCGTGGGCGCCCAAGCCACGAGGTCATCCCAATCCTTGGGATAGCGCTCGGGCCTTGACGGGTCGTACCGTTGCTTCATCAGCTCGAAGTCTTCGCGCCCGGTCAGCGGCCAGGAGATGTACTGCGGCATTGATGAGCCGCATTTCATGGAACGCAGAGTGACGCCCTCGCTGTTGCGCGCGGTCACCGTGCGCTGGTCCTCGCTCACGATCTCTGACGGGAACCCAGGGATCATGCCGAGGTCAAGCCCCAGGCATCGCTGCTCGTCCAGTCCGAAGAACGCGCAGCCGTTGAAGGTGAGCGGGTTCTCGCGGGCCGCCTCCCGAGGCATGCCCTCGCCGAGCCAGCGCTCCTGCGTCTCCGCCCAGAAGCCCACCTCGATCATGGGTGCGCGGTCCACGTTCTGGTAGTGCATCGTCCGCTGAAAGCGCTCTCTGCCGTTCATGTCCGCCTTGCCGTCTCTCTTGCCCCCGAAACGCACTCCACTGAGCGCACCCTACGGGGTCGCCTGCGGCCGCAATGGAGAACCGTGGCCTGCCCCCGTAAGTGGTACCAGTTCTTATGTCAGAGCCACGGCCTGTGGGGTGCTCCCCGATCTTGATCCACCCGGAATGAGACTTTTTCAG
>Ga0315288_10000701_pt1 | contig 42355 bp, 33 predicted proteins | sample YL17G11_20_MG_FD_203454 | JGI IMG/M metagenome (GOLD analysis project Ga0315288, IMG submission 203454) | Sediment microbial communities from Yellowstone Lake, YNP, Wyoming, USA - YL17G11_20 | ecosystem: Environmental > Aquatic > Freshwater > Lake > Sediment | place: USA: Wyoming | collected...
GGCGACATTGTCGAAGGTGAACTCGTTCGGATAGAAGCTCCAGGTCGATCCCTGGAAGGCGGACTCGATATTCACCGCGCCGGTGTATGACTGTTGCTGGTTCCCGGCGTCGACGTCCGAGATCTGGTTGTTGTTGAACATCATGTTGTAGGCCCCTTCATGCAGGCCTATGCCGTAGCCGCTGACATCGGATATCTTGTTGTCCGCCACGAGGCCATTGGACATGCCCCCGATATTGATGGCGGTGCCGGTGTCGAACATCGAGCCCGTGCTCATGATAGTATTGTTCTCGATGACGGCGTTGATGGCGTCATATGCGTTGATGCCTTGGTACCTTATGGTCGTAAGGTTGTTCCAGACCACCTGGGCGCCCCCGCCGCCACCGCCACCCTTCGATGGATAGATCATGATGCCCTGGTCGCAGTCGTGGATCGAGTTCTTGAATACGTCGGCGGAGCCGGACACCTGGATGGCGTAATAAACGGAATATATCTCATTATCGTAGATATCGTACGATTTGTTCGGGTCGTAAACATTTATTCCAAGATAGGCAAAGTTATTGGAGTGCACTGTGTTGTTTCTTATTGTGCACTGGCTGCTCGACAACTCGATGCCTTCGTTCGAGACCTCGATTTCGTTGAGCTCGATGGTGCATGTGTCGTCTGTGCCATAGATGGCGTTGTTCGTGCCGCTGAATGTGTTGTCCCTGATGGTCAGGTCGGAGTTGGTGATGTGCATGCCATAGGACCCGACATCGGTGAATGTGTTGTTATTGACGTTCGATTTGACGTTGTTCAACCTCAGGGCATCGTTCCCTCCCGAGAACGTGTTGCCCTTGATGATCGGGTCGACGCTCGAGCCGTCCACATATATGCCGTCGGTGTCCAGGTTCTTGAATATGGATTCCTGTATGTTTACCGTCCCCTCGGAGACGATGTTGTACCGGTCATTCTTGGTCTTGCCCTGGATGGTCGAGTTGTAGATTATGAGCTTGGCGCCGCTCTCGACCTTGAAACCGAAGTAGCCGGTGAAGTCCAGGAACGGGCTCGCGCCGTCGGAGGACTTGTTGTGGCCGCCCCCGCCGGTGGAGTTCGTCCAATTGTTGACGATGTTGATGGTCAAGTTCGCGATCCTCAGGGTCGCCGGGCTCTGGACCGTTATATTGGCCGATATGGTCGATGTCCCGCTGTCCCAGTTGGTATCCGTTGTAATGGTCATCGGGGTCGATATGGTCGGCGGTATCGGCGTGGCACCGATGTCCATGGCGACCAGCGGTAGCAAGGAAAGGCACATGGAGACGACCAGGGCTAGCGTTAAAAGGCCCCTTGCCGTCCCGTTCATGCTTCGGGCTCGTTCATCTGACATATGTTCACCTGCTTCGGAATTTCATGCGGCACATTCGTATAACGGACCAGTTCGGGAAATGCTATTTCAATATATTGGTATCCATTTTGATAATAAAAAGCCTTTCCTTTCGAATTTGGGATTACATGAACATTCCAACAGGGTGAAAAACATCATTTCTTCGTTGAAATACGCATGGCCATTCTATCAAGACTAATAAATTGTACTGTTGGGTAATTTCCAAACGAACTCTTTTAACAAGCGAGATTAGGTGGTGCTGAGGATGATAAAGAAGGCGGTCCTGTTCGTCTGCATTGCCTGTGTGCTCTTGATCGCGGGCTGCACACAGAACGGGTTCAATTACGGCCATTACAACCGGGACATGAGGAGGAACTACTCGAACGCCGACGAGCAGCATGCGATAGCCGCGGCCGAGGGACTGAACTACACCCAGCTCCTGAACATCTCACGGTGGTACGGGAACTACAACAGCGCGTTAACGGGGGACGATTCATCCCACTGGCCGTACTTCATAGACACGACGGTCATCGAGGATTATAACTCATCCTACAATAGGGCCCGAAGCCACCAGGACCCGATTGACATCAGTTTCACCTACCACGCCAACGTGAGGACTTTCGCGTCCCTTGACCTCGGATTGACGCTAGGGAACAGATGGAACGGCTGGCCCTGGTACAACATGAGCGTGAACGGGAATCCTGTCAATTCGGTCTTCGACGATCAGGTCACAAAGGGCGTGAAGAACTTCGAGGGAGTGAACGCCAGCTCCATCATGGCCAACGGGACCAGGGGCGTTCCCATTTCGGCGAACTCGACGCTCAGTTACAAGGATGTCTATTACGTCGAGTTCTACCTGAGCTACGGAGCCACCTGGGGGCCAAAGGCCGCCTTCGGGGTCGGTATGGCCCAGGTCGTCGTCATGGACAAGGCCCTGCATCCGCTGTTCATCATCGTCTTCGATGGAGGACACGTCGTCTCGTGAGGTTCCGGACGCCCTGTCCCTAGAGGCTAGGGCCTTTTCACCAGGTCCGCTCCAAGGTAGTCCACATCGACGATCTTCCCGTGGTCGATGACCACATCGATGGTCACGTTCCCGGTCCTCTCGTGTTCGGCCACGGCCAGCTTCAGCTCCTTGAACTCGTCCTTTTGCTTCTCGATGAGGCCGGCCTTGAGGTCCTCCTCCACGACCGAATAGGTGTGCGTGTCGTTCAGCGTCACGACGACATTGTCCGTCTCGGCGAAGGCGTTGACCATCTTGTAGGTCATCCATGTGAGGTTGGTCCCGTTGGCCGCGCCCTTGGTCTTGTACTTCTCGAGGGCGTCTTGGAGGCTCGTGTCTATGACCGGCGCGGCCGTGTAGAGCTCGGCGTCCACAATGGCATATTTCTGTATCGTGAACCCGGCATACAGCGGAAAGATGTAGGCCTCGCGGACGGTCCCGTCGTCCATCTTGATCGGGTACAGATAGCCCTCGTGTATGGTCAGCTGCTGGAAGCCGACCTGGCCGCTGCTCAGATAGCCTACGATCTGCTGCTCGACGGTCCACAGGCCGACATACGACTTCTCCTCACGGTTCCAGAAGGTGGCCTTGCCGGTGCGCGTGTCCACCTGGACGAAGCCGCCCAGCACCTCGGAGTCCTTTTGGCGCATGGGCACCTGCCAGTAGGTCAGGTTCTGGATTATCAGAAACCGGGCCGAGAAATCGTCCGGGTCGTAGAGGTGCTTCTTGTTGAACCACGAGTAGACCAGGCCCTGCCGGTAGGAGCCCCAGTAGCTGACCCACTCGTAGACATACTGGTCAGGGTAGACGACCTCGAGCCATGCCGGGATGCTAGCGTTGTCTCCGATGTCGTACTCCTGGTAGTTGTTGAGGTCGCTGACATTGACGATTATGATCTTCTTCAGGAAGGGCATGTTGTAGTTGAGGGGCCTCTCGGACAGGTAGATGATCCAATATGGGGTCTCGTGTTCGTCCATGTCTATGCGTATCTGCGTCACCTCATACTGGCCCGCGTACTTGTCGAACATTAGGTTCGATAGCCGATTCTTCCACTCGATGCGCTCCTTGTGGAGCTTGAGCGGGGTGTTGACGCGGTGGACGATGTCAGGGTTCTCCTTGTTCATGACCGAGGGCTCGTTGACAACGTAGACGAAGAAAGGGACCTCCTTATCGCCGGTCCATTTCAGGAACTGGTACTGCGGCGCGTTGACCCAGACAAACCTACCGTTGACATAGGATGGGTCCGTGTTCTTGGATAGCACATACGGGTCCGTCTCCAGCACGGAGGCGCTGTCGCCATAGGCCCTCTGCAGGTACTGGGTCGCCAGGTCCCACGAGATGACGCGTATGGCATCGATCCTGTCGACGTAGTTCGTCTGCGGGGCCTTGGTCTCGTTGGCTTCCAGGGACTTGTAGAGCGTATTATTGATGCCCTCGGGATGGACCATGGGGTTGAAGGCGCCCATTATCAGGAGGGACACGGCGAACATGGCCGCGAAGCCCTTGACCACCGTCAGGGTCCGCCTGGGGCCCTGGAGGGACCGTCTCCCGATGAAGATGAAAATGATTATGAGGACGACGATGGACGCGTAGATATTTATGAAGGTGAATATGAACGGGACTATTATGGCCGCCGCCAGGGCGGAACCGGCCGTCCGGACCCCGTAGGCCCCGACCTCCTTGAACAGGCTCAGGCTCAGCGAGAAGATGAACCCGATGACGAGGGCCACGGCCAGCCAGACCAGCACCGACACAGCGCTGCTGATGTAGTCGGCGTAGGTGTAGTCCTCGATGGCCGTGATCATCAGGCAGAAGAATATGGTACCAAGGAGCCATTTCAGGTTTATTGCCCCGAGCAGCCCGCGGCGTTTGGGCTCCGGTTCCTTCTCATCGTCGCCCTTCTTTTTCTTGGTGGACTTCTCATCTTTCCTCCGCCGCATGGTCTCCCCTAGCCGCCCCTCCCGGAAGGCTTCCTTGATGGCGTCCATGTTCAAGTGCAGCCCCGATGATGAGCGCTCATCCTCGCCATCGGAGGCGAACGCCCCCCTCTTGAAGCGGAATCCGACCAGTATGCCGACGATCAGCGCGATGAGGTAGATTATATAATCCATTCAGGCACCTCCACCATGCATTAGCGACCATTCATTAAAATTATCGGTAAGGAAAATGGGTGTGGGGCATCATTTCATTAGCATTTCTTTGAACGACAGGCCGATCTCTTTAACCTTGCCGAGGTCCCCGTCCCAGTCGGACAGCACGTCGCCGTTCTCGGACTCGACCTTCTTGATGGCCTCGGATATACGCTTCCGGGCCGCCGATGCCAGGCTACCGGACAGGGCCAGGGCCACGACGATATGCTCACCGTGCTCGAAGGCGATCTCCCGCTCCTCTATTTTTATACTTGAGAGCTTGGCCCTGCCTTTGGTCTTGGGCTTGAAGCTCGTCTGAACGAACTCCGTTATAGCCATCATCATGGAGCCCAGGACGTCCTTGTCCAATGCCTCATCCACGGTCGTCGTGAAGCTGGACATCAGTATTCCGGACTTATAGAGGACGAAGAGGTCCTCGACCTTGAGGTTCGATGCCTCGTCGAGCTCTTCCGTCGATTTTTGGAAGTTGTCCACGTTCCGGGCCACGTCCATCTGGAGCATGAGCTGGCCCAGCCCCTCGGCCTGGGGGCCGTCGAAGTCCTCTATGACATGAGAGAAGGAGGCCCGGTCCGAGACCACGATCTGGCAGTCGGGGCAGTAGTTCATCTCGACGCCCATGACGTCGGTGCCGGACATCTCGCCCTTGCATCCCGGGCAGCTGTGGGCCTTGCCGGCCTTGTGGTGCGCGTGTTGTTCGGGCGCAACGCCGACGACGCTATGGAAGGTGTCCTTTCTCATGAAGAAGTCGCCGCAATCGGAGCACATGAACACCTGCGTCCCGTTCAGGTCCTTGGGGGCCATCATGGAACCGCAGTCTGGGCAACTGAGCGGGGGTGGCAATTGGGAGGACATGGTAGAAAACAAGGGCCTCGGGGTTATTTATTTATTTCCATCGCCCGGGCCGACCTCTTCGACGTCCTCGATTATCATCACATCCGGGTCATCTTTGGCTACCTTCTTCTCGGCCCTATGGGAGGCCTGGGCAGCCCCCTCCGGACCAGAGGGCAGGTCCTTTGGGATGAGTACCCGGCCCTCCCCCGTGCTCTCCGGTATCCTCAAGGCCAGTTTCTTCGCCGGGGGCTTCTCTGAGGCCTTCGGCGGTTCCGGCCGTTCAATGTACCTGACCTCGTGGACAGGCCGCGCTGTCGGTTGCGCCGGTTGGTATGCCGGCTGGTTGTACCTGTAATCGACCTGCGGGTACCGCTGGCCCGATGTCTGGTTCTGGGACTTGTAGATGAAGTAGATGATGAGAACGATGATGAGGACTATGACCGTGATGACGGAGACGCACAGGAGCACAACGGCCCCGGTGTTCACGCGGGCACTGGGTTGCTTGGGCTTTGTCACCCCGCAGACCGAGGCCGACAGGTTCGATGGGTTCGGCGGGTTGGCCTTGTCAATGGACTTGACGGCAAAGCAATAGTTCGTTCCCGGCTGGAGTCCGCCGACCGATGTTACGTTGTGCATCAGCTGGACGGTCCCGTTGTCCTTTGGCTTGAACGGCCCGGCCGTGCCGGTACCGGTCTCATTTATCCATATCTTGTAACCGGCAAGGTCCGGTTCGGTGTTCGGTGCCCATGACAGGTTGATGGAATTGCTGGTGGTATCGATGACCTTGAGGTCCTTCGGGGCGGCGGGCGGCGTTGTGTCCGATGGCCTTCCCGATACCGTCTTGACGGTCGTGTTCTTGTTGGAGTGGCCGTCTATGGCGACCACGGCGAAATGGTATGTTGTGAGGTTCTCCAGTCCCGAGAGCCTCGTCTTGAAGGTTCCCGCCGGCAAGGCCTTCGTCGGCGTCATGCCCGTGACATTCGAGAAGTCGCTCGCACCAATGAATATCTCATAACTGGCAACGCCCCCCTGGGCCGTCTCGTTGTAACCCGACCAGTCGAGGTCCACGCTGCCTCCATGCCCGGTGTCCTTGACGGTGAGCAGCACAGAATCCGGGGCCTTGGACTGGGCGAAAGAAGGCACCGCCCCGCCAAGCAGGAGGAGCAATATGATGGAGAGCGCCAAGGTCCTTTTTGGATCGTATCCCCGTATCAAGACCTCGACCTCCCCGCGGACCGTTCGGTGGTAAGCCCCGTTCATCTCTTGGTCGAAGGACCGGTCCTCTTCACAGGGGTGACATGTATCGAACAGTCCTTCATGAGTATCCATCGAATTTTGTCGCCGTCCTTTAGGCCCAAATGCTCGACCACCTCGACCGGGATCGTGGTGCGCCTTCGGGAGCCGCGTATGGTCAACGATGTCTCGGAGATATGTATGGCCTCGTCGGTATCGAGCTGCAAATCATCACCTGTTGGAGAAGAGAACGGATTACATACTTAAGTAATTTTTGTATTAAGGGCACAAGAGGGCAACTTAAGGGAGGGGCTATTCGATGTTCTCGAGGGCCGCCAGCCTTTTCTCGAGCTCGCTGATCTTCGTCGCGAGCTCGTTCCGCAAATGGGCCAGCCGCTCGGCCTGCTGTGAGAGCCTTTGTGTCTGGGTCTCGATGGAGACCTCTTTTTGGGCCATGACGGTCTCACGGGCGTTTAGCAACCGGTCCCTCACTTCCAATGCCTTGATGAGGTTGAGGAGGTCACTCACCATGTCGACGAACCTGGGGTCGGCCTGTAAAAAGAGCAGCTCGTTCTTGAGCACATCCCGTCGTGCGCACCAGGTGTTTTTCAGCTTTTCAAGCTCGACGTCGACCTTCGGGGTCTCGGCCTTGGCGCTCTTGTGTCCCTTTTCGGACCGGGCCGTGTTCATGCAGTGGACCTCAACTTATTGCAATCATGTGTGAATGGCATATTAATCTTTTCTAAGGAAATATCGGAAATGGAGGTAGGCATACCACCGTCGATACACGGGGTCCTGGGGAAGCCCCGGCGGACATGGCCATGCGCCGCATTCCGCAATCGATAATTACATTATCCCGATGGCGCATGATGAGCAATTGTGAGGATAGGGACCTATACTGAGGCGCTCATCACGCCGTATGAGGAGGCCATGCACCACTGATCTGGTGATGGGGGTCCCGCGGGCCTGGGAGGTAACACCGACCGGGCCCGTGAACTCATTTATTCGAGCGCCTGGTCTCTTGCCGCCGCCTCTGCCTCGAGCCGGGCCGCTTTATCTTCTCGGCATCCGGCGGCGTGACGGCCTTTTCCGTCTGCGGGATTGCCCTGATCCGGACCATGTTCGCCTCGAGCTCCTTCTTGAGCGTCTTGACCTTCGTGCTTGACCCGCCCATGCTAAAGGCATCGATTCTTGCGGCCCTCACGACGACCGCTGCCAGGGCCTTGGCGGCCTTCCCCCTCTGGTGGCCCCGGGAACCGCTCACGGCTGGGTGGACGAATAGGAGCCCGTGCTTGGGCGGCTTGCCGCCGTGGCGTATGTGCCTGAAGACGGCCTTCCTTGCGCCCAGCAGCTGGACCGTGGTCGATGACATCATGGCGAGCCTCCGGAGGGACCCGGCCTCGGAAACGAGCCTCGCGGCCAGCGTAGGACCCGCGATCTCGGCGAGCGTTGGGGCGGCCTCGACCATCGTGTCCGAGATTAAACCTTCGAGGACGTCCCGTTCCTTGAACAACTGCATGAGGTCCTCTGCCAAGGCCTTGATCGCCCCCAATGTGGGGTCGTCTGATACCCCGGACCTGAGGGCCCTGTGGATGACCTCGAGGTTCTTCTTATAGAGTTCTCCCAGTATCGCATGGTAATGCGGGTCGTCCCTGTCCTCGATGGATTCGGGCCCGGGCATCTGTTCGCTGCGGTCCGGGTACATTGCAAGGAACCATTCGCGCGTGCGCTGGCCCAGCCTCTCGATGACCTTGTTCAGTTCGTCGAGCGTTCTCACCGCCTGGGCGGCCTGCTGGTCCTTACCGGGTCTGCTGTCCGCCAGGTCCTTCCCGGCGAGGGCGAGCCCGACATCGCGGAGGGCCTTCGTGGCCTCGGACCGGGAGGGATAGTGGCCCGCTTTGACCGCGATGTCCACCATGTCCTTGGACAGGAGGACCCTGGCCATGTTGTCCGGGTCGTGCCGGAGGCCCTCGACCCTGGCCGATGTCACCACATCGAAGCCCTTGGCAGCCAGGCGCTGGGCGAGGCTGGCCTCGTCCGCGTCGGACCGGTAGCGCTCGGCCATGGCTGCGGGACCGCCTGTGAAAGGGATGGAATCGATGGGCATGCCTGTCTCGTCGAAGGCGAAGACCCCGAGCACGCATTTCGCGATGAAGACCTTCATGGCCAGGCCCCGTCAGTATTGGTCGGTCCGACATAACGGTTCTTCGGTTAAAAAAGGTTCTGCAATCGCGTGGAAAAAATCCCTGGAACAACAAACATGTCGCTTCCCGGGATGAAAGTGATGGAGGGCCGTGGCCCTATTTCGTCTCGTCCTTCTTGTCATCGACCGGAGCGTCCGGGGGCTTCGTGTCCTTCCCGTCGTCCTTTTTTTCTTCGGCCGGCGCGTCCTTCGGGGGCGGGGCGGTCGTGGTCTCCTCGCCGCCGCCATAGCCGAACTTCCGGAGGCTGGCCGCGAACCCCCCGAAGTCGAGCTCGTCCGGGGTGTAGAGGATGTGCGCGTAGCCCTTCTTGTCTTGCGCCTTGTCGGACCCGGGCTCGGCGCTGCCGCTCCTCGTCAGGACGAGCACTTTGTCCTTTGGCCCGTGCAGCTCGATGACCGGCATCTCCTCGAAGGACCTGAAGGACCCCTCGGTGATCCCCTTTTGCAGAAGCGTGTAGGGCTTGGCCTTGTAGCCCATCCGGATGTAACCGATGATGATGGCGATCACGCCGAAGATAATTAGAACTATCATGGGGATGAGGATGCACTTCTGAAGTTCCGAACCGAGATAATTGGTCCTTGTCGACATGAAGAACAGCAGGACCATCATCGAAATGTCCAATATGCCGCCAACGATGAGGTTCAGGCCCCACAGCCTCATAGGGGCCTCCCTCAGCCTCCGGTTGTTTGAGCTCTCCTCGAGGACGATCTCGCCCCATTCGCTGGAATTGAAGTCGTAGATATCGTCCATGGGGACCGCATGGGGCATTGGGAATATCTTGATTTTGGTCCCGGGCGGACAGAAAAGGAATCATGCGATTGGCCCACAGGGTCCTGGGTCAAGGTCGGGCCGGTGCGGATCCGGCCTGGCCCAGGCAAGACGGGCCACTTCGTCACTAGGTGAGCTGCCAGCCGACGGAATCGAACTCCTCTTGCAGGTCATCGATCATCTGCTCGAGGACCTTGTCTATGGTCTTGGCACGGAATTCCCTGTATCCGCCGAGGCTGGTCTGGACCTTTGCGACGAAGTACTTGTCGTCCTTGGTTATCTGCACATGGCACAGGTCTTCTTCCAAAAGGTCACCCCTCGTGCTGTGTCGAGCACCAATAGATTTTGCATGTGGTCTTATATATATCTTTTGACGATTGATGAGGAATAATTAATCGAATATGGAAAGAGCTTTGATGGCAACGGGATGTCCATTTGTGACAGCAAGTAAGACGTTCGTTTCACATGTATCATTATATGTTATAGTGATATAGGACAATAAAGATTTAATAATAGCAAAAGAAATCATACGTTGCACATCTGCGATGGCCCGCCATATATTTGATGGCGCATTGAAAGGGGTCGGTCACATGTCCTTCCGGGGAAGCGCCAAGGGATCCGTGCGCGAGGTCGCTGGCAATCTCCTGATGGTCCTCATCCTTTTGACCATGGTCTTTTCCTCGTTCCATCTCGGTCCCACCACGGTCCGGGCCTCGGCCACCGAGGGCAGGGCCAACTCGGGCGACATGGTCCCGAGGACCGTCCTCGGCGAGATGTTCACGGCCACCTGGTGCGTCCCGTGCATAAACGCCGACGCGGGGATCTCCAACATCGTCAATGACTCGGCCTACTTCGACTCCAGGTTCGTGCTCATCGAATACCACTCGTCCGACAACTATTCCATTGCCGAAGGGGCCCAGCGCTCCAACTACTACCTTATCAACAGCATCCCGGCAATCATGTTTGACGGCCAGGACAAGGTGACCGGCTCCAGCGGGACATCGGAGCAGAACGAGGCCGACTATAAGTCCCACATCGACAGCGCGCCCAACACGGCTGACATCACAGTCAAGGCCTGGATGGAGCTGAACGGCGGCACGGGCAAGGTGACCATCAACGCGACCGTCCAGCACACCCTGGGCCTCGCAGATGTCGGCCTGGTCATCAACGCGGTCATAGTCGAGGACCACAAGGAGCGGGCCCCGACGGGCCACTTCCTGAGGATGACGGCGGTGGAGATGCCTATAAACGCCCAGGCGACGACCATCCACAACCAGGGGTCCTCCATGAACGTCACCCATTCCTTCGACATCAACGGGACCTGGGACCAGTCCAAGCTGGCCGTCGTGGCCTGGGTGCAGAACGAGAACTCCAGGGAGGTCCTCCAGTCGGGCATCGCCTACCCGGCCAACGCCCAGCCGCCGCAGAACATGCCGCCCCAGTACGTCGGCGGCGACCTGGACTTCTCCATGGAGGAGGACACGGTCGACACGCACATCGACGTCTCCAGCGTGTTCAAGGACCCGGACGGGGACAAGCTGACATACACCTCCGAGGGGTCGACCCACATAGGGACCTCGATAGATCCCGGCCACAAACTGAGCGTCTCTCCGGCCCAGCAGTGGTACGGCACCGAGACCATCTACATCTCGGCCAAGGACCCGTACCACCCGGCCACAACGAGCTCCATCGCGGTCACGGTCAAGGAAGTGGACCAGCCGCCCCAGCTCAAGGGCAAGCTGACGGGGCTGACCTTCGACGAGGACATGATGTCCACGACCTCGCCCCTAAGCTCCATCTTCACGGACCCCGAGGGGGACCCGATCAGATACACCATCGGGCCAACGATCCATGTGAAGGTCATCAAGAACCCGGACACGACCCTCACGCTGACCCCGACGGCCGACTGGAACGGCGATGAGAACCTGGTCGTTGTGGCCTCGGACGGCACCTATGACACGACATACCAGGACACCATCGTTGTCAAGCCAGTGAACGACCCGCCGGTCATAACCGCCCACAGCCCCAAGGACGAGAACCCCCAGGTCAAGGAAGGCGACAGCATCCTCATCTCGGTCACGGCCAGCGATGTGGAGGGTGCGTCCCTGACGTACAAATGGGAGGTGGACGGCTCCCCGGCCGGGGCCGGCATGAGCACTTTCAAGTACGAGCCGCAGTACGGCGACGCCGGCGACAGGACGGTCACCGTAGAAGTGCGCGACGGGGAGCTGACGGCCACCCACACGTTCCATGTTAATGTCCTCCAGGGCAACCGGCCCCCCACGGTCAGTATCACGAGCCCGTCGGCCGGGGCCGAGTTCGACACCGGGGCCTCTATCACATTCATAGCCGACGTCAGCGACCCGGACGACGTGCAGCTTCGGCACATAGAATTCATGTGGACAGTGGACGGCCAGGCCATGAGCACCGACCTGGAGTTCACCAGCAAGCTGTCGTCGGGCTCCCACACGGTGACCCTGAAGGTCTCGGACGGGGAGTTCGAGAGGGCAGACTCGGTCAGCTTCTCGGTCAAGGAGAAGGCCGGCAACGGGGTCCCGGGCTTCGAGGCCTGGGCCATGTCCCTGGCCCTGGTCGCGGCCCTGGCACTGATGGCCTTCCGCAGGAAGGCTTGAGCCCGTCTAGGGGATCGTTCAGAGGACTACCTCGAGGTCGGCCCAGCCCTGGAAGGCGTCGTAGACCTTGAGCTGGCGGGTCCTGTCGATGATGAGCATGTTCTTCAGGTTCGGGAAGTACCTCAGGAAGTTGTCCAGCTTCACGAATATCTTCTTCAGGGTTATGAGCTCCACATAGTGGTTCAGGACGGCTATGTTGTCGAACATGAGGAAGTGCGTGGCCTTGAGGTCGATGTTGGCCTCCTTGGAGATGGGCCCGCCCAGTATGTTCATCAGGTCCTGGTCCAGGTCCGAGCAGAACGGGGAATTTAGAGGCACGACATGGGGCGGGAATTCACGCTTCTCGTTAGTGAGGGATGTGATTATGTCGATGATATGGATGCGGTCGAGGTTCAGGTCCTTGTTCTTCATGAGCTTGAGCAGGTAGGCGGCCGGTCGGTCCACGGATATGAGGATGCCGCGCCAACCCCGTAGGTTCATCATGGTCTCTAGCATGAACAGGACGAACTCATGCATGTGGATGTACTCGACCGAGAAAAGGACCCGATTGCCCTTCTCGTGGTCCAGGGCCTGAAGAATCTTATCGCGCGAGGGCCGTATCACGCGGTTGGCATATGTCGATAGGTCCGCATCGAAGGACATCCCGAGGCATCACTCCTGGCCGCTGCTGTCCCCTTTGCTCCCATCTCCGGTTACATTGGGCCCGTACCTCTCCTTCAGCTTGAGCTTGAGCAGGTGGCCTCGGTACTCCTCGTCCGTGATCTCCCCTTTGAGCCAGCGCGTCTTGAGGTGCCGCCTCTTGGCCTCGAAGGATGACCGTAGCTGCGGCTGGGCCTCCTCCTGTCCAGGGCCAAGCCTGCCCACCTCGGCGGGAAGCCTCATCCCGCACTCGTAGCAGAACTTGTTGCCCTTCTTGTTGACCGAGCCGCACTCGGGGCAGACTATCGCCATTTCATCGCCTGGTGTTCTTGTTCCTTAGGAGAACCATGGAACATCTAGACCGATTGAGTATTACAAACCCATTATATATAATTGCGAGGTAAATCTAAATGAAGCAGTATGCAAAAAGGCCATTTCTTTTACCAAATGCTATCGGCATACTTAGAATATCTGGCTCTTGGGCTCGATCCATCCGGTGGCCACGGCACCCAGGCCGATTATGGAGCCCTCCCCAATGACCGCCCCGACATTGATGGAAGCGTTGATGCCTGTCTTCACATCATCCCCCATGATGACACCGAGCTTTCGCAGGCCCGTGTTCACCGGTTTCCTCTTGACAAAGGAGGTAATGGTCCGGCCGTCAAGCCGCAGGTTGGCGACCTTGGTCCCGGCGCCCAGGTTGCACCGGCGGCCTATGACACTGTCGCCCACGTAGTTGTGATGGGGGACGTTGGTCTCGTCCATTATAATGCAGTTCTTGACCTCCACGCTGGCCCCGATGTGGCACCGGTTCCCGATGTAGGTGCTTCCACGGATGTAGGTCCTGGGGCCGATGCGCGTGTCCTCCCCCACGATGACGTTCCCCTCGATATAGGTCCCGGTCTTGACGACGGACCCCCGGCCCAGCTGGAGGGCCCCGTGGACGGTGACGCCCTTCTCGACCTGGCCCTTGCCTGATTTGGACCTCATCCCCTTCATGAGGAACTCGTTGGCGGCCAGCAGGTCCCACGGGACGCTGATGTCTATGTACGGCGCCTTGAGCTGCAGGGCGTAGGGCCGTTCCTCGGGGCCGAGCCGCAGGATGGATTCCGTAAGCTCGTACTCGCCCCTGGGGCTCTGGCCGGTCTGGTCGATGGCCTCGAATATCTTGGGCGTGAAAAGGTATAGTCCCGTGTTGATGCAACGGCTCGGGGGCCGCTGGGACTTCTCGATGATGTCCTCCACGATGCCCGATGCCGCATTGAACTTCACCACGCCGTAGCGTTCGGGCTCCAGGACCTCGGCGACGGCGATGACTGGGCGTTCCTGCTTTCTGTGGGCCTGGGCCATCGCCTTGAGGGCTGTGGCGGTGGCTATCACATCGCCGTTGAGGCACAGGAACGGTTCGGTCATGACATCCCGGGCCATGCCGACCGCCTTGGCGGTCCCGCTCCTCTCCTTCTGTTCGATGAAGGTGGCCTTGACGCCCTTGATGGATTCTAGATAGGCCTGGATCTCCTTGCGCTGCCAGCCGACGATGTACGTGATGTCCTTCACGCCGGCCTTGACCAGGGCATCGATGGTGTGCCTAATGCACGGCTTGCCGGCCACCGGTAGCAGAGGCTTCGGAAGGGTCGCTGTCAGGGGCATCATCCTGGTGCCCTCTCCGGCGGCGAGTATCAGGGCCTTCATGGTTAGCAAGTAAATATTGTACGGTTAAAAGGGTTTCGAAGATGGCCCTCAATCGCCATAGGCCTGCTCGCTATGGAACTTGTCGTCGAGCCCCTTCTCCTCGGTCTTCTTCGATACCCGCAAGGTCATGGTCTTGCTCAGGACGAAGAATATACAGTAGGTCACGAGGAAAGCGTAGGCCGATGCAAAGGCGACCGCCGCGACCTCCTTGCCGAAGAAGGCAAAGCCCCCGTAGAGCAGGCCGTCGGCCCCCGCCGCATTGATGGAGACCGTGCTGAAGACCCCCAGTAGCACGATGCCCGTGAACCCCCCGATGCCGTGGACGCCCCAGACATCGAGGGCGTCGTCCCACTTGCGGCTGTTCTTGAACCTGACCGCCATGTAACAGACGAAGCCTGCGGCCATGCCGAGAAACATCGCTGCCTGCGGCGTGACGTAGCCCGCCGCCGGGGTGATGACGACGAGCCCCGCGAGCCCCCCGGTCAGGAACCCGACCATCTTGAACTTCCGTTCCATGCCCCAGTCCATCATCATCCATACAAAAGCAGCGAAGCCGCCCGCGATGGCGGTGTTGAGGAAGGCCACGACGGCCACATCGTCCATGGCGAAGGCGTTGCCGGCCGTGAAACCGAACCAGCCGAACCACAGTATCGACATGCCGATCGCGACCAGCGGGAGGTTGTGGGGCTTGTCCTTGACCGTCCTTGGCCCGAGGAAAAAGACCGTGGCGAGGGCGCTCATGCCCGCGATAGCGTGGACCACGATGCCGCCGCCGAAGTCCTTCACGCCCCATTGCATGAGGGCGCCGCCGCCCCAGACCATGTGGACGAGCGGATAATATATCAGCAGCTGCCACAGGACCAGGAATACGAGGTAGCCCTTGAAGGTGACGCGGTTCGTGAAGGCCCCCGTGATGAGCGGTGGCGTGATGACCACGACCATGAGCTGGTAGGCGATGAAGACATAGAGGGGCAATGCCGGGCTGGCCGGCGAGGCGGTCGAGCTGGACATGTTCAAGAGGAAGGCGTAGTTCAGGTTCCCTATGACCCCGTAGACGTCCCCGCTGAAACAGAGCGAATAGCCCACGACGACCCATAGGATCGTGGATAGCCCGAGGGCGACGAAGCTCTGCATCATGATGGCAATGACGTTCTTTCGGCCAACGAGCCCGCCGTAGAACAGCGCCAGTCCCGGTGTCATGAACATCACCAAGGCGGTGGCGAAAATCATGAATGTCGTGTCGGTCGGATTGAAGTTCGGATCAAACATGAAATACCACAACCTGGGCCTTTTTCTCCATCCCGAAGGCCACGTTTCAAGGCCCTCTGGTCCGATTGCGGCGCTCACCTTGTCCCTAATCTATATAATTGGTGTATAAGAAATAACCAAGAAATGAGCTATTTTGATAATCCTTGAAACATATGAAAAAACATTGAAACTCTACCGCTTCGTCCGTGGGGAACGGGCCCGAGAGCCCTTCTTGGATGGCGGGCGACCCCTCTTCGTTCCTGACCTTTTTCCGGTGGCCTTGGCAAGGTGCGCCAGCACCGTGCCCAGTCCCTTCGACAGCGGGATCCTTGCATCCCAACCCAAGACCTCCTTGGCCTTGGCAACCGAGGCCACGCTGTGCCTCACGTCCCCTGGCCTTGGGGGCTTGAAAATCGGCTCCAGCCTCTTGCCGGCTGCCCGCGCGACCTCCGAGGCCAGCGCCTTGATGCTGGTCCCCTTTCCCGAGGCGATGTTGATGACCTGACCGTCTGAACCCTTGTTCTCTGCGGCAAGCTCGAAGGCCCTGGCCACGTCCCCCACGAAGACGAAGTCCCTGGTCTGGCCTCCGTCCCCGTAAATGACCGGCCGCTGGCCCTTCATGACCTTGTTGACGAACGCCGGGACGACGGCCGCGTACTGGGAGCCCGGATCCTGCCGTGGGCCATACACATTGAACATCCTGAGTACAGTCGCCCCTAGGCCGAACATGTCGTTGTATGCGAGGCAGTAGTCTTCGGCGGTCATCTTGCTGCCCGCGTAGGGCGAGGCCGGCCTCAAGGCCAAATCCTCAGTGACCGGGAGCTCTTTTTCGGGCACGTCCCCGTAGACCGCGGCGGACGAGGCGAAGATGAGCTTCTTGACCCCGGCGTTCCGTGAAGCCGCAAGGACCTTCTCGGTCCCAGCGATGTTGATATCGTCGTTCTTCTCGGGCTCAAGGACGCTCCCGGGGACCGAGATATAGGCCGCCAGGTGGAAGACGTAGTCGATGCCTTCCGGGAGCTTGGCCAGTTTCCGGATATCCTCCTTTATGAACTGGCCCTTGAAGCCCGCGAGGTTCGCCATCTTCCCGGTGGACAGGTCGTCGATTACTACGACCTCGTTCCTCTGGGAGAGATGATGGGCCAAATTGGAGCCGATGAACCCGGCCCCGCCCGTGATGAGGACGCGCTTGCCCTCCATGCTCAGCGCTTCCTCTTGGCATCGGCGATCCTTTGTTCAAGGCCGCCGTCCGTCTTCTCGGTCTCTATCTCGGCCATGAGCTCGGATTTAAGGGATTCCTGGGACTCGGAGACATTGACGTCGCCGGAGGTCGCCACCTCCATGGATGTGTTTATCATCTCGGCGGCGGCGTCCACCTTGTTCATGGACACCTGTAGGTTGCTCAGCATCTTCTCCATCTGCTTGGTGTCCACGCCGAGGTCCTTCTGGTAGCCCTTGAGCAATCCACCGATCTCCACGATCTCCTTCAGCCCGGACTGCATCTCGACCAGGTCCAGCATGACCGTGGCCATCTCCACCATGCCCTTGATGACGTTGACCTGGTTGTTCATGAGGGCGAACCTCTTCGAGGCCAGCCTGAAGCCCTTCTCGTCCCCGCCCTTAAGGGCCTCCCGGGCCTCGAGCCTGGACTTCTCCCGCTTCCGCGTGAGCTCCTTTTCTCTCTTTTCGAGCTTCTTCTCGGCCATGGCCAGCTTCGTCCTTATCTCGCCCGGCGACATCTTCTTCTTGAACAGCACCATGGGAACACCCATCCTTGCGTGATGATAATGTCTCCGGACCGTTAAAAACGCATCGTTCGAGCGTGGATACAGGGCCCTGCTTCGGGGATGATGGATAAGGAGCACCCCAAGGGTATCGAGCGCTGCCGTCCCTGAACAACATTAGGGGGTGTGCGGGGTGCTCGGCAATCGTTCTGGGGTCCTAGGGTATTAAAGGCTTATTTTACAAAAGTTGAAAGAATACACTGGAAGGAATATATGCTATGCGGATGAGAACGGGAAAGGGGTGGACCGAGGCCAGGTCCATCAGACGTTGACCTCGTCCCAGGCGTCGTCCACGAACTCCTCGGCGCAGACATCTTTGGTGGTCCTGCGCAGCTCCGGCGGGACTATCATGACGGGCACCGGAACGGTCCGAAGCACGGTCTCGGTCTTGTTGCCCATGAGACGTGCCAGGGGCCCGGTCCGACCGTGGCTTCCCATCACGATTATATCGGCCTTGAGCTCCGCGGCCCTCCGGATTATCTCCTTGGCCATGTCGGTGCCGATCCGTACCTCGGGCTCGACTACTATGCCCATGTCGAGGCCCCGCTTCTTGGCCTTCTCGGGGATGTGCATGTAGTCTTCGGCCTTGACCTTCTCCTTGCCGCTGGCGTCCTTGAGGGACTTTGCGACATGCAAAGCCACGACGCGCGTGCCAAGGTTCAGCTGGTTGGCGAACTGGATGGCCTCCCAGGCCGCCATCTCGGCCTGTTCCGAGCCGTCCATGGCGACCAGTATGACGACCCTGTGAACCCCGGGGGTCACCCCGCCCGCCTTGAGCTCGTTGAACTTGTGAAGGTAGGCCTTTGAATAGTATGGTTGGATGATTATCGGGATGTTGGCGTTCTTGATGAGGTGCTCGTGCAGGGACCCTATAAAGGAGTCCTTGGGGTCCTTGTTCCCCTTCATGCCCATGCAGAGGAGGTTTATATCCTCGTCCTTCTTTATAAGCTTCTCCACGACCTTCTTGGAGTCGCCCTTCTTGGACAGGACCTTGACGTTGAGATTTATGCTCTCGCCGGCCGCCTTGACCTCTTCTGCAATGCTCTCGCAGGCCTCGAACGAGTGGCACTCGCACTCGTCTTTGAAGAAACTTGCCTCTTCCACCGGGACGACGACGATAGGGTCGGCGCCAATGAACTTGGCGATCCTCAGGCCCTGCAGTACCCCGGCTTTCGCATGGTCGCAACCGTCCGTCGGGATGAGTATCTTCTTGAAGTACCTCATTAGAACACCAACCCATATATGCCGTTCTTCGCTCTCGGCGATTAGGGAAGGTTCTGCAGGTATTAAAAACTTAATGTCCCTCGGCCCGGGAAGGCCGCGAAAAGATATTTATCGGCCTAGGCCCATCGAACCTCTATGTCCAAGCTGACGTGGGTCAAGGTGGGCGCGACCTGGAGCGAGATTATAAGGGATTTCACAGGGCAGAGGCCCAGGGAGGCCTTCGTCACCTACAGGGTCATCACCGAGCCCGGCCCCGACAGTGGCGGCGAGATCGAGAAGCAGACCAAAGGCAAGGACGACGATGACACGTCGACGTATTCGCCCGAGGACCTGGTGAGCGAGGGGACCCTGCTGGACATGGACCCCGAGCAATCGGAATGCACCGAGATAAATTGCGAGTACTTCTTCATGGAAAGGACAGAGAACGTCAACGTGGACACATTTTCACGCGGAGCTTACAAGTTCATCAGGAAGGTCCAGGGGGATTGCCCCCGGTGCGGCGGCGGGGAAGGCGGTTGCCAGGACTGCAGCGGCTCGGGTGAGTGCCCGACCTGTAGCGGCAACGGGGAGTGCGGTAACTGCAGTGGCAACGGCAAGTGCGGCGACTGCGACGGGGAAGGCAAGTGCTACAGCTGCGAAGGCGAGGGAAAGTGCACGACCTGCGAAGGCAAGGGCAGGATCGATAACGGGCCATGCGATTCCTGCAATGGGACCGGAAAGTGCGAGAATTGCGGCGGCTCTGGCAAGTGCCCGACCTGCGGAGGCTCACGGCGGTGCGCGGAGTGCAACGGGACCGGAAAATGCGGCGACTGCCACGGGTCCATGAAGTGCACCTCATGCAACGGGTCGCTCAAGTGCCGCGATTGCGGCGGTGTCGGGAAGGCTAAAACCTCGGACGAATACTGGTACGACATGGCCACGGGCGTGGCCCTTAGGTACACGAAATCCATCAACGGTAAGGTCGTAATGGAGAGGAAGGTCACATCGATGGGCATCAGCGGAGCGCCATCGCCTGTCTTTGCGAGGCCTACGCAAGTCTACGTACAGCCGACGGTACAGGTGACCACATACGTTTCACCGCAGCCCCCGCTCCCGAGGCCGACGCTCCAGGTCCCGGACAACTGCCCGAACTGCGGCAAATCGTTGAGGGCCGTCGGGACGCCGGTGTTCTGCCCGTTCTGTAACACCAGGCTTCTCCAGTGAGGACCCTAGGACGGGTTGTTGACAAGGTAGTTGTAGGTGTCGTTCACGCTGCCGTTATCGCCGGAGAACTTCACCATGGCCGCGTAGATGTCCGAGTTACCATCCGTGGGGCTCGCGTTCCCGGTGTCGCTCCAGGTCAGGTAGGCGGTGTCGTTGGTCACGCCCATACCCAGATAGTCCCCCACGAAACCGCTCCCATCCCCAGTGACATCGCTCCAGTAGGACCTGCCGCCCAGATCACCGTCGAACAGCTTGTCCGTGACATTGAGGTTGATACTGAAGTTCTGGCCGCCATCAACTGAGACCGCGTAGGTCACACCGAGGAGTGTCTGCTTTGGGTCGTAGCGACGGTCATAGAACATCACATGGACCCAGCCCTGGCTCGAGACCTGTGGATAGGGGAAGAACTGATCGGCGCCGTTACCGAGGGTATCGTTGTTGATCCGCACATAGGACTCGTTCCATGTATCGCCCCAGTCGCGACTGAAGGCCAGGAAGGCGTCGGGGTCCCCGGTCCTGTTGTCGGTCCAGGTGACGTAGATGCTTCCCCTGTAGGGCCCATCGCCGTTGTCGATGGCCATGCTTGGCAGGTCCGGCACCCGGTAGGTCGCGTTCTTGAGCGGCGAGTTGTTGGGCACCATCTTGGCTATGTCCCGTATAGGTTCCCAGGTGCTGCCCTCGTCGCGGGACCTCGTGTAGTGGATCGAATCGTCGGTGTAGTCATGCCAGGTGACATGGATGGTGCTGTCCTTGTCCACCTGGACGTACGACCCCTGTGCGTTCGTGTCGGCCGTGATGTCCGCGATCTTCCGCGGGAAGCTCCAGGTCCTTCCCTGGTCCGTGGATTTGCTGATTACTATCTGGCCGACGACATTCCCCGTGAATATGGTCCAGGTGACGTAAACGTTGCCGTTGTTCAGGTCGACCGCGAGCCATTCCTTGTCGTTGAACTGGCCCCTTCCGCTTATCCATGCCGTGTGCACGATAGAGACCTGGTCGAAGGAGTCGCCGCCGTTCGAGGAGTGGGCCACGAAGATCATGTTAGACCGGCCCGTGTGGACGGAATGCCTGTTGTAGCCGACACCGGCCAGATAGACGTTGTCGTTCATATCGAAGCCTAGGGCCGGGTCGCAGGCCGTGCCCATGCCCGTGAGGGCCGATGGCGGGCCGCCCCGGTAGCCAGGAACGATCCCGTCGATCCAGGTCTTGCCGCCGTCCTTGGTCGTGTAGTAGTGGAGCCAGACGTCCTGGGACGGATTGTTCAGGTCGTTGGATGAGGCCACGATGTTCTTCGGGTCCTTGGGATTGATGGCCACGGAGGTCTCGGCCGACGGCCTGCCGCCCGTGGAGAGCGGGAAGTTGCAGTCATTGTCCGTGCAGTCGACGAAGGGGTAGACCGGCTTCGGCGGAAGCACCTCGTTCGTCGTTTTCTTGCCCTCGAAACGGTAGAAGTATCCGGCCAGGGCTGCCACTAGCAGGATGACGACGAGCAGTATGGCAAGCCGCTTCTTCCTTTGATCCAGGGTCCACCACCGGTCCGATATATGACCTTATTAATATTTGATATTTATAGTACAATTATTTAATTTGATTGAAATAACAAATATCATGTCGAGGGAATGTAAATAACAGAATCGACCGGCTGGAAAGAAGGAATGACGGTCGACTTGACAATGGTCGATTATTATCCCTTTCATCTTATGTCAATGTAAAAAATAGCATGATGATTTTTACATAGTAGTAGATTGTTGGGGAAGATATATATATCGAACAGGCGATTTCGCTTCCGTATGTCCGCCAAATCACATTACTCCATGAGACGTGGCCTGAGGTCCGACCGTGCCGGGGCCATCGAGGGCCTGCCGCTCTACCTGATAATCATCATAGTGATCACCGTCCTGGGCCTTGGCATCATTCTCGGGATGATGAACACCATAAAGCCACCGAAGACGCTAGATAAAGTCGTCCTTTCCACCGAGACTATCGCGGTCAAGGACGGCAACAATGACGGGACCTATGATGTCAAGAACCAGGCCCTGACGGTCAAGGTCGTGGACAACAACGGGGACCCGGTGAAGGGAGCCGTGATCAGGCTCACCGGATGCAACGTCTCCGAGAGTGGGTCGACGGCCTACGGGACCACCGATTCCAACGGCGAGGTCAAGTTCAAGGCCCTAAGCTGCCAGGTCATAGGGACTGACACGGGTCACATCACGGTTACCGTGGAAAAGAGCGGGATGGGCAAAAAAGAGGCCACGATTACGGTCATCCCGACCTAGGGCTTCTCGGGACGATAGCTGTTCAATCCCTGGACCAGAGGGCCCTGTATCACCCAATGGTCCGAGCGTGGGTTCTGCGAGATATATCTGTGCTCAAGCTCGATGCGGATGGTCGCGTTAGCCCCGAACGGTATCAGTTCGCCGAGGGCCAAAAACTCTCCCCGCGACGAGTTGTATAGGCCGTTCTTCCCGGACATCAGGTACCTGTAATCCTTGGCCTGACCGGCCTTGATGGTCATGTTACCTGACCAGTGGACGCGCAGGGTTGGGACCGGTCCGCTCTCGGATATCTGCTGCACGATCTCGATGTAACCTTGGCCTGTGGTGTTTGCCCCCCACGCGTCGAAGAATGTCATGTTGCTGCCCTGGGATCTCACGGGGACCGGCAGGTCCGCAACGCAGCTCCCGTCGCAGGCGAGCTTGGCCGAATAGGACCATTCGTTGTAAGGCTCAAGCATCGAAAAGGTCACGACACCCGCGACGGTCCCGCCCATGAGGATGCCTATGGTCGCCAGGGTGGCGAGCCTGGTCCGCGCTGGAAACTTTGTCCTGTTCTCGCCATGGAAGTGGAAGGCTGTGTATAAGGCGAAGCCCAGGCAGATGAGCGCGATGATCAATGCTGAATATGCCGTGTACATGAGGTCTGGGTCAGAGGCCGAGAAGTACTCGAGCGCGATACTGATGAATATAAACAGGACGAAGAGGATGGCCAGAATGACGGAGCCCGGGAAGGGCGGGGCGATGGGCCTAGGCCGGGCGGGCTCGGGCCTTGCGCTCGGCTGGCCCCCCTCCGGCGGTGGTCCCTGCCGCGCCTGTGTTGGCCGCGGGCCATATCGCGTCCTAGATGCCATGGAGCGTCCGTTCCTATCCAGAACGGGTACGGTCCGAAACGACGGATAACCGTTTCGCTTCCGGCCATTTTAGAGGCCGAGCTTGGCCCCGAGGGCCTTGGGCACATTCTCCGAGGCCAGGACATGGATGTGCACGCGGTCATCGCTGTCGACGGTATCCTTGAACGAGGCCATGGCCTCGTCGGCGATGCGCCCCCATTTGTCGAGCTCATCATCGCTGCCGCAGATCAGAACGAGCCGGAACCTGTTGAACCCCTTTCGGTCCCGCTCCGTCCGTCCGTCCTGCAACGTGTCGACGAGCTTGCCTGGCCGAGTTGCTCCTCCCATCTTTCCGACGGGTAACAGGCGAACCATGAGACGCCCGCCGACCCGGACAAGAAGTCCGCCTATTCCATCCCCTGGCACATCATGTTCGATAATCTCGAAGACCTCGTCGGGGCATTGGCAGCCCAGGGCCCCCGTCACGAGCTCCTTGATGGCCCCCTCGAGCGCATTCCCCTTTGCAGCTTTCGTCATCGTCTACCCCCGAGCCTAGACAAGAAAGTCCAATAACAGGTCCACGAAACGCGCCCCGGCCTCGATGAACGGATAATGGCCGGCCCCATCGATGAGCTCGAGCCTCGCTCCGGGTATCAGGTTTTTGATCTCCTCGGTGGACGCCAGCGGTATCGCGTCCTTGGTGCCCTGCACGATGAGCGTCCTCGCCGTTATCCTCCGGAGTTCCTCGCGCACGTCGTATTCACGGACTGAATCCCAGACCGCGAGGCCGGTCCGGGCCCTGACCTTGTGGACCGGCACCTTCGCGGCCCAGGATTGATCCCCGAACCATGACATGTGGATGGAGGTGAAGTATCTTATGAAATATTCTTGCGGGTCCCTCTTCCTCAGGTCCCTGTCCTTCAGCACCCTGTCGAACTCGTCCCTTTCCTTGGCCGGCAAGGAAGCGAGCGTGTTCTGTATCCACGGTCTTTGCCATATCGCGTACCTGGCCCCGACGGGGGCGACCATGACGAGCCCTTGGACGGAGCCCGGGTACTTGGAAGCGAAGAGGCCCCCGATGATGCCGCCCCAGGAATGGCCGACGACGTTCACCTTCCCGAGGCCCAGGACCTTCCTGAGCTCCTCCAGGTCCTCGACATCGTCCATGAGGGTAGCCTTCGAGTAGTCCTGGCCCTGGCGCTCACCGGACCGTCCGCGGCCACACTGGTCGTAGATGATGAGATCGAGATTATCCGCCAGCGGGGCCACATGCGGTAAAAAGTTCGAGCTGTCAAGGACCATGCCACCGTGGACAAGGATCGTAGGCGGGCCCTTCCCCAGCCGCTGGTAGAACAACTCGCAGCCTCGGACCTTGGCGTAGCAAACCTTGACCCGTTTGACTTCGGCCGTGGTGACCGCCTCTATAGGTCGTCGATGGCTCAGGCCTTGTGGCCGTTGGAGACCGTCGCGACAATGTCGGGCTGGGCCTTGATGGCCTTCTTGACGGCGCACAGGTCCACGGCCTTCAGGAGTGCGTCCTTGTACTTTTCGGGGAAGTCCGCCGGGACCCGGATGTCCATCGAAATTCTCTTGACCGCGCGCGACCTGTCGTCGCGGTCCACGGTGAGCTTGATGTCGATGTCCTTGTACGGTATGTCACGCTCGATGCAGAAGTACGCGACGTTCGTCCCTGCGCAGGTCCCAAGCGATGCGAAGAATAGCTCCAGCGGCGTCGGTGCCGAGTTGTTACCGTCATCCATCTTGGGCTGGTCCGTGCTGACCGTGAAGTCCCTGACGGAGGCGTCGACCTTCATGCCGCCCTTGAGGTTGATGGTAATCTCGTGGTGCATCGACCCACCCTCGGGACACGGGGTCCCGGCCCTAACATTCATACCCGTATTATTTAAACCAATCTAGCAGAAATGATATGTTATGACACGGGATGAGGCTCCGGCCCTATACGAGGCTCACGACGACCCGGTGGAGGATGTCCACGGTGAACCCCACGTTCTTCATGACGTTCTTGAAGTTGTGGTAGACCTCCTTGCGCTTGATCTTGTCCATGGTGACCTCGCCGGTCAGCAGGAAGGAGATGGCATCCAGGTAGGACCGCTCGACGTCCTTGTGAAGCCTTCGCATGGGGGGAACGAGCTTCTCGGCCTCCCGCGGGCTTCCCTCGAGGAGCTGTATGGCGTCTGAAAGGGCCTGGACGGCCTTGGACAGTATCTCGGCCATGTACATTATCGGTTCGTCGGGGCTCACCTCGAACTCCAGCATCTCCTTGGCCGTGTCGGAGGCGGAGTCCACGATCCGGTCCATCTGCCTCGACAGGTCGTAGATATCGGTCCTGTCGAACGGTGTGGAGAAGGCCATGATGAGCTCGCCCTCCATGTGCCACCGGTAATCGTCGGCCTCCTTCTTCAGGCGGTTGAAGTCGTCCGGTGTGCCCTTGGCGTCGGCCTCGAGCCATTTGACGAAGGCCACGATGGACATGGTCGTGAGTTCGGCCTGCCGCCGGAGCATTCCATGGAAATCGTACTTGGGAGGGAATAACCGGTCTATCATCTTCTTCTTCGGCTCGGCGACGGTGGTCTTCGGACCTGCCTCGCTCCCCTTTTCCGTCTCGTCGTCCGTCATGTCCATCACCGTCATTGGCCCGTCAGATTATAAATCCTATTAGCGGGTATAGCAGCGCCGCGACGCCCATGGTCGCGGGTATCGTAATGAACCAGGAGAGAAGCATCTCCTCCCCAACCCGCCAGCTGACCATCCTCACGCGGTCACCGGCGCCCACGCCCAGCACGCTGGAACCGACCACTTGCGTCGTGGATATAGGCCCGCCCAGGAGGGTGGATGTGAGGACCGCCGTGGCCGAGGACACCTGCGAGCTGAGGCTGTGGATGGGTTCGAGACGGTAGATCTTCTGGCCCAGGGTCTTCATGATTGTCCAACCGCCACCCAAGTATCCCATAAGCATGATGACCCCGGTCACGATTCTGATGGCGAACGGGACGTCCGTGCCGGACACGAGGCCCGCAGAAAGAAGGGCCAGCATTATCACTCCCATGTGCTTCTGGGTGTCGTTGGCCCCCTGGCTGTAGGCCAGCAGGGCCACCGTGCCCCACTGGAGCCGCTTGAGCCATTTGTTCGCCCTGCGCGTCTTGTTCCTGAGAGAGAAGGTGATGCCCTTTTGGAGGGCAAAGGCCATGCCGAAGCCTATGGGGGGCGAGATGAGCAGGGCGATCAGGACCTTGAGGACACCGGAGATGTGGTGGTCCGGGCCCATGACCGCCGTGAACCCCCACTGCACTTGGTAGATGCCCTGAGAAACGATGGCGGCCCCGACGAGGCTCCCGATGAGCGCATGGGTCGAGCTCGAGGGCATCCCGACCTTCCAGGTGAACATGTTCCAGATGGTGGCCCCTATGAGCCCGGTCAGGAGGGTGACCAGGAGGGTGTGTCCGGGCTCGATGAGGATGATCTTCTGGACCGTGTAGATAACGGCGCTGCCGCCGACCAGGGCGCCGAGGAGCGTGAAGGTGGCCGCGAACATGATGGCCTTCCTGATGTCCAGTGCACCGGATGCGATGACAGTGGCGACCACCGAGCTAGCGTCATGGAACCCGTTGGTGAAATCGAAGAACAAGGCCAGTCCTACGACAATGGCCGCTATCAATACGAGGCTGATGGCCATCCCAGCAACATCCGTCCATCCATTGGACTGCTTTGAGACAGGCATTATCCTGCTTGCCTATAAATATAGAGGAGAAATCCCGTCGGCCGCGGTCCGTTGCACATATAATAATTGTAATGATAGATTTTATAGGTTCATAAATCATCTGGCCATTGAAGTCCCCGTGGTCCCACGACCATCAGGGCCACCGGGACCACGTCAGGGAAGGTAGGACGGATGGAGTTCATCTCCGAACTGGTCGGCCGCGAGAAGAGCGTGGAGACCCTACTCGGTCTCCTCGACCAGGCCATCGCCTCGAAGGGAAGCCTTGTGTTCATCACGGGCGAGGCCGGCATAGGCAAGACGCGGCTAGTCCAGGAGCTCATGAAGAGGGCCGCGGCCAAGAACGTCCAGTGCCTGGCAGGCCGGTGCCTATACCAGGAGGGCGCGGACCCTTACCTACCCTTCATCGAACCGCTCAAGCGGTTCCTGGCCGGCTCCGGCGAGGAGGACGATGTCCAGTACAGGATACCCATGGGCCTGTCGGCCATGGGCCTCGATGACCGGGGGACCAGGACCAGGGAGGCCCTTCCCATGGGCCTCATCGGGATAGACTCCGACGATGATTCCAAGGAAGAGGACGACACCGAGGCGGGCCGGCGCAAGAGCCTCACGGACATAGACTTCGGCAAGGAGAGGGACAAGATGTTCTCCACCGTGTCCTATCTCCTACGGGACCTCTCCATGGACAGGCCCATGCTGTTCTTCCTCGACGACCTCCACTGGGCCGACAGCTCGACGCTGCAGCTGCTCACATACATCGCGAGGAATATCAAGGACGTGAAGGTCCTATTGATATGCGCCTACAGGACCGAGGAGGTCGAGATGGGCGGCCGGAGGCATCCCCTCCGCGAGGCCCTGCAGATAATGAGCAGGGAGCGGCTCTTCGTCGACATGCGCCTGGGCAGGCTCGTCATCGAGGACACCAAGAAGATGATCATCTCGTTGCTGAAAGGATCCCAGCTCCCGGACGGCTTCGTGGAGAGCATCTTCAAGGAGACCGAGGGGAACCCGTACTTCATCGAGGAGGTCATCAAGTCCCTGGTCACCGAGGGCATCCTTGACCTCGCCGACCCGCACTGGTACATCAGGTTCGAACTGGCCGCCGTCAAGATACCATCCACCGTCAACGACCTCGTCATGAGGCGCATAAACAATCTGGACCAGGAGACTAAAAAGATACTGGAGATCGCCTCGGTCATAGGCGAGAAGTTCACCCTGGATCTGCTCACGGGCGTCACCAACATGCCGGAGGAGGACCTGGTGGATAAGCTCGATGCGCTCATAGAGAACAAGCTGCTCACCGAGGTGTCGGGCACCGGGGCGGACAAGTATAGCTTCACTCACAAGCTGATCCGAGAGGTAACATACAACGGCCTGAGCCGGGCCAAGGGCAGGCTCCTCCACAAGAAGGTCGGCGAGTGCCTAGAGAACATGCCAGAGAAGGCCATTGACAAGGAGGTCTACGCGCTGGCCTACCACTTCTCGCAGGGCAACGTCACCGACAAGGCCGTGGACTACACGCTGATGGCCGGCGACAAGGCCAGCAGCTCCTTCGCCCCAGAGGACGCCATCAACTACTACAACCGGGCCCTGGAGTTCATCGAGAAGCTCCAGCCATCGAAGGAGAACGACGAGCGGCGCGTGACGGTGCTCACGAAGATCGGCGACCACCACTACTTGATTGGCGAGTGGGACAGGGCCGTGGACTACTACTACCTTATGGAGAGGCGGGCCAAGAAGATGGACAACATGAAGATGGTCGGCCTCGCCAACCGGAAGATGGGCCAGATCGAGAGGCTCCGGGGCAACTGGGAGAGCGCCGTGCACCACTACGAAATGTCCCTTGAGATTGCAAGGAAGTACGGCGACGATGTCGGCAGGGCCGATTCGGAGAGGGGCCTAGGTTACATCCACTGGCGCAAGGGAGAGTTCGACGAGGCCATCAAGCATTTCGAGGACAGCCTCGAGATATCGAAGGACATAGGGGACAAGTTCATCACGGGTAGGACCTACATCGAGCTCGGCAACGTCCTCTCCGAGCGCGGCATCCTCGAGGGCGCCGAGTTCCACTACAATACTGCCATCGAGCTACTGGAACAGATCAAGGACTACATGGAGCTGGCCCGGGCGTACAACAACCTCGGCGATGTCTACATGAAGAAGGGCGACTGGATAAAGGCCATAGAACACCTCGAGAAGGCCGTCGCCCTGAGCAAGAAGCTCGGGGACCCGCACATGTCCGCTTGGGCCCACTTCAACCTGGCCGAGTGTTACTGCAAGAGCGGCAGGCTCGAGAAGGCATTAGCGAACCTCGAGGCCTCGAAGGAGCTGCTCGAGGGCTCGGACGACGTCGTGGGCCAGGCATACCTGTTAATTGAGTGGGGCGTCTACTACAGGTTCAAGAAAGAATGGGACAAGGCCAAGGAGGCCTTCGAGGACGGGCTCAGAAAGGTGGACGAGCTGGGCACACCGTCGGTCGCGGCTTACGCGTTCATGGAGGTCGCCATGATGTACCAGGACATGGGGGAGAACGCCAAGGCCGTGGACTTCCTCGAGAAGTCCAGGCAGATATACGAGCGGCTGAACGCCCCCATCTTCGTCGAGAAGATGTCGGACCTCATCAAGAAGCTCTCGAGGTAGGGAGGCTGGAGCGGTGACAGGGACACCCGCGGTGACCAAGGGAAGGACGACCATGGAGCGCATGGAGGAGCTCCAGCCGGTGGCCCCGTATATCGCGTTGCTCCTCTTCGTCATCTCAGTCATTTTCAGCTCGTTCCCGAGCACGGCGGGCTACCTCTTCCTTTGGGCCATGACAGGGCTTGCGGGCGTCCTCTTCCTGCGGCTCGCCTATCCGAGGGGCTTCTCATATGGTCTCTGGCTCCTGGCAATTTACATCTTGTCTGGCGTCGGGGCCTTTCTCATTTCAGGCTTCGTGCTCGGCGGCGTCCAGGGCATCGTCATAGGCCTCTTGCTGGAAATCCTTGCCATCTACACAATTTACCAGCTCATCGTCGAGATCAAGGGCATCAGGGATGCCATCGAAGGCCCGCGTGTCTCGCTCGGGCTCTGGACCCTGGCAGTGGTGCTGTTCTTCCTGACCGCCAACGGGGCCATGGGAAGCCTGGCAAGCTGGGTCAGGTCCGGAGGGAACCTCTACGGCTACATGGCTCTAGAAATGCTGGCCGTCCTACTGGTGCTGTTCATCTCGGCGAGGACCGAGGTGTGCGTATTTTACTTCGAGGAAGGGCCCCTGGCCCTGAGAAGAAGGGCCGAGCCGCCTGCGGTCAGCCTCGAATCCTCCACCGAGAAGGTCATCAGGTCGGCCAGGGACGTGGCATCCAGGACCCGCAAGGCCATAGCGCCGTCGAGCAAGGCCAAGGGCGCGGCGTCCGGGACCACGGGGCCGTGCCCCTTGTGCAGCTCCCCGAGAAAGGTGGTCATGAGGACCTGCCCGAACTGCGGCGTGGCCGAGAGGACCGCCGTGTGCGATGGCTCGGGCCATGTCTTCATACCGTGCCCGAGCTGCGGCAGGGCCAACTACACGGGGGACTACCGCTGCAAGAAATGCGACGGCAAGCTCGGCGAACTGATACTCTGCAGGAAGTGCGGCAAGGAGGCTGACCTGGGGGAGTGGAGGGTGGTCGGCGCGGGTGCCAAGGGGCAGAACGGCGGGTCGGAGGCGAAGGCCGGACCGTCGGAGACCTCCACATCATGATGTCATAATGTTCAGGTCGAGGGAGGGAGATTAGATGATCCTCAGGGAACCGGACTATGCGGGCTCGTGGTATCCTGACGATAAAGCGAAGGTCCTGAGGGCGATCAAGGACTTCGAGGCCAAGGCCAAAGCGCCCAAGGCCCTGAAGGGGGACCTCGTGGGCGGCATCGTGCCGCACGCGGGCTGGGTCTATTCCGGCAGGCTCGCATGCAACGTCATCAAGGTCCTCTCGGAGCACAGCAAGCCCGACACGGTCGTCATCTTCGGCACCCACATGTCCCCGGGCATGAGGCCGGCCGTGCTCGTCAGGGGCGAGTGGTGGACGCCCTTCGGGAACCTGCCCGTCGACCAAGACATCGTCAAAGCCCTGATAGGCCGGTTCAGGTTCGACGAGGAGACCCCGGAGTTCCACGAGTCCGACAACACCATCGAGCTCCAGATGCCCTTCGTGAAGCACTACTTCCCGGATGTCAAGGTCGTCACCATCGGGGCCCCGCCCGCGGACGTGTCCTTCGAGATGGCCGAGGTCATCGCGGCCGAGGCCAAGACGCTGAAGAGGAAGATCGTTGTCATCGGTTCGACGGACCTGACGCACTACGGGCCCAACTACGGGATGACGCCCAAGGGTGTCGGCTCCGACGCCGTGAAATGGGTCAAGGAGACCAATGACAGGAAGGTCATCGACCTCATGGTGGCCCTGGACGCCGAGAAGGTCCGCGAGGAGGCCCTAGAGCACCACAACTCGTGCTGCATGGGGGCGGCCAGCACGGCCCTGCACATGGGCAAGATCCTTGGAGCCAAGAAGGGAGAGATACTCGATTATTACACGAGCTACGATGTGGACCCGGCGACGAGCTTCGTGGGATACGTCGGCATCGTCTTCTGAAGGGCTTGAAGGCCGGTTGCTTTTTTCCAAACAACACTGGAATGTATTTAAAAGGCCTAAAACCATAACACATTCAGAGAAAGGCATCAAGGATGACCATGTACAATCCATATCCATACAGTTCCCCAGGTACCGGCGTTGGTTCGACCCCAATACATCCGGGAGCATTGCCGCAAACGCCCTCATCAGTAGTCCCACCGATGCTGAGGCCCATCGACCCGTCGCGGGTCCTCAGGGGCATGGCAAGAACATGTCTCGTATTCGGGATCATTGATTGCGCCATATTCTTCTTCCTCGCGTACGTCTCGTTCAATCTGGTCTCCGACCCCCTGGGCACGGAGGACCTTATGGCCACGGGCACAGCTATCGGCCAGATGTTCCTTCCGATCATCATCTATTTCTTCTTCATGGCGGTCTACGGGATCGTCCAGGCGATCCTTACTAGGGAGACGAAATCGGGGCGCGTGATTGCCATTGTGCTCTTGACCATCCTACCGGCAATCCTGCTCTTGACCATTGTAGGGCTCCTCATGCTCATCGTCCCCTATCTCAGGGGCATTCTCATCATCCTCCCAATGCTCGGCACCATCATAGGGTTCCACGTGAAGGCAAGGTCCTGCCTCCCGGGCCCGCCATCGCCTTTTCACAGGACACTGAACCTGCTGGAGGTGGGGGAGATAATCATCGCCCTGGTCTTGAGCCAGGTCATCGAGGTGTTCCTGGTGGGCAACCGGGGCTACGGGGCCGTCATTATGTACCTCGGGTTCATCTCGATGGGACTTCTCATGCTCTGGGAGTCCTTATGGGTCTACACCGCGGCCACGGTCAATCTGCTCCCGGCCGAGGTCGAAAGCCCTGCCGGGGGTCCGAGGCCGGTCAAGTCGAGGAGATACAGGGACGACCCGCTCTGGAGCACGGTCATGATATTCATCGTGGTCACGGCTATATGTGCCGTGGCCTTCAAGCCGCCGGTGGAGAAATACTTCATCGAACCGAAGCTCGAGATCAAATATGCGTCGGTCTCCAACAAGGGCCATGTATCTGTGACCGTCATCAACAAGGCCGGGAACCCTGTCATCGGAAAGATCCAACTTTGGGTGAACAACACGACCAATAGCTATCTGTTGGGCGAAACGGACCGGGTTGACGGGTTCGGGAAATGGGTGGTCACTGGAGACCTCACCGGCAAGCTAGATTACGATACAAAGGCCGGCGTCAATATCTCATTGACACTGGACGGTAAAGAGGTCACAAAGACCCACGTCCGATACCATACCTCAGGCGATTGCATGATCCCTATATCATGGATATTCATAGGGGTCGGGCTGACCATGCCATATTTCAGGAAGCGCCCTCGTGGCAGATGTCGACGGGATTTGGGATGAACGGAAGGCTGGCCCCGTGTTCACAGGCCCAATAAAGGATTTATATCTAAAGATTTGTTAAGGTCCGCTGATATTCCAGGAATGAACAAGTTGCCGAGGTAGCCAAGCCCGGATTACGGCGGCAGGCTCGAGACCTGTTGGTACGTTAGTATCGCGGGGGTTCGAATCCCCCCCTCGGCGCTTGACCTTTTTCCAAACTTCTCGGAGTGCTATAAAAAGAGGGAGTCTTTGACCTCGGCGGCCCGAGAGGACCATTTTCAAATCTATTCAAAAACATATATAACACCTATCATTCATCTATGTACATCTAACCCTTGTGAGGGACCCTCATGGTATCCTATAATGGAAGAACCAAAAGTTCTCGCGCCATTTTCCTGACCGTCCTGATAGCCATCCTGATGTGCGTCCCCATCAGCGCCATGGGCCGCATGGTGGGACAGTTCGAGGGCAATCAGGCGTCGGTAACGGTGGATTTCGCCACCGCTGGAAGCGTCGACAGTGCTGCGGTGATCCCGTGGAACTACACGGCCAAGACCCTGCACGCCACGATGAACGTGAGCTCAGCTCCGCACACGGACAGCGGGACCGACTACCCGCTGGCGCCCTCCATCAACGTAGCCGGCCAGGGCACGCCCGATTGGGCCTTCCAAGGCACGGGCTACGGCGCCTTCGGGTACCAATCCGGCTTCCAGGATGAATCAAAGGCATACAGCACCGAGCTCATCGAGGCCGGCAAGGCCGCCCCGCCGGGCATCCTTCTTCCAACGGGCGCATCGATCACCGACGGGAAGGTCCAGATCAAGGGAGATACGGCCAAGGTGAACTATTCGGACAACTACTTTGCTAACGGGGGCGCCTACAGGGTGGCCTTCTCGAAGAACTTCAACACGCTGTTCATAGGCGGGCCATACTTCGGTGTCGTTGCCAGGAACCTCAACGACGGCTCCGTCCGCAGGATCAGCCCCGACACCTACCCCGGCATCCCGGAATGGACGGTGGAGGACATCAAGTACGACGACGTCGACGACCTCCTGTTCATCGCGACCCTGGGCGGGCTGCAGATAATCGACTACAGGGCCATGGAGCCTGTCGAGGTCATCAACCGCTACTCGGACATCAACACGCTCTCCAACAGCATCTACTCGGTCGACTTCGACCCCGTCACCGGCATCCTGGCCATCGGCGAGTCCGGGGACATCGCGATCATCAACTACACGAGCAGGACCAAGCTCGCATATGTCGACCTCAGCTGGGCCATCGCCTATAATGTCGAGCTGGACATCGCGAACATGCGCCTGTGGGCCGCCACGTCCTGGAGCGCGGTCGGCGTGGACCTTACCAACTATCAAGTGAAGTACAAGTACACCACGACCTCGACCCCGCCCCTCCCGACGTCGCAGGCCCAGGACATAACATACGACGCGGCGCATGACAGGCTCTTCGTGGGCACAAGGGGAGGCGCCACCTCCGGTCTGACAATCATCAGCGTGCAGGCCGCGACGAAGGTGGACGTCACCGATGCGACGACGCCTGCGCTCACCAACAGGAACGTCTGGGCCCTGTCATACGACAAGGCGAACGACCTGATCTACATCGGGACCGACTGGTGCGTCAACGTCCTCACGCCGAGCCCGCTCGCCGTGGCCACAACATACAGCACGGTCACGACGCCGCCGATCGTCCACACCTATGACCAGGACGTCCTTTACGTACCTGGCAAGAACTACATGGCCGTGGCCAACTGGCTAGGCGCGTCCCTCATCGATGTGGGAAAGCACCAGAACATCCTGGACTACACCAATCTGTTGGGGCCGAAGATGCTACCATCCAGCGGGTTCTACGACATCAATGTCGACAACGGGCTGAACCTGGCCTTCGTGAGCCTTTACTACGGGGTCATCAGCATAGTGAACCTCACGACGGGGAACGTCGATGCCAACCTCACTGCAACCCAGTTCCTTGGAGGCTTCCAGTCCTGCTCCTATCTCTTGAAGACCAAGTACGACGAGGCCAGGCACTGGCTCCTCTCGGCATGCTACAGCGGCAACAACCCGTACCACGCATCCTTGGGCATCTACAACGTCTCCAGCAAGACATTCTACAAGTACTATGACGAGGGCACGACGCCAGGGCTGCAGCCAACGGCCGGCTACACAGGGATCATCTACGGGTTCGACTACGATTCCGCCTCTAACCAGGTGGTCGTGGCCCAGACCAACCAGGGGATCACATTGCTGAACATGACATCGAACTCGACGGTCAAGTACAACAGCGGCTCCACCCCGTCCGTCCCGAACACCTGGGGGCTCTACGATGTGACATTCATTGCTGCAAGGCAGGAGGCCGCCGTCGCGAACTACGGCTACGGCGTCAACATCTTCAACTTCAGCGCCGGGACAAGGACGGACATAAGGACAAGCACCAACCCGGCCCTCACGAGCAACTCGATAGACAAGATCGGCTCGGACCCCAAGAAGGCCTTCATCTATGTCGGCGGCTACGGTGGCTTCGAGGCGTTCGACATCTCGAACGTCGCCAGCATCAAGGTGCTCGGAAGGTTCAACTCCGGCACCAACCCCGCGATGCCTGTGACGTACTACTACCAGGTGCAGTTCGACGCCAAGTCCAAACTGGTCTACACATCAAGCCTTAGTGGCGCCTACTGCATCGACGTCCAGAACGCCGTCATAGCGAAACACTACACGACAACCACCTCGCCGGCCCTGTTCCAGACGACCGCCTACGCATATACCAACTACAAGCCCAAGGATTGGGACATACTGGCCACATGGAACGCGGTCCAGATCATCAAGCACGACCCGACGCCCATGGACGTCGAACTGTGGATAGGGGACCAGATGGTCTGGAAGCAGACCGGGAATTTTAACACCACGGCCACCGTCAGCAATTTGGCCCAAGCGGTACAGGGCGCCCTGAAGACGGCCTACCAGTTCGCGCCTGACCAGTACGGTGTCACCATGGCGAGGCTCGACCTCAAGCTCGTGACCCAGCGGGCCGGTACACTGACATTGGGCAGCATCTCTCTCGAGTACAGCTATATCGCCAAGACCCCGGACTTCTCCGCTGCGATAAACGACTATCTATTGTCGGTGGGACCTGGCTGGGACAACAGGGTCCCGATCACGGTCACCTCGGCAAGCGCAGGCAAGGTCATCCTCGGGAAATTGAATGTGGAAATCGACGAGGCGCCGTTCTTCCTGCAGTTCCCCAAGAACCTGACCATGCTCGAGAACACCTTCCAGACCAAGCTCCTTGACATTAACAATTACGTGACGGACGACTTCGACCTGAAGACCGACCTGAAGTACACGGCCAGCGCCCTGACGAACGGCACGCGCGTGAACGTCGGCATCTTCGAGGGCCATTACCTGTACATCGATTCCATGACGAAGCCCGCGTCCGTCAACTGGACTGGCACCGTCAGCATCGACATAACGGCAACGGACACGAGCGGGCTCTCGAGGACCTCGGACCCGTTCCCGGTGAAGGTCGAGCCCCTGCACGCCATCGTCATCACATCGATACCTGTGACGGTGGTCTTCGAGGACCAGGCCTATACCTACGATGTAGACGCGGTGTCCCACAGGGCCCTGCCGCTGACCTACAAGCTCGACAAGGCGCCCGCGGGCATGAAGATAGACCCGGTGACCGGCATGATAAACTGGACGCCGGCCAACGCCGATGTCGGCAACCACGTGATTGCCATCAACGTTACGGACGGCAACGAGTCCGCCTACCAGACCTACGGGCTGACGGTCATCAACGTGAACGACCAGCCCCAGCTTTCCCCGATAGCCGAGATCACGGCTTACGAGGGCGTCAAGAAGGTCGTAGACCTTTCGAAGTACATCACGGACGCTGACGACCCAGAGGCGAACCTATCGGTGATGGTCAAATCGTCCTACGCGTCGGTGAACGGCCTCACCGTGACCTTCCTCTATCCGCTCAAGAGCGGCATCACGCAGGAGAACGTCTCGTTCACGGTCTCGGACGGCAAGGCCCTGGTGCAGGGCCTCATGAAGGTGAAGGTGCTCGGGGTCTTCAAGGTCGACCGGGTGCCGGACCAGACCGCCACCGAGGGGACGCTTCTACGGGTGAACCTGGCAACATACATCCACGACCCCCAGGCCAAGAAGCTCACCTACACGCTCTTTTCGAAGTACGCCAAGGTGAACGGGACCGCCATCGACATCATGTACCCGATCGGCAGCAAGGTCCTCGATGACAACATCACGGTCAGGTTCTCGGACGGCACGGCCATCAACGACACGACTATGACCTTCAAGGTCAAGGTGGTGCCGGTATTCCCGACGGTGACCATAACGACGCCATCAGGCAACCAGAAGTATTCCGGCACGGTCACGGTCTCCGGCTCCGCGGTAATATCCTCTGGCCAGGTCACCAAGGTCATGGTCAAGGTTGACAACGGCGACTGGGTCCAGGCCACCGGGACGGGCGCGTGGACCTATGAGTTCAAGGTCAAGGACCTGAAGCTGGCCGACGGTATTCACAACATCTACGTGCAGTCCTTCAGCGGCAATGTCTCGTCACCGGTAGCGATGAAGGACTTTTCGGTCAAGAACCAAGCCCCGACCAAGCTGAGTAGCGAGGGATACCTGGGCATAGGCCTGATCATAGGTATCATCATCGCCCTCATCATCGGGCTCGTTGCCTACAGGTACGGCAAGAGAAAGAGCGGCCCAGTGGCCGGGGTGGAGGAGCACGCCGCGACCAAATCCTTCGACCATGTCGACGAGCAGAGACCCACGACAAGGCCATCCAGGCCGCCGCGGACCCCGCCGCCGGTGAAGGAGGAGACACCCGAACCGCCTGCGAAGGAGCCCCAGGCCGAGCCGGCCCCCGAGAAGGTGCCCGAGGCGCCCAAGGAAGAGGTCCCTCTCTGGACGCCCGTAGAGGAGGCAAAACCAGAGGCCCCGAAAGAGGAGCCCTCGGCCGAGGCCCCGAAGGAGGAGGCGAAGCCGCCCGAGGAGAGGCCCGAGCCAGGTCCGCCGAAGGATGAGAAGCCCGAGGTCCCCAAGGAGGGCGGTTCCAAGGAGACCACTGATACGGCCCTTGCCGATATCCTGAGGAAGCTAGACAAGTAGGCCCAGGCATTTTCAATTTTTTATCTCTATTTTTAATTTTTTCCTTGACCCACGATTTTAGATAATGATTTATACCATCATATTTGAATATAGGCCTTCGATGATTACCAAAGGATGGGGCCGTTTTGTAATGGTGGCGGTCCTTATCATTGGCATATTGACCATAGCCATTTTGCTCACGACCTCCTGGGCCAGGGCCGATGCCGGCAACATCACAAACATCGGCGGCCCGGACAGCAAGGTCTACATGAAAAGCGACACCAACCTGCTCTTCACGAGCGGAGGCGGCCACATAGAATGGACCATCTCGGGCCCTGTCACCTCGGACCTCAAGAAGGCCATCGACAACAAGCCCCGCGACGGGGACGTCTCATCCTACGAGGCCAACGTCTACATCGACAAGGTCGACCTATTCATCGAGGGGACCCACCCGGAGTACGAGGGCGCCAAGGTCCTGCGGACCTCCCTGATGAACCATCAGATCACGACCGACACCAGCGGCCTCATCGCCAAGGTCAATGACACAGGGACCATTTCCATCAATTTCATCTACGACTCCGCGCCCATCGACGACAACGCCCCGCTCCAGCTTTCCAACGCCATCTTCGTGCACGCCCTCTTTGCGGTTCTGGGCAATTCCACGATGAGCTACCATTATGTCGGCGAGGTGGAGATCAGGCATGTCAACACTATCGTGGGCCTCGAGAGCTACGTCATGCCGGGAAGCCCGTCTGGCCACGTGACGCACTACGTCCTGCCCCTCGTGGACTATTACGATTATTCCCTGAAGTACAGCGGCGATGAGTTCCCGCCAGCGGAGAAGGAGGACTGGGGAGAGGCCAAGGTCTTCGACCCCATGACCAACACGGTCGTAATCCTGGTCGTGCTCATCATACTGTGGGTCCTCATCGTCAACGCCCCCAAATGGTTCGCGTCCTATTACAACAAGAAAGCGGTCTTCGGGCTCCGGGGCGGGCTCTTCGGCCTCATTGCCATCAACTTCATCGTTTACGTCCTCGCCTGGAGGTACTGGATGCTCTACGGCATCGCCGGCCTGCTGCTGATCCTGTCGGCGGTCCTAAGCTACGCGATCTATGGCAGGTCCAAGCTGGCCAAGGACCTTGAGACACCGGGCAAGGCTGCCCCCGAGGTCCCCGCGGCGCAGCCCAAGGGCCCCGCCGAGGTCCAGCCGATGGCCCCGGCCACCGATGACGGTGCCGTGGACGACTTCGACATCGAGGAGATTTTCTATATCTACAAGGACGGCCGGGTCATAACGCACTGCTCGATCCAAAGCTGCGATAGCGTGATCGAGAAGGACGTCGTCGGATCCATGCTCGTGGCCATCCACGAGTTCGTGAGCGCTTCCTTCAGGAAGGAGGGCCAGCTCGACGGCTTCCAGTTCGGGGATTCGAAGATTGTCGTGATGACGGGGAATCACGGCCACCTGGTGATCGTCCTGTCGGGCGCAGAACCCCCGTTCCTCCGGGACCGGATGGCCGAGGTCGTCCAGAAGATCGAGGGGATGTACGCCGGCATCATCGAGGACTGGGACGGCGACAAGAACAAGTTCCATGGCATCAACGCCATGATCGAGCCGCTGTTCGATATCAAGCGCGGCGTGAAGATCAAGCCGAGCCCCGAGGTCGTCCACGTCAAGAGCGCGCTAGAGTTCTACGAGGGCTATTTACGGCTCAAGATCGGCATAGTCAACGAGAGGAAGACATCCATCACCGATGTTGTCTTCCGGCTGTCCTTCGAGAAGACCGCCCTGAGCCTGAGCCATGTGGACCCGGCATATCCCATGGACGGCTCGGCCGTGCTGCTGGGGGTCATAGCCCCGGGCGAGAAGAAGTCCCTGACGTTCTACCTCGACCCGCTCACATGCCAGGTGACCAACATCGACGGCTCGGCCACCTACCGGGACTTCAAGGGCCAGTTCCAGACGGCCGTCATGAAGCGGAGGCCGGCCGAGATCGTTTGCCCCATATTCATGACCCCGTCGACCATAAACGTGGCCATGCTCAAGCGGCTGAGGGGGGACCTGCCCTACAAGGACAGCCGTGTGTTCGAGCTCGGGTCCAGCGTCGACTACAGGAAGGTCTATGGGCTCTCGAGGGACGCTGTCTTGGCCCATAACATCAAGCTCGTGAAGGAGTTCATCACGCCCCAGCCGTACTATGGCGAGGGGTGGTTCTACGCCCAGACCGTCGAGACCAAGGAGGAGATGATAATCAAGCTCCTTGTAGACCAGGGCCGGGGCGTGGCCCAGCTGTGGGTGGCCTCGAACAACCTGGCCACGCTGACGGGCCTCATAGCCGAGGTCGGGTCCGCGGCCGCGAGGAAGATCCAAGAGACACTGGGACTGACGGCCATGCCCATGCCTTCGGCGAACGCCAAGCTCAAGGAGTCCCTCGAGAGCGGGGGCGTCAAGCTCGACACATTCCAGGCCGAGGGCGAGGCCGCGCCGACCGACGGAGGCCCGAGGCACGCAGCCTGAACAGCGAGGTGGACCGACGACCCCGAAGAAGAGGAAGGCGGGCAAGGCACCCAAGAAGGCCTCTGGGAACCCCGTAGTCAAGGTCTATGATTGGCTCGACGGACACCTGGGCAAGTTAGAACCGAAATGGCTACCCATCGCCCTGCTCTACCTCGGGCTCTCGATGGTCACCGCCTACTCCAACTACAAGGCCGGTGGGCTCCCGGCCCTCGCATGGCACGAGTCCATGATAAACTTCAAGTCCGGGGCCCCGAACGCCTACCGAGTCCTCCCGGCATTTGCTGCCGAGGCCACCCATAGGATCCTGGGCATCTCGGCCCCTTACGCCTACGGCATCAATGGTTGCATCTTCATTTTCATGGCGATGTGCATCTTCCACTTCTTCCTCAAGAAGTGGTTCTCGACGGAAATCACCCTCGTCGGAACCCTGTTCGTGTTCGCGGCCCTGCCGCTCACATACGGCCTGATAGCCCAACCCTCGGACACCTTCAGCCTGTTCATCTGGGCCGTCGGCCTCATGCTCATCAGGGACCGGAAGGACATATGGCTGATCCCCGTCATCCTTATTGGTACCCTTAATCGTGAGACCACCGTGTTCCTGGTCCTCGCCTACTTCCTGTTCCGTTTTGACAAGGATCCCAAGGGCCGGCTCATCGGCTATTCGGCGGTCTATTTCCTCTGCTGGTTGGCGGTCTACGAAGGCCTCAGGCTCTGGATCGGGCCGCGCGATTACTACACAGACTATTGGCAGTACGGGCACAACATCGGCCAGTGGTACTATTCCCTGGCGTTCCCGGCGCTCCTTTTCGGGATATTCTGGCTCCTGGCCCTCATGGACTGGAAGAGCAAACCGAAGTTCCTGACCCGCAGCGCCCTGATAATCCCGCCATTCATCGTCCTCCACCTCTTCATGGCGAACCTGATGGAGGCTAGGCTCTTCGACGTCCTGTTCCTGATAATCGTCCCGTTGGCCCTGTTCTCGCTGTTCAAGGAGAAATATCTGGACAAGACAGAGGGGTCCGGCGACAAGCCCGAGAAGGGCTAGGGCTAGGGCCAGGGACCGGGTTTCATTTTGGCGTCTTCTTCTTTGCTTTCTTCTTCCGAACGGTGGCCTTGGCCTTTTTGACATCCTCGGACACGAAGACCCTTTGGAGGAAGCCCAGCCCCAGGACAACGGCCAGCCAGAGCGTCGATGCCCTGATGAGCAAGGTGGCGGCCCCGGATTTGGAGATCTCGACCCCTTTCAGTACCATCAACGCGCCAATGCTGGTCTCGGTCGTCCCGACCCCGCCGGGTAGCATCGAGGCGGCCCCGACGATGGACGAAAAGGAGAAGATGAACACCGAACTCAGGAGGTCAAGGTCGGCCCCGACACCTATTGTGATGAGGTAGAAGCAGAAGCATTCGATGCCCCATGCAATGAAGCTGAGCGTGACGCCCAGCGTCAATGGGAACGCTCTCAGCAATGTGTGGGCTGAGAGGTACATTCCCTTCAGCTGTTCTACGTACTTCGATATCCTGTGTATCTTCCCCAATTTCTCGATGATATATAGGCAGAACCTCTTGTTCAGCAGTAAGATAAGGAGTATTATTATTAACGCACTGAAGAATATGAAGTAACTCTGTCCGTAATTGAAGGATATGATGCTTATTGCCACGAGTATCAGCATGCCGATCAGGTCGGTGAACCGCTCCACGAAGACCACGGGCAGCGTGGTCCTCATCCTTGCGCCGTACCGCTCCTTTAAAATATAGGACTTGATGACCTCGCCGACCTTGCCCGGCGTTATCGTGACCGAGAGCCCTGCGAAATAGACCGAGTAGCTCTCCTTCCGCGGAAGGTCGATCTCCAGCATTCTCAGGTACTGATGCATTCTCTCGGACCGTATGAGATTGGCACTTATCACGAGAGGTATGACAAGCA
>Ga0315288_10000703_pt1 | contig 42299 bp, 55 predicted proteins | sample YL17G11_20_MG_FD_203454 | JGI IMG/M metagenome (GOLD analysis project Ga0315288, IMG submission 203454) | Sediment microbial communities from Yellowstone Lake, YNP, Wyoming, USA - YL17G11_20 | ecosystem: Environmental > Aquatic > Freshwater > Lake > Sediment | place: USA: Wyoming | collected...
TTCTTGCTAATATGGAAACTGTTACTGCATCTTTACTGATAGAACAATTTGAGGATAGCCTGAATATTAATAAAATGGTATATATTGGAGTTGATCCTCTGCAAAGAGCGGAAATTGTTGCTTCTGAAATTAGCAAAATGAGGGATTTAGACACTGCCATAGGATATTCTCTTGATATAACTGGAGAGATATTAGGGGTTAGTAGACAAGGATTGACTGATGATGAATATAGGAAAATTCTCAGATTACAAACATTTCTGAATAGGTCATGTGGTGAACCGGAAATGTTAATTTTGGCTTTAAAAACATTTACAGGTGCAACAGTAGTACATTACTACGAAATGCATCCAGCAATGGTATATATGGAATTTACTTCAATTTTTGCTCCTCCATTAAACTTACTTAAGCTTCTACAAAAATTAGCTGTAGCAGGAGTTAAGATAATACTTTCCTGGGCAATTGATACGGATCCGGATTTTTCATTTGACGGTGAGGGAATTTATCCTCCTCCAAGTAATACATTAGGATTTGGAGAATTGACATTACCTAATGAAGGTGGAAAATTTATGGAGTTAATTTCTTAGTTATCAATTTATTAAATTAATAATTTATTTTTATATGTAAAGGAGTTTATTTATGACAACAGACTATTTACAACTTGCCGCATCGAAACCAGCAACAATTCCGAAATTTGCAGATTTTGACTTAACAGATCCAACCTCTGGTCAACCTAATGTATCTACTCCCACTGAAGCACAGCAAAATTATGGTTGGCACCCTTTCAGACAAAGACCGGCAAGGGGAATTATGAACTGGCTGCATAGACATACATATAGAGGTTTATACTGGTTGCTAAATGATTTTTATAGGGCTGTAGACGAAGGAATGTTCTTACTTGACGGAAGAATAACGGCAATGGAGCCTAATATTCGTAGGGAAAACGGCACGATAGAAGCTTCGCTTTTTCTTGTTAGAGACGAATTAGCGCCTACTTATGGTTGGCAATCGGGTTCTCCTTATAGTGAGGGGGCTCCAAGAGTGACAGATCATAGACATTTAGATTTTATTTTACGCTGGGAAATTTTTAATAATTTATTTATATTAAAAATTCCTGAACTTTACAATACTGTAAATTTATCAACACATGTACAAACAGTAATTTGTATTAATGATACAATTCCCCAAATTTGGAGAGATAAAGTTAAGGATTTACAAAGAATGTCATGTCTTGCTTATAACCCACCGGCTGTGGTAGTTTCAGCTCACTTGACATTAAGTAAAGATACCTGGTCTGAAGTTCCTTGGATGAACATCTTGACAGAAGATCCGGCGGAAGCGGATATTACAAATTGGCATAATAGTGTTATTGCTACTCCTACGGGGGGCATGGCAGGCATGCCAGCACAAATAATTACTGGTTGGTGCATTCCTTGACAAATAGCTTTTCTCCTCCTAAATAGTGGTGTGCTATGAAATGGAGCTTTGATTAATTTCAGGCTCCATTTTATACTTTTTAAAATCGACCGTAAAATGACCGTCTATTACCCTCTAGTGGGGGTATCTTTCACGCAACTAATATTTTTTTTATTATATATGTATATATTATATATACCTACTACATAGCAATATACTGTCGATTTACTGTCGTTTTTAATAGTAGAAATACTATATTTTAATACATTTTACACAGTGTTTCTTATAATGTAAATCAATTTAATGTCGAAATATACCAAAAAATTAAATTTTTGAATTATTTTTTATATTATAACTCATTATATTATAAGGAATTATAGAGATAGTAAAAAATATTTTAAAAAAATATTAAAAAGTTGATGTATTTTTAATGTTTTTAATATATATTTATATATAGATAGTAGTTAATAACAACAATAAACAGAGGAGTTTGGAATGAAACAGAAAAAAATAGTACTTGCAGCAAAAATTGCAAGGAATAATGGGTATACACATATTGCATCAATGGTTAAGCAATTCAAATCTACCTACTATTATCATCTGGTTAGTTGTGATAAAATAATATCGAACAAAGATTGGATACCTGCACCAAAAAAGTACAACGGCTTCGGTTGGATAGGTAGGATTGGAACTATTGGTACTAAAATTGATTGGACAAAAACGATTACACGTATCCAGGCTTTCAACACAGTCGATAAAGTGGAATTGAGTCTATTAAAACGAAACGAATTTGATAGTGACAATAACAGACAATAATCAGGAGCAATTGTGTCAATAAATAGCAACACTAAAGCGATTATCTATTTACGTGGTAAACCAAAATTTTCGCTCGAATTATCGAACAGGCAGGCAAATAAATTATTTGATACAATGTTGCAAACATATTGTCATAAATATGGTAGTAAAAATATTAGATGTGAATTTAATCAGAAGGAGACTGTATGAGTACTGATAAGATGTATTTAGTTGAAGCAACAATAAGGGGGCTTGAAATTGTAGATAGTATCAATTATGTGCCTAAAAAAGCATTACAGGAGTTTAAAGCCTGTCTTGATGATAGTGAGCTTTTGCCCTGTGCATGCTGGGTAACAGCGAGTGAAGCGCGAGACCTGAGTGTTGAGTACTATTTTATAAACATTGAATCAATCCGAAATTAAAAAAATATGGAACTACATAAATTTCACTATCATTATTACTGTCTGGTACACGGTGGTATGGAGTATAAGGGCATAGTTTTACTCACTAAAGATAGATATGTAGTGAGCAAAAAAATGCACCAGCCCATTGAGGATAGTGACTGCGTGATATCAAAAGAATTTCTCTCAGAGGATGAGGCTTTTGAATATTTTTTGAGCAATATTAAGGATTAAGTATGAAAAAATTCAAATTTTTATATAGTGTTTCTTACGATGTAAATCAATTTAATGTCGAAATATACCAAAAAATTAAATTTTTGAATTATTTTTTATATTATAACTCATTATATTATAAGGAATTATAGAGATGATAAAAAATATTTTAAAAAAATATTAAAAAGTTGATGTATTTTTTATATTTTTAATGTATATTATATAGTAGATAGTAATTAATAACAATAACAAAAGGGGTTTGAAATGAAACAGACAAGTAAAAAAACAGTAGAAACAACAAACGCAGTACGAAAAAATCAAATGATCTATCAAAACGTAATAAACACCGAACATACTCTAATGATCTCAGGTGATAGATGTGTTAATAACGGTGTAGTTCATTACGACATAGCATACTCTGTAAATCAGCGTAAGTGCAACTAAGTAGATAAAGCGCAGAGGGCACTTTCGAGTGCTCTTTAACAATAAACAACAATAAACAACAATAAACAACAATATTGAAGAGGTGATAAATGAGTGCAAGAATTTCGATGCAAAATGGTATCGGGGAAATGTTTGTGTCCGGAAAACCGGCTTGGCACAAATTAGGAGTTAACGTTCAAGAAGCGCAAACTTGGAAGGAAGCCGCCAAATTAGCTCATATTAATTGGCAGGTGGTTAAAAGACAATTGGAATACGCGGGTAAATCGGTAGATGCGTATGGTCTTTTCAGAGCGGATAATTCTCATTTTTTAGGCAGTTGTGGAAATGCATACGAACCAATCCAAGTTGATGATGCATTTTCTCTTGTGGATTCTCTCTTGATAGAAGGGGGAGCGCACTATGAGAGCGCAGGCGCGCTTGATAATGGTTCAATTATTTGGACATTAGCAAGGATTAGTAATGATATACGAATCTCTAACACGAATGATATTATAAAAAATTATCTTCTTTTTGTTGACTACAGGAGACAAGGGAAAGCAGCGATTGTTAAGATGTGTATGGAAAGGGTAGTTTGTAATAATACCATGACTAAAGCCCTTTCAGAGAAAGGGGATTTTTTTAAAATTTGTCATAATGGGGATATACAAAATAAAATCAATATGGCGCGTAATTTAGTTGCTATTTCAACACAAGATGTTAAGAGTTTATCAGACAAATTTAACTTCTTAGCTCAAAAAAAGGTTGATAAAAAAATAGTAAAAAATTATCTTTTGTCATTGTTCACTGACTTGAAAACCAGTAATAACCAGCAAGGCAAAGCAGAAAGAATTTTAGAGCTTTTTGAAGATAATGATAATAATAAAATACCAGAAGTCAAGGGAACTGCTTGGAATTTACTTAATGCAACTACTCAGTATATCGATCATTATTCTCCTATTACGGTACGTAATGCAGACGGTACCGCTAATATACAAATGGTAAAAGAACAGAAACGAGCAGAAAGTTGTCTATTCGGGAATGGGGATGAATTTAAACAACAGGCGCTTAAAAATATTCTTTCTCTGATAAATGAGGAAATACCAGTTAAATCAACTAACCCTATTGATAATATTTTATCACAAGTCAATATTTGATTATGTATAATTTTTTATTTAATAATTTTTAATGTTTTATTTGGAGGTGTTATGAATGAAAAGATAGTCAGAATAAGGCCAAAAGTAGTTTTAGTAAATGAGACTAATTCTAATGTTGTAAAGATAGGAATTGTTAAGGATGAGCCAGTAGCAGATATTAAGGGGAAGTTGATTACTGCTGTAAAAAAGTTACCAAGCGTAAAAAAGGATAATAAAAAAGTAGTTCAAAAACCAAAAGTGGTACAAAAAGTTTTTGAAGAGATCATCATTGATAAAGATAAAATAGAGGAAAAGAAAAGTGGTAGTCATAAATCTTCTTGTGGTTTGCTTGTTCAGTTATTACTACAAAGCAAATTTACAGATAGTGAAATTATCAAAAAAGTGCTTGAAGAGTATCCAGATAGAACAGAAAAGCAGATACAAATTTGTCTATGCAGCAAACGGTGTGATATAAATAAAGGGGAAGAAAGATATAAGAAACTCCATGAACAAGCAGGAAAAATTCTATTTCCTCTAATCAGGAATGAAAACGGAGAATTGGTCAATAAAGAAAAAACAGTAGGTACTCCTAAAAAAGTAAAAAAGATTAAACCAAAATTAGAATTACTATTAAATGATGATACTGATGATGATATTGATGAAAATTATGTGAATAAGGATTAACCTTTTCCCTCTTTTTGTTGTTGTATTCTGCAAGGTGTGAGCCTTGCAGAATTATATTTGATGATTAATATAGTTTTAATACTATAGATTTACTAATTAATAATTTTTTGAATTTTTGGAGGTAGGTATGAAAATTGTGAGCAGTAAACCAATTGTTGTGAGGAGTAGATCAGAGAAAAAAGTTGATAAATTGGTAATTGATAAAGTGCTGGATAAGCCAGTTACTAATACAGGTCGTGTTAGTTCTATTGGATTGGTAATAAATTTACTAAATGGAGATGAAAAACTAACAAAACAACAAATAGTAGCTAAAGTAAAAAGTACGTTTAAAAATTTAGAAACTGTTGAGATTGAAAAGCTTATAAAGGAATATGAATAATATTCTTTATATGTAAACCTGAAACGGGAGTTTATGAAAAAATTAGATTCAAATCAATTAAAGATGTACAAATATTGTTGTTCTGTAAACAATCCTTTACTATTCGTAGATATGCGTATGGGTAAATCGATTGTTACAATACGCTGGGTAAAAACGATAATTGATTCGGGTTTAGTCCTGATTACATGCCCGTATTCAGGGATTTTTGGTTGGGTTGACGAATTAAGGAATGAGGGGGAAAATGATATTATACTTGCTATTGGTAGTAAAGAATCCAGAATGTCAATGGCGTGTCGATTGATATTTGATATTGATACGCATATTCGATGGGTATTAACAAATCCAGAATGTCATAGAAGTTGCGCGCAAGTGCTAAATAAACCCTATAAAGTGTGGATTGCGGATGAAGCGACTTATTTACAAAATTATACATCTAAAACGTCACAATACTATTTTAAGAATACTTCACATATTCAACATAAAATTGCTTTGACTGGTACACCTGCAACAGAAGGGGAACAACAATTTTTTATGTTATGTAAAATAATCGAAAGCAATTGTTTTTTAGAAGGGAATTATTATCAATTTATAAATTCAAATTTCGGTAAACTCCCTAATCATCAACTTATTTTGAATGCAAGAGGGGGAAAATATATTACAGATAGACTATCAAAATATGCATTATTTATGTCGCGAAAAGATTTTAATGTTGGGGGGAAAATTACAAGGGTAACAAGATTTTCTTCAATATCTAAAATTAATGATATATATAGAAAGACAGAAAGAGAATTTATTTTAGAAATTAAGGAACAGGATATTTATAAAGAGACAATTTGGGCGACTAAAAAATGGTTATGGTTGAGAAGGTTGTGCAGTGGGATTATTGACAATATAGTTATTGATAGTACAAAATTAGATGATCTAAAAAATTTGATTATTTCTGAATTTCACAAAAAACAAGTTTTGATTTGGGCAATTTATCACGAGGAAATAGACAATATCTATAGTTATTTAAAGAGTAAATTTGAAGTTGTGAAGATTGATGGACGCATGAAACCTCTACAAAGAGAAGCAGCAAGAAGATCATTCATGAATAAAGATGTGAACATAGTGATAGGAAACCCTTATGCATTGCGGTTCGGGGCGGATTTCTCTATTGCGCAAGTGGTAATTTACTTTTCTCTTCCAGTGTCTGGATTGACATATGCACAGAGTGAAGCGCGTCCGATTAATATAAGAACGAATAACGATTTATTAATAATTTATATGTTAAGAGAAAAATCGGTTGAGGTTGATATATTCAATTCGGTTATTAAAAAAGAGAATAGAAGAGATACATTGAGGAATATAATTAAAGGATTGAGGGAAAGGAATTGACAATAATGATACAAATTGAGTACAAGTGTGGTTGTAAAGAAATGAATTTTGATTATGGAAAGTGCCCTATACATCAAAAGGATTTAGTAAAAAGATTTAAGATTGATAATGTTTTATTAGCTAAAATTAGAGCACAGATTGAGCTAATGACAACAGAAAACATGCTTGCAGTGAATGAGATTGAGGAATTACAAGAGAGATTAGATTTACAAATGGATTTATCAAAATTTGATAATTGGAAGAAATGGAATAGTATAGAAGCTCTGGAAGTGGATTGTTATTTATCAATTTTACAGAAAGGGAAATAATATGAGTATAACTTCTGATTGTGTGCTGAAAGCATATAATTTTAATATTAAAAAAACAACTAATTTATGGAATGAGTATGATAATACTCTCTTTGTAGATCCTGGATTTAATACAGGTATGGCGTATTGTTCACCAAGAAATGAATTAATAGAAGTAGAGGTGGTAACAATAAAAGAAGTTTCCCCTTTGTATACTTTAGAATATAGATATGAAAGATTAATGTCAATGTTCAGGCAATATGTCAAGGATAAAAATATTTTTAATATCATTTGTGAAGATATTTTTATGCGTCCGAATAGTACTCGAAGTATGGAAGCAGCATTATCCCAGAGTCTTTTTAAGACAACAAATATTATCGGAATGTATAGAGCAGTTGCATTAATGGAAGGATTTACTTTTAGCACTATTCATGCTCATGAATGGCGAGGGAGTATGAATGACAAAGTTGTAAAGTTACGGTTAGAAAAAAAACTATATCCCTTGATTTATATTAAAAAATCGATAAAATTAGGTTCATTGACAATTAACAATAAATCCTTTGACAAATCAATATTAAATTCTCATGTTTGTTCTGCTTTGGGAATGATGCTCCATTCAGTAAAGTTGCTAAATAAGGAATAATTCTGATGTATATTCGGAAAAGAAAAGTAAATAAACTTCCTTTTGAGTTGACAAATACAATATTGAATTGTCATAGATGCAAACTATCTCAATTTAGAAATCATGTTGTTATAGGAACAGGTAAAATCCCAGCAAAAATTTTATTTTTGGGTGAAGCTCCAGGTAAATCTGAGAATGTAAGTGGTATTCCTTTTTTTGGATTATCAGGAAATTTGTTGAGAGAAATAATTACAGATGCATGCAAATTAGGAAATATTGATAAAATGCCAGATTATTATATCACTAATACTGTACTTTGTAGACCGTGTGATTTTTCAGGCGGTCAAAATAGAGCACCAAATAATAATGAGGTGTTGATGTGTGCCCCATTAGTACTTGAAATTATCAGACATATAAAACCTGAATTAGTTGTTTTTGTAGGTGATATAGCATATAATTATTACAAAAAAGAATTTAATAATCATGTAAAGATTTTTCATCCTGCTTTCTTACTACGTAAAGGGGGTAAGGGATGTATACATTATGGAGCAACAATAAAAATTTTATCGGATGCATTGAAAGGAGTATAAATGTTCATTAGAAAAAGAAAACAAGCTTTCCCAGTGGTAAAGCATGAGAAAATTCATCTTAAAAGTAAGTTAGATGATCTAATAAATGGTGCATATAGATTAGAAAAGGAGGGGATTAGTCAATCTCTATTATCTAATTGGACATGTAGAGTAAAATTTTTACTATCCTGTCAAGGATTATTACCTGTAGATAGTGGTAAAGGGACACATTATGGTTCTATTTGCCATGATGTTTTGGAAAAGATTTATAAAGATAAAAAAATGTTGACTAAAAAAGAAATTGATAAAATAATAGATTTATTCATTCTCAAAAATCAGAAAAAATTATCTTGGAATGATAGGGAAATTGAACAACTTGCGGCAATATCTCGAACAGTAATGCTTCAATACTGTAAAGTGTATGAATCTGATTTAAAGTTAATGAATATTGTAGAGACTGAAAAAATATTTGGTCAATATATCGATAGATTATCCGCGAATGCATTAATTAAAGGTAAGAGAGATTTATTATTCTCATATGTAAAAGATGCAGATACTCTCTATTATATGGAGCATAAGACAATGGGATCTGTAAACGAAAAGGTATTGAAAGCTCGTTTACCAATTGATAAACAGAATTTATTTTATCTTATGTCATTACTGGGAGAAGGGAGAAGAGTCAATAATGTTATTTACAATATCATAAGAAAACCACAAATAAAAAGAACAGAGTGGGAGTCTATTGTTGATTTTTGCAAAAGATTGGATAGTGATATTAATGATAGGCCAGAGTTTTATTTTTTGAGGTATCCAGTATACTATTCTTCCAGTGATATTGAGGATTATCGCAGACAATTAATTTTAAAATTTAGAGAAATTGATATGTTTACAAAAGGAAAATTATCAATATACAGGAATGAATCATCTTGTGAAAGTGCCTATAATGGGACTCCTTTTACCTGTGAGTATATTGACGTATGTCAATCAAATGATGTTAGTTCATTAGTAAAGAATGATTTATTTTCTGAATTAAAATAAAAGTTTTTCTTGACTTAAATGTCGATTTAATGTATTTTTTTAAAAGATTAATAAAGTTATATTAGGAGGAAAAATGATACAAAGATTAAGATTACCAGCAAATAACTCTGTTGTTAAAAAACTAAGTGCTAAGAAAAATACTGAAATATCAATAGATTTTGATTTTGACTTACCAGAGGAAAAAAATGATGTAAATGTAGAGTTTGAGAATTGTACATCATTGATTTATGGGGAACAAAAAATTGGAAAGACAAGTTTAGTATCTCAATTTTGTAAAGGAGACGTACTCTTTCTTTCTTTTGAACGGGGTACACTTTCACAAAATGTTTACGCGACTAAATTGATTATCCACTGGAAACAAGTATTAAGTATCATTGACAAATTAGAAAAGAAAAAAATAGAGTCTGGGAAATTAAGGTATAAATTATGCTGCCTTGATACTGGTCATTCGGCATATGATAGAGCATTAGAGTATTACTGTGAGAAAGAAGATATTTTACATCCTGGGAAAATGAAGGATTTCGGTGCTTCTTGGAAAGGTGTACTTCAAGAGTTTACTAATTTACATGAGAGATTGACTACGTTGGATATGGGATTAGTGATAATTTCTCATGATAGAATAAGAGATAGAGAGACAAGAGATGGAAATGCATTTTCAAGATGGGAGCCATGCTTTTCGGAATCAATTGAGCTTTACTATAAAGCAGTTTGTGATATAGTAGGATTTTATCATATTGTAAACGAAACGAGATATTTACTAATACAACCAGAGGATGGAATAGTTGCAGGACATAGGGTAGATGGAAAATTTTTAACAACAGAAGGTAAGCCAGTTTATAGAATACCAATGGGGAACAGTAAGGAGGAAGCGTATAAAAATTTAATTAATGCTTTTGATAATAAACAAATTAAACAAAATAAAAAATCAGAATTAATAAGTAGTATAGTTAAGAAAAAAGTTAGTTAATTTACAATTTCAATTTACAATCTTAATTTACAATTTACAATTTACAATTTAATGTAGAGGAGATTTTATGTCAATTAAAGAAAGATTGGCTCAAATGCAAAAGGGTTTTATTCAATCCAAGGCACAATATGATCAAAAATTCGGAGGTATAAAAATTGATGAAGGGGAATATGTGGGAAAATTATCACGTTGTTCCCTTGACATAAGAAAGAGTGATGATAGTGTTGTTGTGTCTGTAGAGTATACTATCATGGAAGGTAAATTCAAAGGGTTTACAACTTTCGATCAAATGAATTTAGATAATGAATGGGGAAGGCTTTTTGCAATTCGTTTTGTTGAATTATCAGGATTTGAATTTCCGGAAGATGTGACTTTACTTGATGCAACCATACAAGAAATAGCAAAACAAGCTGGAACATATGAGATTACCGCAAAGAAAAACGGAGATTATATAAATATTTCTCCTAAACAAATGCTTAAAGAAGTTGTTGAAGAAGTTGTCAAAGAGGAAGTTAAAAAGAAAGCTGTAACTCCTCAAAGTAATTCTATTGTTCGAGATAGGCCAACTAAGCAGAAAGAAGTTGTTGAAGAAAGAGAAGAAAATGATGATAGTACAGAGATAACGATTGAATCTATCAATGCAATGGATAGAAAAGAATTGAAACAATTGATAACAGAGAAAGACATTGAGTTAAGAGTGACAACAAAACATTCTGATGATGATATTCGTAAAGCCCTTATTACTCATTTAGGTTTAAAAATGGATTTACCAGAAGAGGATGAGAGTGTGGAGGTTCCAACTGATGATGAACTAAAGATGGATTTACTTGTGTTTTGTAAATCACATAAAATCAAGAGTATAAATAAAGATATGGATCTTGACACAATGTTGACTACTCTTGAAAATCATAAATTTGATAGGGAATCCCTGGAAGAAGATGAGATAAAATTATTGACAATGTTGGCAATTGATGGATGTATCGAAGGTTAAATTTCCTATCATTAATTACCCTTTTTATTGTTGTTGATGTGGTAAGGGAATTTTCCTTACCACATTTTGTAAAGGATAGCATTATGGATTGTCAATCAGAATTAAAATTAGAACTGAATAGTCAATCAATTGACTATGAGACATGTAATAGTACTGATTATAAATTGGCAGTTAGACCATTCCATAAAAATACAAAAATATTTTCTTACTGTATAGGTTATCCTTGTGGAAAAGTAGACGTGCATAGATTAGATTCTAAGAATGCAGAAGAGAATCTTTTTTATTGGGAAAAATTGAAAGATTTTTGGGCGGATACATCGATACATAAAATTTCCCATAATTCTAAATTTGAGTATACTTTGACACGTCAAGCAGGGATTGACATACCAGATAATACAATACTCCATGATACAATGATACAATCTCAAATGTTAAGAAATTTAAATTTACAACATGGTTTAGCTTGGTTATGCTATGAATTAAATGACTCTGAAATTTATGAATATAATAGGAAAACTTTTAATAGTAAAGAATTAGATTCATTTGTTGCAAAGGAGGGTAAACGCCTTTGTGGATATAATAAAATTAACAAAGAGTTATTTAATATATATCAAGTAGCTGATGGGCAAAGATGTTTTTTACTACATAACATATTCTTTCCAGAGATTTACAATTCAAAAGAATTGTTAATGGATTATTACAATGAATTGGAATTGATAAAAGTAACATACCAAATGGAAAAAGAGGGATTGTGTGTTGATATTGAAAAATGTGAAGAATTATTAAATTGGTTAAATAAGGAATTAATACGATTACCGCTTGAAGTACAGGATGAATTGGGGTATTTTGTCAATTTAGGGAGTGATAAGCAAGTTTCACAGATTATTTTTACACAATTAGGTTTACCAGTGTTAGAATTTACAGAAAAAGGAGTACCGTCAACAGATAAAAATACTATTCTAAAGTTGATAGAATTGTATCCTGATTTAAAAATATTAAAATTAGTTTTAAAACATAGATCATATACAAAAGGGAAAGCAAATATACAATCATATATTAATTTTTGTGATGATAACGGAATTATACATCCAAATATAAGAACCAATGGTGCACATAAAACAGGTAGACAATCCTCCGATAATCCAAATTTACAAAATATAGAAAAAGAAACATCGCTTAAGAATCTTTTTCCAGTGCCAGCTCGATATTGTTTTATTGTGCATGATAATTGTGTGACAATATCAGTTGACTATGATGCAATAGAATTACGTTTAATTCTTGAAGCAGCACAAAGTACTAAAATGATGGAAAATTTAAGAAATGGAATAAGCCCACATGTTATATTTTGTAAAGTTATGTTTGGTTCTCGTTTTGTGTCGAAGCAAGATTCCAAAGAATTATATGACTCTGGGAAAAATGGACATTTTTGTCTATGTTATGGTGGATCTCTAAAAGAATTATCTGATACTTTACAATTGAGTAGAGAGGAAACTATTAACGGAAAGTATAATTATAAAAAAGATTATCCCGAAATTGTCAATTTGATAAGTAATGGAATTGATAAGATAAAAAATGTAGGATATATAAAAACTGCTTTTGGTAGGCAATTATGGATTGAGCCTGATAAATTGTATAGCTGGTTGAATTATTATATTCAGGGAACAGCAGCGGGTATACTAAAGAGAGCACAAGTTAAAGTACATAAATATTTAATTGACAATTGGAATAATAGTGGAATTCAAATAATATTATGTGTGCATGATGAGCTATTGATTAAATATCCAAGAAATATGCTAAAATATAAAGAAGAGATATTAAAGGAAATTTCTTTACTTATGACAAATATTCCAGAAATTAAATCTCCTTTACAGGTAGCATTTAAGTACACACGTACTTCTTGGGCAGAAAATAAACCTTTAAAAATAGGATAAAAAGATATGAAAACTAAAAGAGGAGTTAAATGTTTAAGTAGAAGCGAATTGACAAAAAAGATTTGTCAAAAAGCTAATTTACCAAAAGGTAAAAAAACAAATGAATACTTTACTAAGGATCAATTGATTCATTTATTGATAATTTTAGAAGCAAATTCTTGATAATTTCATAACATTGACTATTTAGGAATAGAAGAATTAACATGGATATAAAGAATAATCTAAAAACATTTTATCAACACGGATTTGTGGAAATTGAAGAAACTGGTAACCAAATACGGGGTTATTGTCCTTTTTGTAATGGAGATAAATTTTTTGTAAACTATGAGATTAAAGGTTGGGATTGCAAACACTGTGGCAGGAATGGTGGGTATCAAAGATTTTTACAACAAATAGCAGAGTATTGTAAGGAGCAATTCACAGGTGAAATTATTAAAACTCTTCACAAAAACAGGAGTATTTCGAGTAGAATTTTAAAATCTTTTGATATTGGTTATAACCCAAAGACACAAAAATATACAATACCAATGTACAATAGAGATAAAAGTAAGATAATGAACATCTATATTTTTACACCAAATTCAAAAAAATTTAAAATGATTGGTACATATGGAGGGGAACAAGAGCTAATTGGGGTTGACAAATTTGACCAAAAATCCAAAATTATTTGGTTGACAGAAGGACATTGGGATTATTTAGTAATGACTGAAATACTCGAAAATTTAGAGAAAGAGAATGAAACTGTCTTGGCAGTGCCAGGGGTAACCCAGTTAAAAGATAGTTGGATTTCATATTTTAAAGGAAAATATGTTTTTGTCTTATTTGACAATGATCATGACCAAGTAAAAGGCGGTAAGATAATAAATCCTTCCAGAGATGGGCAAATAAAAGTTTATAACAAATTAAAGACAATAGCAAGTGAATTAAAATTCATTCACTGGAAAGAAAATTTAAAAGATGGATATGATATTCGTGACCTTTATAAAGATAACTCTCTAAATTATGATGAAACATATACACATATAGTAAGTAATTTAAAGGATTACCCGAAAGGGTTACAAGTGCCGGAAGTTAATATAAAGGAAAAATCAGATATTTACACAGGGAAAAGTATTCCTTGTGAACAAGTTTATGGAAAATATCAAAAATGGTTAAAGTTAAAAAACACAGAAATAATCGATGTATTTTATGGAAGTTTGATAGCAAATAGATTACAAGGAGATCCTATTTGGTTACTCCTTGTTGGTCAATCTGGATGTGGAAAGACTGAGATCATTATGTCAATCAAAGATGTGAGTGATATTTATAGTATTGATACATTGACAAAAAATACTCTTGTTTCTGGAGCACATGGGATTGGCGGGAGTGATCCCTCGTTAATTCCCCAACTTGACAAAAAGATACTTGCTATAAAGGATTTTACAACCATACTTGATATGCATCCTAATGATAGGGATGAAATATTTGCTCAATTACGTTCTGCTTATGATGGAGAATTTAATAAACCTTTTGGTGTGGGGATTCTACGCTCTTATGTGTCAAAATTTGGAATTATTGGTGGTGTAACAAGAGCTATTGAGTTATATACAGAAGGGAATACAGCATTAGGAGAAAGATTTTTGAGATACCATTTCCCTGTTAGCAATACACAAAAGGGAAGATTTGAAGTTATGCACAAAGCTTTACAAAATATAACCTCTAATCAAAAAGATACTATGCATAAAGAATTAAGGGAAATTGGTGCTTTGGTACTTAACTTTAACTATGAGAATGTTCCCTTGATGGATGAAAACTTTACAAATAAGTTGGTTGCACTATCAGACTGGACTTCAATGCTAAGAGGTGCAGTAATACGAGATAAATATACGAAAGAGATCACACATAAGGCATTTATTGAGCTTGGAACAAGATTAGTTACTCAATTAGGCAAGTTATCTTTCGGGATAGGTATGTTTAAAGGAATCGATAAATTGGATATGGATGTTTATGATTCTGTGAAAGAAGTTGCGCGAAGTTCCATACCAACAAAAAATGAAGAGTTAGTGAGAAGATTATATTTTTTAAAAGGTAAAAAAGAGTTATCTGTGAATGAATTATCTGAGATTATCGGATTACCAACAATAACTGTACAGAGAATTGCGGAGAATCTATGCATATTAGGCGCGCTATCTAAAACAAGAATTGTTGGAACTATGGTGAGTAAATATAGTTTAAGTGAAGAAATAAAAAGTTTAATTGATAAAACAGAAGTATATTGATTTTTAAAATTTTAGGAGGTTTGAATATGCGTAAATTTATTAGAGAACGTAAACAGGAAACTAAGGAGAATCTAAATGTATCAATTGAACCAATAGATTCTGTCAATTTGTGGAAAGAGAATCCAAGAAAAAATAGTCAATCCCCATCAAATTTAGGAAAATTATTAATGTTATATGGTCAAGTTTCCCCTGTTGTGGTGTGGATTAAAAACAAAGTAATTTATAAAGGGAATACGACTTGGAAATCGCTTGACTGGTGGAGGAAACTTGATGATAATGAATACAAAATGATACTTGATGATTTAAAACTCCCTTCAACTTTACAAAAGCCAACAACTATAAAAGTTTTATGGCAGGATTTTAAAAATGAGGAGGATGCAGTATCTTATGGGATAGCAGATAATAAATCAAGTGAATGGACGTTCTGGGATGAAAAAAGACTTGAGAGTTTACTTGCTCAATATTATCTGGATTTAGAAAAGTTGACAATACGAAAGGATACTACACCAACAGGATTTACAATGAGTGAATTAAATAATTTAATATTAATACCAAATTTAGATAACCTCAAAAAGAAAGAAGGAACGAAAGAATCTGAAATTATAAAAATAAAATGTCCTCCAGAGATCAAAGATGATTTAAAGGAATGGTTAATGGAGAATTTAGATGATCATTGTCCTTTTATCGGTTTACATACGATAGAAATAGTATAAAGGAGTGGGTAGGTATGTCAAAAATTAATTTGTGCGATCATTGTATTAGGTGGGCAGAGTTTCCACTTTGTATAGATAGATATGTTGAGTTTGGAGATGGGGTAGGTAATGACAATATTATAAAATGTAATAGGTATATACGAATTGATGAAAGTGTAGGAGGAACAAATGATAATATTAACGAGTAAATTTACGTTTGAATCGGCACATAGATTATTTCTTTATAATGGGGATTCTGCAAATATTCATGGCCATTCATACAAAGTAGAAATTTCAATTGATGCAGAAGTTTGTGAAGAATCTAATGTTCAAACAAATTTATTTAATGAACAGAAGGAAATAAACTATCCAGGTATCACAATTGATTTTACTTATTTAAAGTGTGTAATAGGTAATTATATAAAAAATAAATATGATCATTCTCTTTTATTAAATAATGAAGATTCCCTAAAAGAAGTTATTGGAGAATATACAGATAAGATAGTATATTTTGACTCTAATCCAACAGAGGAAATAATATCAATAAAATTATTTAAAGAAATAAGTGGTATTCTTTTACAAAAAGGAATTAATGGTACTTTACAAAGTGTATCTTTATGGAGTACAGAGGATAATTGTGCCATTGCAATAATTGATTCAATAATAGAGGAAATTTAACTTTCTATAAAAAATTAACTTTTTGGAGTATTGACATGATAGTAATTAATGATATTTTTTATTCGATTCAAGGTGAAGGTTACTACATCGGCACACCGGCAATTTTTGTACGTACCCAGGGGTGTAATTTACGATGTGGATTTTGTGATACAAAAGAAGCACAAGAAAGAGAGATAAAAAATTCTTTGTCTCAATGGTATACCTCTGATTTAGCGAGAAAATTGGTGGGTATGATAATTGAGCATAAATGTAATTATATTGTATTTACAGGAGGGGAACCATTATTATTAAGGGAAAATTTAGGGGATTTGATTTATCTTATTGACGAAGAGATAAAAAGTCAAATTGGAATTTACAAAGCGAACCAATTACATTACGGAATAGAAACTAATGGTTCGCTGGATTTGGCAGAATGTGCAATAAAACCTTATCACTGGAAACAAATATCCATTTGTCTATCCCCAAAAGTCAATAAAGGAAATCCAAGTTATATAGATTCCTCATTTTATGCCCATTGTATTTACGAAAAAAATAATTTTAAAAGAGTATCGCTCAAATTATTGTATCCTTTTTATTTACTCTATGGTAAAGAGTACACGGCTTTACATTTTGATGATCATTATGTGCAACCACTTGTCGTAGATGTAGAATATAATCTTTTTAGAACTGTCGAGAAAACACATAGTGAATGGATAGATTACTATTCTCTTGCATGTAAACAACTTATTACTGATTTAAATAAATTCGGTAGTATGTGGAAATTATCTATACAATTACAAAAATTATTAGGAATAAAGTGAGGTCGGTATGAAAGTATATGTTGTTTCAGAGAATGAGTTTTTGACGTTAAGTCTTAAATTATATGAAAAAATACTCAATAAATTAAAGGAATGGGAAAGTTTTAATTGTACTCAAGATATTTTACACAAAGTGCAAATCGCTAATGATTTTCCAGGTAAAACGTGTGCAAAAGTAACTATCCACGGAATACCTAATAGTGGAGTACCGGTAGCATATAATATAGTTAGTTTACTTAATGATAATCCAGAATTTAGATTAAAATACTATGCAACAGTTTCATTTAAACCAACTTCTAATTTTATTGTTGATATTATAAGAGACTCTGGAAAGACAAAAGAGCAGTACTCTAAAATAATACATGATCCTGATTGTTTCTTTGCTCTGATTGATAAAAAAGAAAGTGGTTTAACTGATTATTGGATAAAATTTCCCTGGGAAACTGATATTGATAAAATTGAAGCTTTACCGGAGGATATACCTTTACAATTTTTACAGTACATAGGGGAAGATCCAAAACGGGAAGGTTTACTTGGAACACCTTCCAGGGTTATTGATCTTTGGAATTATCAATACTCTGGGTATAATGTTGATATAGAGGGATTATTTATAAATTCAAGTGAATCAAATATTGATAAAATGATAGTACTTGATAATTTGGAATATTATAGTACCTGTGAATGTCATTTATTACCAATTTTTGGTAAATGTTATATAGGGTATATTCCAAATAAAAAAATAATAGAAGTAAGTAAATTAATCCAATTAGTAGACGCCTTCTCCCAGCGTTTACAAATGCAAGAAAATTTGACTCAACAAATTGCAGGAGCGATTATGAAATATTTGGAACCTATGGGAGTAGGTGTAATTATGACCGGTAATAGTATGTGTATGCGTATGGTTTCACAGGGTATACAAAAACAAGAGCCCACTTTAAAAACTTTTGCTGTATTAGGAGCATTCAAAGAATTTGTTGGAGCTCGCAATGAGTTTTTAAATCTTATAGCTTTGTAAAGGAATATTGATATATGAAAACTGTTGACGTGTGGATAAAATTGGAGGATTGTGTGAGTGAGCATAGTATTAAATTTGGTAAAGCATTGATTCGATTACGTGAAAATAAAGGACTAAGTAAAGAAGAGTTATCCGAAAAGTCAGGTGTTTCGCTTTGTAGTCTTGACAGATATGAGAAAGGTTTAAATGTTCCCACAGTGCGTACTCTCAATAAATTATTAGAAATAATTGACAAGTATCAAAAGGGAGATATAAAATAAGATTCAAAAAATATATCTATAGTGGATGAAAAAGAAGAGGAAATATTAAAAAGATTTGGTTATAAAGTTAATTAAAGAAAGGATTTTTTATTATGACAAAGAAGAATTTATTCAAGAAAAAGCTTGACAATCGATGGGAAAGTTTTAATAAATCAATCGATAAATTGCAAGAAAATGCAAAATTTCTTGCAGAAACTCAAGCTTTAGAGTGCAAAACTAAAGCAGAAATTGATGTAATAATTCAAAATTTGAATGATCAAACTGATCTTTTTTCATTAAAAATTGATGAATTAAATGATGAAATTTTTGAGAGTTTATCAGAAATAAAAAGTGATTTATAAATTTTTTATAACTTTTTATACGAAAATAGGGTAAAAATAGGTAAAAATGCTAAAAAAACGACGTAAAAACGACCGGTACTTACCCCCTACCGTAGGTATATAAATTTATAATGCGCAACCAATATTTTTTTTATTATATATTATATTAATTTGGGTATATATGCCAGGGGGTAATAGACGGTCGATTTTCTGGCAATTTATATTTTTTATATTTTTATACTTTTTATATTTAGGAGGATTATGTTATTTAAATATTTAATATCGGTAGAGGATATTTCAATTGGTATGCTTTATGATGATAGGAAAAAGGAAATGCGACTTGGGGGGAATAAGCGTTTTTCGGATTTTATAAATTCAATTGTGGAAACATATGCCGGATTATCGCTTGTTAATGGACATATAGTTATCGATAAATTAAAAGTGAGGTTTAGTATTAGTTGTACTAAAAAAATATTTGATCGCGCACTTATTGAATTAAGTAAACAAGGTATTTCGGTTGCTATGGTTAAATCTTTTAATAGGTTAATGAGGTAAATAATGATAGTTTCAAAAAATGCTTTACAAGTGGTGAACTTGACTGCACCTGATAAACAAGTGCCATTACTTGATACTGTGCATATCAGGGAAGATGGGGGAGTAGTTGCAGCAAATAGAGATGTAGTGATATTAGTATCACCTGTAAAGGAGGAGGTAAAAGGAGCGTATCCACTAAAGAGTAGGGAAACAGAAGAGGTGACAATTTCGTCTGATTCAATACGAGATATTATCAAATATATAGGAGTGGATAAAAGATTTAGGGGGTTATTAGATAATTGTGATATTGTCAAGAAAGGGGAAAAAGTAGAGGTAATGTGTTATGATGGGCAAAGAACAAAAGTTTTTGAGGGTAAATGTTACCCTGAATATTTTGAGTATATGCAATTGCTGACTCGTGTGTGTGAAGATAGTAATAATATACGGGTAGTATTAAATGTAAAGAGATTAAAAGCATTGATTGATACTATTGACAAAGTGTGCATGGATAGGGGAGACTTTGCACCAATATTCTTTGAGTTTACAAATAGTGGTGATATACTCATACGAGCGGTTGATGCAAAAATTGGAACAAGGGTAATGGCAGTTATACGAAGTTTACCAGGTTCAAAATTTTTGGATTATAGTGCTTGGGAGAAACAATTTATTAAACGTAAACCAGAAGCAAAAACGATACCAGTTAGAAAGAGATTTACGAGAACTAAAAATTTTAAAGTGGCTAAAGAGGAAATTGAAATGTCAAAACCAATATCAACAATAATAAGTAAGCCCTTCGTGAGAAAGAGAAAAACAATTAAAAAGGAGGTATATCTGTGGAAAATTATAAATGATACCTGCCCAAAATGTGGAAATCATTTGAGACGAGATAGCTTTTCAGGTGTTATTAAATGTTCCTATATTAATTGTAAAGACTTTGTTCCGGATTGTATTCCATTTTGAATATAGTTGGGTATTCTTGGGTAGCATAATAAATATATTAATTGCTTTTTCTGGATTTTTGATATATATTATATAATAAGGGTTTAAAGGGCTTAAATGGTTGAAATGAACAAGGTATATCACGGTGACTGTCTTGATGTGATGAAAGATATTACAAGTAAGAGTGTTGACATGGTGCTATCGGATTTACCTTACGGAATGACAAGTAAGTGCGAATGGGATACTAAAATTCCTCTTATGTCATTATGGGAACAATACAGAAGGGTTATACGTGATAATGGAGCGATAGTGTTAACTGCAAGTCAACCATTTACAAGTGAGTTAGTAATGAGTAATTTAGAAATGTTTCGGTATGAATGGATTTGGAAAAAGACAAGATTTAGTAACCAAATGTTAGCTAAAAAGCAACCATTAAAGATACATGAGAATATTTTAGTATTTGGTAAAAGTGGAATAAAATATAATCCACAAAATTTAATTAAGGTTGGCAAGGTTACAAGGCAGGGTAAGAAGCTATCTAAAGTAGTTGCTAATGGTATACGTAAAACAAAGTATTTTCAGGAATACAGTAATTACCCTATATCGATACAATTAGTAAAAAATGAGACAGGTTTACATTCCTCACAAAAACCAGTTAAATTGTTTGAATATCTTATAAAAACGTACACCAATAAAGGGGATGTGGTTTTGGATAATTGTGCCGGTAGTGGGACAACGGGGATAGCTTGCCAGAATACTGAGAGAAAATATATTTTGATTGAGAAAGAATTAAAGTTTTGTGGATTAATAAAAAGACGATTAATGCTTAATTTGATTCAATTGCAAAAACAGAAATTTATTAGGGAACGAAAATAAGGAAAATTTATGGCAGAAATGTACTTGAAGAGTCTAATGGATGCGAATCTACTAAGTAAAAGTAGTTTTGAAAAAAAGACAACAAAAGGTTGGACTCCTTCTTTTCGTGACAAAATGCGATCTTGGGAAATGTATTCAAAAGGTTGTACAGAGCAAGAAATTGCCAAAACATTAGGAGTACCATTTGTTCATTTCAATAAGTTTCGGTTGGAATTTAAAAGATTTTTTGAACAAATGAAGAGGAGACGACCTCAAGATTTACCAACACGATTACGCAAAAATTCTCCTACAGAAGGTAATCCTCTACTATCACCACAAGCGATAAGATTATTTGCACTTAGTGGATTTACAAAAAGAAAAATAGCAGAATTAGCAGGTACTACTTACCCATCAATTTTAAATTATTTTACACGTCACCCTGAATTAGAGAAAATTTTTGCATCTTTTAGTGAAATAGCGGATGCAAAAGTGGTATACTCCTTATTTAAACGTGCTATGGGTATGAATGTGAAGAGAATGAAATTTGCTACCCATGAAGGGAAGATCAAGGACTATAAGGAATACAATGAACAAATTCCCCCCAGTGTTGACGCGGCAATGCATTGGCTTGTTAATAGAAAGAAATGGAAGAAATCAGATAATGCAGTATTGACAAGTAGTAAAGGTTCAATTTTAGAAGCTGTAGAGCAATTGACAAATATTGATAATGAGGAATTGGAAAGACTTGATAAAGAAAACGCTATTGAGTAATTTTATATTTATTAATTTATTTAGGAGGAGCTATGTCAAATAAACAAACAATCAAAAGCACATTGACACGAGCGGAATTAATTGAAACTATTGGTTCATTACGTACACAGGTGATTAATTGGAGACAAGTAGCGGTGAGTATTGCTGCGGAACTATTGATTGTTGATCCAAGTAATGAGCTATTTACAGACGATAATATGCAAGAAGCAATGTTAAAACATATTATTGCTTTCACAGCGGAAAAGTTAGAACATCAAAAAGAAGTTTTGTATAATAAGCGGGTGATAGCGGATTGTAAAGTCATGAGGATAGTTGGGGAAGTATCGAAATTCTCTGTTAAAAACACAGAAACTACATTGGATGGTTTGATCGTCCTATTCTCTGATTTTAGGAAACTACAAAAGGAATTTATGCACTTTGATAAAGAGAAAATTGCAAGTGCAGAGGGAAGTGCAATGATGGATAAACTTGACATAGAGATAAATAAATTATATACTCATTTTTCTGGCAGACAATCGAAAGAAAAACCAATAGAAAAACCAATAGAAAAATAAATGATTAATTCTTTCTATTCTAAGCAAAAATGGTGTATGCATCGAATACCGATGCATAGGCTTAATCTTTTAATTGGCAGTGTACGTTCGGGAAAAACCGTTACTGCCAATTATGCATTTATCAAGCTATTCCCTAATATCAATAAAGACGGGGATATATTTTTAATTGGAAAAACATTAGGGAGTTTAGAAAGAAATGTTATTAATCCATTACGTGTGGCAATTGGTGAGGATTTCTCATTTTCTAAACATAAATCACAAGCGCAATTATGGGGCAGAATAATACATTGCTTTGGTGCGAATGATGAACAGGCTAAAGATGTAATACAAGGTTCAACTTGTGCTTTTGCTTATGGGGACGAAGTTACTTTATGGCCAAAGTCATTTTTCTCAATGCTGGATTCCCGTTTGTCACCGAAAGGAGCTTTATTTGTTGGAACGTCGAATACAGATAGTCCTTATCATTATCTAAAAGCGGATTACATTGATAGACAGGATAGGGGAGTAGATATAAATGTATTCAATTTTTATTTGCATGATAATAGTAAAGCAAATGGGGGATTTCTCGAAGATTCATTTATACAAAATATTTCGACTAATTATACCGGTCTCTGGTATAAACGATACATAGAAAATAAATGGTGTGTTGCAGAGGGGGCAATATACGATTTTTTCGACGATGATACGCATGTGATTAGTCACGCGCCTACAATACCTGATTGGTATGATATAACCATTGATTATGGTACAAGTAACCCAACTGTGTTTCTGTTGGTAGGCACGACTACAAAGACATTACGTCCCTCTGTATGGGCGGAAAAAGAGTACTATTATAACTCTGTGAAAGAAGAAAAACAAAAAACGGATTCAGAGTATGCAAAAGATTTAGTTTACTTCGTTGCTCCTTTTACATCTAATATAGATTCTATCATTGAATATCGATTTGGAATGGAAGAATTGTTAAGATTAAAAAGTGAACGAATAAGAGATGTTCCTCTTGTAAATATAATCATTGATCCATCGGCTGCAAGTTTCGCGCTTGAATTACAGAGATGGGGATTTACAGGAATAATTGATGCAGATAATTCAGTTGTCGATGGGATTAGAACAGTATCACGTGTGCTCAAAAATAGGCAGGCTGCAATTTGTCAAGATTGTAAAAACTTAATAAAAGAAATGAAAAGTTATAGATGGGATAATAAAGCGCAACTTTTAGGGGTTGATAAACCGTTAAAAAAATTTGATCATGCTCCTGATGCATTTAGGTATAAACTACATACTACGTTCGGGAATTTAAATTTTTAATATAAGGAGTAAATTGATGGATAAAAAGAGTATGTTGAATAGTATTAACAATGTAGAGAATACGAAACAAGCTTTTGAATTAAAAGATGAAATGAAAACTATGCTCGATCATATGGAAACTTTGCATGATGCGTGGCAGAATGTAAATACCGGAGCGGGAATAATGGGAAAGGATAGAAAAACTGATACTATATTTAATTTACATAATGCACCAAGTAGGGTTGAGCTTGCAGCACTTTACCGATTAGATGGATTGACAAGGAAAGTAATTAATTCCCCTATTAAATCAATGATTAAAAATTGGATTTACATTGAAGGGGATGAGGAAAATCTGATATTAAAGGAATTAAGGAGATTAAAAGCAAAGAGCGCAATAAGTGAATGTTTACGCTGGCAAGATGTATTCGGAGGTGGTGTTATAGTAATGGTAATAGATGATTCTATCGGTAGTACTATCCCAGAGCAAGGGGTATTCGCGGATAAGAATCCTTTTATGAAACCTCTCAATATGAACAATATCCGAAAAGTAAATCTGTTGAAAGTGTACGAGAAAGAGGAGGTAACGCCGGAAAAAACTTATGATGTAAACGATAGTATTGATAAAGCAGGAATGCCAGAAATATACAGAATTTCTCCAATGATAGGAGGTTCCCCATTCTCAGTGCATGAGTCAAGGTGTTTAGTTTTTGATGGGGAGGAAATTACAAGTGATGTGCGATCAAATAATAATGGTTGGGGGGATTCCCGCTTGACAAGTATCTATGATCGATTAAGAGGAGTATCAGAAGGTTACTCAAATTTAGAGAGAATAATTGAGGAATTTATAATTGGTGTGTGGAAAAAACCAAATATGCGAGCAATTGTTGCTTCTGGACGAAAACAACTTGTTCAAGATGAAATGAATTTGTTTGATATGGCCAGGCACATTTTGAATACCGTTATGATTGATGATAAAGAAAGTTACGACAGGCTAACTGCAACTGTTAATGGATTATCCGATATAATGACAAAATTAGAAATATCCTTTGCAGGTGTGGTTGACATACCGGTATCTATTTTATTTGGTGACTCTGCAAAAGGGCTTAATTCGTCCGGTTCGGACAACCAACAAATGATAAATTATTATGAAGCACTTGCAGCAAGACAAGAAGATGAAATGAGGGAACCTTTAGAATATTTATGCTCTCTTATTATGTTAAGTAAAGAAGGAGTCACTAAAGGACAATTAATAAACGGTTGGGAATTGGAGTTTAATCCAATAGCTACTCCAACATTAAATGAGACTTTAGATGCAAGGGAAAAACAATCACGAATTGACAGAGCATATTGGGACATGAATGTATTGACAGAAGATACTATAAGGGAAAATAGATTTGGAGGGGAAGAGTATTCTTTTGAAACAGATTTAGAAACAAGTACAGATGCAAGTATGGGCATGAGCGAAACCACAGAAAGTCAAAACTCTTTAGAGGAATAATAAAAAATGCTTAATTTACCAAATAAAATAAAAAGAATTCCCCGTGTCCCAAAAATAAAAAGTGTAAAATTATTTGAAGAGCAGTATGCTTTACTTGTTGGAGGTATAGTAGATAATATTCGAGAACATTTTGAAAGAATGATACTACCATACATCGAACAGATATCTTTATCTGCACAGGCAGAGGGTTTAACAGTTAAAAAAGACTCTTGGGACGACCAACTTGAGCAACTAATGACAGCGTTTAATTTATCTCTTTCCAGAGATATGGATATTAACAAAACAAGAGCAACAATTCAGCTAATAGGAGCAAGTGTAAATAAACAAAATAGTGAGGAATTACAAAGAGTAATAAAACAAATGTTCAATATTGGCATGAGGAATTATGAACCTTGGCTTAAATCAATGATGACTTCTTTTCTGAAAGAGGGAGTATCTCTGGTAAAGGATTTATCAGTAAAGACAGAAAAGGAATTATTCACTCTTATACAAAGAGATATTAAACAGGGGAAAAGGGTTGAGACTATAAAAAAGGAAATATTGACAGGTACTGAACTAAAAGCGGGATATTTTAATTCTGTCAAGACAAGAGCCGAATTGATAGCGCGCGATCAAGTAGGGAAACTCAATGGTCAATTAAACAGAATGAGACAAAAGGATATTGGTATCACTCTTTATATTTGGCGGACTTCTGATGATGAACGAGTAAGAGGTACACATGAACCACTAAATGGTAAAGTTTGCAGTTGGGAAGATCCTACCATATACGCTGATTCGGTAGAAGAAGCAATGGAAGGGAAATGGAAATCTCGTTCGTCAATTAATGGATTTATAGGTGAACCAGGGGAAGATTATCAATGTCGATGTAATGGGGAACCAGTCTTTAATACTATTTTGGAGCAATAGCATGTGTAAAGAAGAGATTGATATATCAAAGACTTTTGTCTTTCTAAGAGATACAATCAAGAGCTATCTTGATCAAGAGATACAAGGTAAGAAATTTAAAGGAACTATTATTATTGAATTTAATTGTATTGATGGGAATATCGGTAGTTTTTCCACAACAGTAACAAAAAATTATAATAAAAATGATTCAAATGAAATTAAGTATTGACTTTTTTCAAAAATTAGTATATATTTATATCTGAAACGAATTGGAATGCTATCAAGTCTCGAAAGAGTGTACTGAAAAGCCCAAGTAGTTTTAATATTAGATTTTTGTTATTTAATCAATGGTGTATACAGGTGATACCTTTGTACTGTTGGTAAATTAATGAAAAATCTTTTATTAGAACTATTTGGGCTTTTCGTTTTTTGTAAAGGATTTTTGAAATGCCATACCCGAATGAGTTTGCAGCAAGAATAAATGAACCTGGGAAGTATAAAGATATTAAGCGCGAAAATAATAAATTCGGGCAGGGTATCGATGTGATATGGGGAATTACAGAAGAGGGAAAAACAGAAGTACAAGCGATAAGATTCAACAAAAAAAAGTTTTCCAGTGAAGAGGTCAATTCTTGGTTGAAAAAAAATAAATATTCTCCTATTAAAGTCGAAGCGCCTTCGCAATCTAATGATGCAATGCAAGAAGCAATCCTTTATGACAAGTTGGGAGCAATTCAGGTTGACATAGATCAAGTTGACTTTGTGCCAATTAACATAAAAGGGGAGTTTGAAACCACTCCGGAAGGTTTCATGAAATTTGTTGCTCCCGTTGCAAAAGTAGGAATATATCAATATACTTTACCTGATGGAACTATACGAAGAGATTTAGTTGATGAAGAGACATTATTTGATACTAAGTCTATGAAATCATTGGAGTTAAAACCATTTACAAATGAACATCCAAATAATTTACTTGATACCGAAAATGTAAAAAGACATTCGGTTGGTTCAACAGGAGAAAAAGTTTACAAAGATGAAAATCGTCTTATGTCAAGTTTAGTAATTATGGATGCAAAAGCAATTCAAGATGTTAAGAACGGTAAACGCCAACTTTCTCCAGGGTATAAGACTACTTTAATATTAGAATCTGGTACTTTTAATGGTCAATCGTATGATGCAATACAACGAAATCGCGTATACAACCACTTGGCATTATGCACCAAAGCAAGAGGAGGAAATACGCTTTCGTTGACAATGGATAGTGTAAAAGGAGATAGTTTTACAAATAATAATATTTCAAATTCAAATAAAGGAGTAACTATGTTACCAAAGTTTATGTTAAATGGTATTGATTATGAAGCTTCACAAGAGGTGATAAATCACGTAGATACCTTAGCTAAGAAATTATCCCAAATTGAGCAACAATATACTGTTCAAAAAGATAGTTTTGATAAAGCAACTAAAAGTTTACAAGAAGTACAAAGCGCTTTTGATACTTATAAGGCAAATGTTCCTAATCTGATAAAACAATCGGTTATCGAAAGAACACGTCTGGAAAAACTTGCATCTTTGGTGCTTGATGCAACAGAATTGACAGATATGCCAAAAGTGGATAATGTTGTATTAAAATCAAGAATGATTAAAGCGAAATATCCTTCCCTTAATATTACTGGGAAAGATGAAGCTTATGTAAGCGCTTTAGTTGATTCTCTTGAAAGTCAACTTGGAGATACTTCTATTAAAGATCAAATTGATCTGCTTACTAAAACTTCAAGAAAACAAGTAAATCAAAATATAGTTGACTCTGCAAAAAGTCGTGAACAATATGCACAGAGTTTAAGCAGCGCCTGGCAAGTAAATCCACGAACAGGCAAATAATTAATTGACTTGATAGCTAATAAATTAAAAAAAAACAAATAAATAAATAAATAATTTACAAAGGAAATAAATATGCAATTAACGTATGATCTTAAGCAGGCAGAATTTTATGCAGGAATGATTTCAAATGCAATATACACGGAGAAAATTAGCCTATGTGCTCGTGAGACAGTACCTTTTGGAAGAGCAGTAGCTGGGGATGCGGGAAATGTTGACAGCGGGTATTTACCTAAAAATGATGTGCTTACCTTGACATTTTCAGGGGATGCTTTGGAAGCTTCAAATGTGATAAATGGGAAAATAAGAGGTTATGCAATTGCTCCTGTTACATATTTGACAAGTGAAGCAGTTACAATGGGGCTTATCGTTGCAGCAATTGCTTTACTCACCGGCGTGTCAAGTGCAGTATTGACAAGTGCTCATGTGATAACTGTGGAGACTCAGGGACTTGCTATTTCTGCCAGTGATTGGGCGGTAACGTCAGGTTCAAAGCAGGGCGTGATAACTCCAGCAACTGCAATTACTGATGATCTATTTAGAGGAGTTGCTTTACACGAACATAAGGTCGGCGGAACTTATTATGCAAATGATTTTATGACTATTGGCAAAAAGGGAGAATTTATTGTTGAAACTTCTGTTGCAGTAGCAGCAGATGATACTGCTTATGTTGACCTTATAGGAGCTATCGGTAAATTTACGAATGTGTCAACTCTGAATTTGGTAACAGGTGGAAAATTTCGCTCTGCAACTACAGGAGCGGGATTAGCCAAATTAGATATTAATAATCCCTAAAAGTAAATAAATAATTAAATAATTAAATAAAAACTATAGCTAATAATTAAAATTAAATTTATATCAAGGAGTAAGAATATGATCAGACAACAACAGTTTGTCAATTTGGATGCAAACGAGACAGTGTTTTTTCTTAGGGAGTTAGAATTTGTAAAGGCACAAGTTTACAATAAACAATATCCAGAATACATTTGGCAATACCTTTTCCCAGTGGATAGCAGTGCGGGAGCAGGTGCAGAAGCGATTACATACCGCTCTTACGATAGTGTGGGTGTAATGAAGCTAATGTCAAGTTATTCAGACGATGCTCCAAGATCGGATGTATTTGCAAAGGAATTTACTGCAACAGTAAAATCAATACGCGGTGCTTATGGATATTCTATCCAGGATGTACGTGCGGCAATTTTCCAGAATAAACCCTTAAAAACCCTAAAAGCGGATGCTGCTATGTTAGCATATATGCAAGCCGTCAATGATATTGCTTGGTTTGCAAATGGTGGAGCAGCATATGGTGGATTATATGGCTTTCTTTACAATCCGAATACTACAAAAACCAATGCTCCTACAGGTGCATGGTTAACCGGCCCAAAATCAACAGACTTGATAATTGCGGATATTACATATGCAATTAATAGGCCAAAGTTATTGACAAAGAAAATTGAGATTGTCAATACAGTCATTCTTCCAGTGGATTGCTATGCTCATATAGCAAGTACACCAAGATCAGCGACAAGTGATACAACAATTTTGGAATTTGTACAAAGAACAAATCCAACAGTGACCTTTCTTGATTGTAATGAAGTTTACCAAGTGAATCCAAAACCAAGCGGTGCAGCAAGTGCAACAAACTGCTTGATTGCGTATCGTAGAGATCCAATGAAACTGGAACTTTACATACCGCAACCTTTTGAGCAGTTTCCACCACAAGAGCGTAATATGGAGTATGTAATTAATACCCATGCTCGTATCGGAGGAATAGCATTTTATTATCCATTGTCAATGATTATATTAGAGCAACTGTAAACAAAAGCATAAACAAGAGCGGTATACCTATTTTACCGCTTTTAACATTATTTTTAGGAGGTTTACGAATGAGTATTTTATTTAACAAAAACGCCTACTTATCACCAATAGGCAATCGTGTAATAACACCTGGAAAGAATATAATTCCTGATGATGAAATTGAGAAACTAAAAGGGATTGTATTTGTACAAGATCAATTAAAATTAGGTAATTGGATTATAGAATCCTCCGGTGTTAAGTTGGCTTTCGAGAATTCAGAAGATGTACTTCCAAAAACAGAAGAGGAAACATTTGATAATGCGGTTTTAGAAATTTGCAATATGGATACAAAACTTGCAATCAAAGCGATAGTAGGGGATTCTGGCAGTGATGGGATACTTGACATTAGAGTTTTATCAAAACTAAAAGAATCAGACAAAAGAAAAGGTATACAAAAGGCAATTGATGCGCAAATAGAATTCTTAACTCCTGTCGATGAGGAAAATAAATAGTATGTCAATCAAAACTAATATTCAGGCAAGATCCGGTTTTGATGTGTCAGATCCAAAAATCGATCAACTTATAGAATTATCAAAAACCAGATTATTGCCTGATAGTTTTGATACCGCTGCAACATATGAGTATGCAGTGTCTCTTCTTGTCATGCATTGGTTAGCACTGACTAAGCAATCAGCAAGTACAAATAATATGGGAGGAGTAGGCGGTATAAAGTCAATTTCGGAAGGACAGTTGTCAATTTCTTTTGGTGCATTGTCAGGGAATAACTTTGGTTCGATGCTCCCTGATTTACAACAAACGAGTTATGGAGTTGAATTAAATTCCCTTTTAGAAACTGCTATAATTCCCCCAGCGACAAGGTTCGGTTAAACTCATATGCAAAAAGTAAAGGGATATAATCATGTTTACTACCAGGATAGAGGAATGGCTCTAATCCTAAAAAATTTAAAAGTATTGGATACAAGCTTTACAAAAGTAGGTTTTCCAAAAGAATCACCTCCTGGTAAACCAAGCAAACAGACAGATAAGGAGCCTTTGTCAAGCATGAGTGAGGTTGCTTTAATTGCATTTTGGAATGAATACGGTACTGATACAATCCCTGCGAGACCTTTTATGTCCCTTGCTTATTATAAACATCTTGAAGGGCTTAAAAAAGTAAGAGATCAGGTTTATTTAAAAGTTATAGCAGGTGAAATATCTGTTGAACATGCTCTTGCTATTATGGGGGAGTGGCTCTCGGCAAAAGTAAGAAGTACAATTAATGAAGTTACAAGCCCACCAAATGCTCCAAGTACAATACGGAAAAAGAATGCTGCTTTACTAAGAAGGACGAGCACTGCAAAAAGAGATGCAAATCCTTTAATTGGCACAACGGCACATCCTTTAATTGACACAGCACAAATGAGAAATTCAGTTACACATGTGGAGGTTGTCAAATGAGTTTACTCGGTTATACAATAAACTGTTTACATCAGGCGGCACCTACAATCGTAAAGGGACAAATAACAGAGCAGAGTACACAAACACCGTTTAACTTAGAAGCGAGTGTGCAGCCCTCTACTTCTGCACAGTTGTCGATGCTTCCAGAGACAAGGAGATTACGGGGTGGGATATATACTTTAATTACTTTTGAAACTTTATTAACTGTTGATAATGATGTCTATCCGGATTTAATTCTTTTTGATAATAAAACTTATGAAGTCGTTACAAAATTAAAATGGGAAAATAATATATTGAATCATAATATTTATTTGATACAAGAAATTAGAACAAGATGATTGATATAAAAGAAATAAAAGACGGTTTATATGATTTTTTTGATACGTTGTGCGAGTATCAAGAATTGACATTTAATATTCAATGGGCAAGAGATAATCAAAATAAAGTTGCTTTACCCAGGATAGAGTTAGATATTCTTTCGCTCCCTTCTGTTGGGTCACCAATACAAATGGAACCGGACGCGGATGGATTTTCAACTATTGTACATGAATCGAATCTTGTCTTGCGTGTTATTGCATCGGGAGAAAATTCGTGTGCAGTTTGTACTTTGTTGGAAATGGTATCCTTTGTTCCAGATATTATTGATGATTTAAGAGAGAATACCGGATTGTCAATACTTAATAATACAGATCCAATGAATATTTCAGGATTTAATGATCAATTTGTTGAGGAACGCTGGTCTATGGATGTTACCTTTACATTTGCATATGATATGGTGGAAGTAGAAGTAGGATTAATTGAACATATGGAACTATCTGGTCAATTAGTCAAAGAAAATGGAAATTTAATGACAATACCTATATTTACAATAGATAAAACTTAAAGGAGTTTTTATGAGTGATTTAAATTCAATTATTACTGTTACAATTGATAGGTTGACAAAACCAATAGGACAAAAAGGATTTGGAACCATACTTATTGTTGGAGCAAATGCGACTTTTTCAGATCGTATTAAATATTATGATGATGATAGCCCTGCTGCAATTGCGGCAGACTTGACAGGTGGAACCGCAGCAATGGAGTATTTAATGGCTTCAGCTATTTTTGAACAAACTCCGCATGTCAATCAAATTGCAATTGGTAAAAAATTAGTTGGGGACACGGCATATGAGGATGCGCTAAATGCAATACTATTAGAATCTGGTGATTTTTATGGAGTACTTTGCGCTGTGCGAACAGTGGCAGATCAAAAGTCGGTTGCAAAATGGGTACAAGCAAACGCGCGGTATTTTGTCTGTACAAGTGACGAAGCAAATATTATTGGTCAGACAGTGGGTGCAGATACAACAAGTATTGCTCATGAAATTAAACATTCTGCCTATGATAGATCTACGGTAATTTATCATGCAGAAGCAGATACGGAATGTTTAGATGCTGGTTTACTTGGATATTTGTTATCTTTACAACCAGGTAGTTATACAGGAGCTATTAAAACAATTGCCGGTTGTAGCACTAATAAACTTAATGCTACGCAAAGTAAAAACGCTCATGATAAATTTTGTTCAACATATGAGGAAATTGCAGAGCGTAATGCACTTCTTTTTTCTTGGAATGGCACAGGAGAATATCTTGACATTATAGTATTTGCAGATTGGCTGAAAGCAAGATTGACAGAAAATAATTTTAAAGTACTTGCCAATGCACCAAAAAATCCATTTACGGATGCAGGTATCACCGCCCATGAAAATGCAACACGACAAATATTACAAATGGGAATTGATAGTGGAGGATTATCCCCTATGTCTTACGATAAAACAACAGGAGTACAAACAGGTGGTTATTCTACTACATTTCCAAAAGCAGCAAATGTATCTGCTATCGATAAAGCAGCTCGTAAATTAACAAATGCAAAATTTAAGGGTTGGCTTGCCGGAGCAATTCATAATGTTGAAATTGCTGGAACGATTTCTTACGAATAAGAGATAGTAGATATTAGATAGAATTATTAAATATAAAAATAAATAAAAATTTAAATAGGAGAAATAATTATGTATACGTATGATCCGGCAAAAGTGGTTGTCAATGTAGCAGGCATTAATTTAGAGGATTATGCTGATGGAACATTTGTAACTATTGAAAGAAGCTCGGATACCTTTACAAAAGTAACAGGAGCTGATGGAAAAACTACACGAGTAAAGCAGAATGATAAGTCTGGTACAATAACGGTTACCCTGAGCCAATCCAGCCCATCAAATAGTTTTCTTTCATCAATAATGATAATGGATGAAACAACAGGTGATGGAATAGTACCGGTTACAGTCAAGGATATTCTTAGCACTTCACTTATGAGTACAGGTTATGCCTGGGTAAAGAAACCCCCAACTTCACCATACGCAAAGGAACATACAAATAGAGAATGGGTTTTGGATTGTGCAGTGTTAGAAATGTTTATTGGCTCTTCGATAAGTTTTATGGGTTAATTGACATTTAAATATTTTCTTAGGTTAATTGACATTTAAATATTTTCTTAGGAGGAGAATATGATTGAGTTTAAAACTGCTAAAAAAGAACTTACTATTAAGAGTAAAGAAGGAGAGGATATATCAATTAATATTGACTCAACTTTATTCTTGGGAAGAGAATCTTTATCTATAGCTTTGCAATTAGGTAGAATGATTGCTCCTTTCTTTAAGGCACTTGGCGGAATTTCCAGTAAATTCGATACAAAAATAGTAAAAGTTTCCGATAGTGAACCACTTGACAAAGAAAAATTACGTGATGAAATTTTAAAAAATTTGGAGTTGACTCCTGATTTTTTTAAAACTATTGTTGACCAATTAATTGCATCCATGGATGAGAAAAGATTCATGGATTTGATCTTTAGATTATTAAAAGGGACTCGCGTAAATAATCAAGAAGTAAGTAAACCAGAAATTTTTGATGTTGTATTTCAAGCCAATATTGGAGTTTTATGGCAAGTTTTGCAATTTGTTCTGGAGTCTAATTTTGCCAGTTTTTTCGGAGTAAGCGGTTTCGATCTGCTTTTAAAAATAGCGATGAATGCCGCACAAAAATAGATAGTAAACAAGAGAAAATATCTTTACTTATGCAGGATATGAGCGATGATATAAAAGATTACTGGCTTTTTTGGAGAATAGTAATCTTTGGTATAAATGAGAGCTTTGACAGTGTGGATAAATTGACATTAGACGAAATTTTGCAGTACAATGAAGTGATTGATTTTAAGGATGAAATGACAAAACTACAAATGGAGGTTGATAAATGACAATGGATACTATTACCACCTTATTAGTAGGCGGGATAATCAGTTCTTTACTCACCTCATTTATTCATACCCTTAACAGTAGAAAGATCATAAAGGAGGTTGTTACCGAAGTGATACATAATCACGAGAAGCAATACCATATTGAGAATCCTTCTAAAAATTTACAAGATCATATTGTTAATTGTCAATCGAACAATAGAATTATTAAAATAGAAAAAGCTCTGATTTATATTGTATGTCAAATAGGGGGAAACCCTAAAGAGTTAGGATTAGTAAATTTACAGTCTAATATGCCAGGAATAGATCTATGAACGTAGCAGAATTAATTAATTTGATAGGATTTAAACTTGACAAATCATCTTATAATGCTGTGCAGGACGCGACTTCCAACATTATGCAGAGTATGGAAGGGCTTGCAAAAAAAGCTTCAACATTCTTCACAGCACCTTTGTTGGCACTTGCCGGTGCGGCAGTAAAACTATACTCAATTGAGAATACCGCTGCAATGCAGGTTGAAAGAACATTAAAAAGTACAGGTAATGCAGCAAAAAAATCTTTACAGGAGTTATTAGATGAAGCATATAATATTCAAAGAGAAACAATTTTAGAGGATGATGAGGTAATTCAACATGTAACCAATCGTTTATTAACATTCCAGAATATTGCAGGAGATCAATTTACACGAGCGCAAAAAGTCATTACGGATATTTCTGCCTATTTAGATCCGGCTATGAATAATATTGCAGAAATTGCTTTACAAGTTGGAAAAGCAATGAATGATCCTATCCAAGGATTGACAGCACTAAGAAGAACGGGTATTCAATTTTCAGAATCACAAATGAAATTATTTGAGAATACCTGGAAAATGGGAAAACAAGCAGAGGCTCAAAATTTAATATTATCAGAATTGGAAAAAAGATATAAAGGAGCAGCTAAAGTCGTAGCAGAAAATTCAACCGGAATTAAACAATGGAGAGTTGCTTTAAGTGATATATTGGTATTATTTGGTAAAGACTTATTTCCTGCTTTTAGAAAATTTATGGATTGGTTAATTGACTTAACGTATAAATTTACAGAGCTTTTAACTCCTTCAGTGAGGAAAACACTTCTGATTTTTGGGGGTTTACTTGCATTACTAGGCCCGATTACGCTTGGATTGTTTGCTATTGGTAAAGCAGGACTATTTGTCAATACCATATTAGCAACTTTTGGATTGGCAATTGCTAAAAGTAATTTAGGAGTGCTTGGCACTCTGGGGAAATATGCTTTATTTTTAGGGGGATTTGTTGCTATTGCATTAGTTCTATATGGTATTTTTAATGACATATACGTTTATTTGCGGGGTGGTAAATCACTAATAGGTGAATTTCTCCCAGCATGGAAAGAACTAGGGCCAAAAATGTATGAGAGTCTGAAACCATACATGATATTAATGACTGCTTTATGGAAATCTCTGAAAAAAACAGGTGTTGAGGCAATCAATTACATGTACGATATATTTGGGAATCGCACCACAGAAGCAAGTAAACATTTTGACAAATTTATTGGTAGTTTAGGGGATAGTATCGGAAATGCAGGAGCAATTATTTTACCTGCTTGTTGGAAATTATTTTGGACGATACAAAAAGCATTTTTAGATATGAGATTGCGATTAGTTTTAAAAATCGCTGAAACAATTGACAATGTGTTATTAAGCATGGCAGAATCTGTGGGAAGATGGGTAACTAAAATATTTAATATGGAGCCATTGCAAAGCATACAGAGACGCTTACCCGAATATAAATCAATGTTTGATATAGAACATGAACGTATTCCTACTAACTCTTTTCCGGTACCTTATAATTCTTTACGCAATGGAGGGGAATTAAAAACGACAAAACAAGTGAACGTGACTGTCAATGCAGGATTAAATGTTCCTCATGGAACTTCTGAGTATCAGAAAAGTTACTTGACAAAAACAGTACAGGATTTATTTAATGAATCTCTAAATAATTTAACAAGGAATTTAGTTCAGGGTTTACCAGGGGTAGAATAAACATGGTATCATTTTTTATACAGAATGCAAAATCAAATAAAATAGAAGCATTAGAGATTGACACGACGATTACAGAGAATCACGAGTTTACAAATATAATAACCTCTTACCCTGTGGATATTGGTTTTAATGTTAGTGACCATGTACAGCAACAACAGCCAAAACTATCAATCACTGCATTGACAAGTAACACACCTGTTCAATATTTTAGTGGGCAAATTAGCAGGCTTGCTAGAAAAGACTTAACAAGTAAGATACAAGAAACTTTCAAATTGTTGATTAATTATGCAGGGTTTCAAGTGCCGAAACATTCAGGGGCGGATTCTATTCAACCCATAGATCCTAAAGTATTGACAATTGTTACCGGTTACAATGTGTACAGGAATATGTTTATACAAAAAATATCTTTTCCCAGAGATAAAAGTACAGGTGATTCAATACAATATAATATTGAATTTACGCAGATTAGAAAAGTTAGTTCCAAATATAGTTTTATCTCTAATGCAAATTCTCTTAACGGTAAAGCTCCTGGTATAGAAAAACAAGCAGACAAAACAAAAAATATTGGTAAAGAAACACTGGAAGAAGTACCAGAAGAATCTTTACCATATAAAGGATTTCAATTTCTCAAAGGTAAATTAGGGGGAAATATACAATGATTTGGAATATACCTTGTGAATTATTACCTTCTTACAGAGAGGAAATTACTTTTGGGGATACTCCTTATATATTGATTTTTAATTGGAATACCAGAGGTCAATTTTGGTCATTAGATATATTAGATAGGGAAGAAAATGATATACTCACAGGAATTAAGTTAGTTAACCAATGGGAATTTTTAGGAATGTTCGCAGATGAAAAGTTACCAAAAGGTAAACTTTATGTAGTTGATATTAAAGGAAAAATGGATGATATTGTCTATGATTCGTTTATTAATGGGCAATGTGTATTAATATTTGAGGATAACTAAATGGCATTATTCGGGCGTATAATACAAATTGATATTGGGAAATCAGGATCTATTGGAAAATCGTTTTCTGATTATCATATTAATTTTGATATTAAAAAAAATGAATTTGGGAAAGAGCCAAATCCTTGTAAGGTAGTTATCAGTAATTTATCATCTGAGTTATGCTCATATGCTTTTGAAGAGAAGCAAAAATTAACAGTAAAGGCAGGTTATCGTGAAGAACATGGTTTGGAGGTTATCTTTACAGGAGACATAACCTATGTGGAAAATCGTATATTACGTCCTGATATATCAACTATAATTGACGCAGGGGATGCAAATAATTCCTTGAGGGATTCTAAATTGTCAATTTCATATAATATAGGAGCGCAAGGTTTCCAAGTATTAAAGGATGTGATTGATTCCTTTCATTTACCGAAGAAAACAAATTTACAACTGATAAAAATAGCTAAGAAGGTTTACAACAATGGATTTAGCTTCAATGGTGCAACCTCAACAGCTATGGATAAAATTTGTAAATATCTTGGTCTGACTTGGTCAATCCAAAATGAGGAAATGAAGATTTATGAAAAATATAATAATGATAGATCATTAGCCATTGAATTAAATAGTGATACAGGTTTAATCGGTACTCCTCAAAGAACAAAAATATCCTCCCCTGAGTCAACAACCGATAAAACAAAAGAGATTGACGGTTGGTCAATTGAAAGTTTATTACAACCAAAAGCGGAACCTGGGGGTATAATACTATTATCCAATGGCCTGAACAGACAAAAGAAGAAATATAAAATATTGACTGTACATCATACAGGAGACAATATGGAGAGTGATTTTAAAACTATTTTACAGGCGGTGGAAATATGACAATTGAGCAAATGAGCTTTAATCAAGCTTTACAAAGGTTATTCAGTACCTTTTTATTTGAGGGTGTCAATACAGCATTACCAGGTATTGTAGATAAACAGATTGATAGTTATAGAGTACAGGTAACACCTGCTATTAATCGTAAATATACTGATGGGGAAGAACTAAAATATAAACCTATTGTAAATGTTCCTTTAGTTCTCCCGCGCACAAGTAAAGCTGTAATACGTTTACCACAATTACAACAAGGGGATACGGTACTTTTAATTTTTTCCCAGAAAGCAATGGATTCATGGTTGAATAGTATAAAAGGGGAACAGACAGCTTCAAGTGATCCCCGCAGATTTGATGTTACTGATGCAATCGCAATACCAGGGTTATACCCATTCAAAGTCAATACTCCGGAACCTAAAAATTTAAATGATTTGGAAATTATTTATGAGGATTCTATTATATCAATGAAAGAAAACGGTGATATACAACTTACTTCGGGGAATGTATTGACAATTAAGACAACAGGAGAAATTGAAATCGGTGAACAATCTCTGAAAAAGTTGCTTAATGAATCATTTAAGGATGTATTTAACAACCATGTGCATAATTTTATTGCCGCACCGAGCGGTACTTTCTCGACAAGTACTCCTGCGAGTGTAATATTGACAAGTTTACCTCCACCTTTTCCTCCAGGGGGGGCACTTGCAACATATGGAAGTGCAATTACTAATAGTGAATTAACATCAAAAGTAAAGGCACAATAAATGGACTTAGCAATTAACTTGACAACTAGAGACTTAATCTTGGAGAATGGAGATTTTTATTTTGTAACTGAACAAGAAGCTTGTCGACAGCGTTTACAAATAAAATTGTTATTCTTTTTTAATGAATGGTTTTTAGATACAACTTTAGGGTTGGATTGGTTCGGAGTTGCTTTTATAAAAAATCCAAATCAAAATTTAATTGATAATATGATACTTGTTACCATGACTGATGATTTTGAGGTCATTGAAATATTAGAATATAGTACAGAGTACTCCATTTTGTTAAGAAAATTATCTGTAAAAATGAAATTAAGGACAATATATGGGGTATTAATTTTGAATGAGGGGATAGAAATATGAGTAGTTACGGGTTGACAAATACAGGTTTTAGAGTTAAACGACAAGATGCTATTTTACGCGAAATGCAAACTGATGCAATTAGTAAATTTGGAAATGTGCAGACAGATGCAGATAGTATATTAGGACAATTGCTTGGAGTACTCTCTAAACCGTCAATTGATGTGTGGGAACAATTAGCAAATATTTATTTGAATACCAACCCTGTCACTGCAACAGGAGTTTCTCTTGATTATTGTGTCGACTTTAATGGAATACAGAGGTTAAAAGCGATTGCATCCCTTGTGATAGTTGGATTACGCGGTGAGAGTAGTTCAATAATTCCTGAAGGCACACTTTTTAAATCAAATATTACAGATAATATTTTTAAAACATTATCAGATATAACTTTATCTTATGTTAATAATCATAAAGGTTATGTTGAGGTTTCTGATATTCAACCGGATACTACATATCAATTTGGTATTGACAATAGCGATACAACTACTTTGGTGGTAAGTGAAGATAGTGGAGTATCTCCTGATATTGATACATTGATTGATTCAATGGTAGAGCAAATTAATACGGAATCTTTGTGTACTGTGACTGCCGAAAATATCGGGAATGGTGTAATTTTATTACATGCAAAGCAGGATAGCAGTGTTTTCAAATTTACAAATATTGATGAAAGTGTAAATTTTTATAATCTTGTAAATTGTCAATGTATGGTACTTGGCGCGATACCAGTATCACAGAAAACTATTGATATTATTGAGACTCCAGTTATTGGATTAACAAATGTTAATAATTTTGAAGAGGGAGTCAAAGGAAGAGATATTGAAACGGATGCGGAATTACGAATAAGAAGAAAAGAATCCTTACAAATAGTTGGAGCTGCTAATTTGGAAGCAATTGTAGCAAGAATGTTACGAGAAGTTGCAGGTGTGACTGTTTGTAAAGGATTTGAAAATATTGAGGATATTGAAGTTGACGGGAGACCTCCCCATAGTATAGAGATTCTTGTTGTAGGGGGAGATCCTATAGATATTGGAAATCAACTATGGAAAACAAAAGGAGGGGGTATTAAAACTTTTGGTAGTATTAGTCGATCGGTCATTGATTCAAATGGGGATACTCAAATAATGAATTTTTCACGTCCGATAAAAAAATATGGTTGGGTATCTGCAAGTATTACAACATATAGTGAAGAAATTTTTCCTTCAAATGGTTTACAAACTATAAAAGATTTACTTTGGGAGTATGCACAGACATTTGAAGTAGGGCTTGATATTATTCCGCAAAGGTTTATAACTAATATTTATCCTAATGTTCCAGGAATAGAGAGTATTTACATAATGATTGCAGTAACAAACTCCCCTGATGATTCTCCATCATATAATACAAATAAATTAGCAATCGCATCAAATCAAATAGCAACTTTTCATCCTAATAGAATTTTTGCAACTTTACCAGCATAAGAAATGGAGAAATAAAATGGCAATTGACAAAACAATTTTAGAGACCTATAAACCAAAAGTTGAAAACGCTCGAAAATCAGCGGACGACTCAAATGATCTTTTAGACCGTTTGAGAAGTTTATCAGATTTTTATAGCGGAATAGAAAAATCTTCTTTTAAAAAATATTTTATTAATCTCGATAATGAAAAACATGATTTGAAGGATCTTATAAATACAGAGGAATTTAAAACTTTCTTTTTATTAATTATTGAAAAGAAGTATACAGAATTGGTTGATAAACTAAAATTAATAGTTGATAAAACAAAAAATGGTAATGGAAAGTAGAGCTTGACATATGCCAACAGTATCAAGACGACTTGCGGATACGGTAGTTTTAACTTCGGGAAGTACCAGTGTTACAGTAGATATTGATAATGATTGGGATTTGTCAAAGACTTTTATGGTATTTCACCATGCGGCTCCTTCACTTGTTGACAATTATGAACGTTCTGTGCTTGCTGGAAAAATCTACGAAAGTGGTGGAACTAAATATATAAAATTTGAACGCGGTGAAAGTGGGTCTGAATATAATATTGATTATCAAATTTTACAGATTAATGAAGCATATGTACAACACGGTCAATGCAGTGTAGGTGATTATTCTAATACTGCAACTATAAATAGTATTGATACTACTAAATCTTTTGTAATTGCGACAGCACAAATTAATTATGGCAATGCGTATCCCTCAAATTTCTGTTTCTTGGCAGAAATTACAAATAGTACTACTCTAACATTTACTCGTGATACAACAACCGGTACATTGACAATTGAATATATGGTTATTACAATACCTGAGATTAAATCAATACAAGTTAAAACAGGAACTATTACCAGTG
>Ga0315288_10000704_pt1 | contig 42285 bp, 48 predicted proteins | sample YL17G11_20_MG_FD_203454 | JGI IMG/M metagenome (GOLD analysis project Ga0315288, IMG submission 203454) | Sediment microbial communities from Yellowstone Lake, YNP, Wyoming, USA - YL17G11_20 | ecosystem: Environmental > Aquatic > Freshwater > Lake > Sediment | place: USA: Wyoming | collected...
GAAGAACAAGTAAAGCGGTACATAGAATGGCAAGACAAGCGAGAGGTGCCCCAGACAATCAAGTCAATTCCCCAGCAATCCAAACAGAAAAGCTTCGAATTCTCATGATAGCGGAGCAACCAGGAAATCCCGCACGCAGCGAAGCGGAGTGCGGGGAGGATGTCATTTGTTTTTCCTTATTTTCCTAAATTTCACATTAAAACATTAAAAAGCGATCGATTCTTTGCTATCGATTTCCGAAATCGATACTAATAGGGTAAATATGGCTTATTTGGGTCATATTTTCGTAAAAATGTAAGTTTAGAAGCGATCGCTTGAAAACTTACATTTGACTTTTTACTGATTTTGTGATATCATTGAGGTGATAAAAAATAAGCTCTTTATATTCACAAAGCGATTATTCTAAGTATTACTGCAAGACATAAGACATATATGATTAGCTTGGTACCGTGTAGTATTTAGAACCATCGCTTTGTGGAACAATAAAAACCGAAACACATCAGCCGTATCAAATACGGCGAGGAGGATGTCGTGCATTACAAACATGAGTGGTTTGAACGTACTCTGATAAATGCTTCTGCGAAAAAAACACTCGCTGAAGCTGCGCCCGAGTGGGTATTTGCCCATTTCGGGGCGATAGAGAAAGGATATGATAATTGTCAGATTTGCCACGCGCGGATCGTGAAATTCGTTGCAATCCGTAACACAAAAAATAATGTTTATCTTTTAATTGGAGAGGATTGCTACGACAAGCTCCTCCACTATCTCAAAACACAGAAGATTGAAACAGTCACACTCATGGAGCGGCGGCAATATATCGTTGCCATCAAGAAATACTGCAAGAAATTCATTAATGCTTCGTTTATTGCTTGGTTTAAGGCCAGAAAACGAATCTCAGAGGAAATCCGAAAGTCTCTTACGGTCATTGAGGCATTAGGATATGCGCCGAGTTTGAAGGCGGCAGAAGAACTTGTGGAATACTATAAGGCCCACAGGCGATTTCCACTTTACGAATTACTGACCAAACAAGAACAATACGTTCTTCGTCGCTATCCGTGTTCGCCGCGTCTTCCGAAGACGCTCACGCTCAATATTCTCTCCGAAGTTCAAAATCGCATTAGGGAGTGGGCAGACCAATGCGCGGAGCGAGAATTTCAAAAACTAGAAGGAGAACAGCGCAGAAAGGAAGAGGAGCGGCGCAAAAAGGAAAAACTTGAAGCGCAAGAACGCGCGCAAGGGATTTTTCCGCTTCGCGAACTTCTGACCAAACAAGAGCGTGATTTACTCTGGCAGTATCCTCGCCGGCCGCGACTGCCGGAAAAACTCCACAAAGATCGCCTTCCCAAAGTACGCGCCATCATTGCGCGCTGGCAAAGGGTATGCCAGCAGCAGGAAGCGCGTCGGAAAGAAAAGGAGCAAATAATCTGGGAAGAAAAACAGAGAAAAGACCAGATTGTCAAAGAGGTAGCAACTACAGAAATTGAGGAAAAAATTCGGAAACAACCAGACCAATACCTTAAGTGCCACTTCTGGCGCGGGATCAACCCGACACGCAAAATTCCCCAATGGGAGTTCAAGAGAGACTGGGTTAAATATGTTCTGGACAGGGACGACGACTATGACCCAGCCGAAGGCCTTGTCTATGTTGAAGTGACAAGGGAGATGGTTCCTGATAAGGTTTATCTTGTGATGAAACTTCGGTTGGAAGAGTGTTATGACCCCGTCACAAGAGAAATCAAATATGAGTGGATTTGATCAATAACAATATTCAACCCCGACTCGTCTTTACGAGAGTCGGGGTTTTTGTTTTTTCCTTCTTTTCTAAATTTTCTAAATTACGTATCAATTTCCGATCGGAATTTCATACGTAATTCAATATATATAATATATAACTGTTATTTCTAAAGATTGCCAAAAGAATTTTTTTGTGTTAAATTCTAAGGGTTTTAAAGTATGATACAAACTCGCACTATCTTAAAAGTAGCCGATAATACCGGTGCTAAGACCATCCGGGTTTTTAGAGTTGTCGGCGGCACCCGCCGGCGTTATGCCCAAATAGGCGATTTGGTGGTGGCATCGGTTCAGGAAGCCGAACCCAGGAAAGCCACCAAGAAAAAAGAAATAGTCAGAGCTGTCATCATCCGCCAAAAAAAGGCCTTTCGAAGAAAAGACGGCAGTTATATCCGCTTTGACGATAATGCCGCGGTTATTGTTGACGGGTTGGAGCCCCGAGGAGGCCGTATTTTCGGGCCGGTAGCAAGAGAGTTGCGCGATCGCGGATATATAAAATTAATTTCATTAGCACCGGAGGTCTTATGAAAATTAAAAAAGGCGACAATGTAATAATGATTGCCGGAAAAGATAAAAATAAAACGGGCAAAGTAATAAAAGTTTTTCCCAAAGAGGACAAGGTTATTGTTGAAAATATTAATCTTAAGAAAAAACACCAGCGCGCCAAAACCGGCGGCAAAAAAGGCGAAAAAATTGAAGTGCCGCGGTCGGTTTCAATTGCCTCGGTAATGCTTGTTTGCAAGAGTTGCGGCAAGCCGGCAAGGGTGAGCCGCCAGGTGGTTTCCGGAAAAAAATTAAGGATTTGTAAAAAATGCCAAAGCGAAATATAACGGACTTAAAAAATAGGATTGAGAAGGTGGTTATTAATATCGGACTTGGCCGGGCGCTTAAAGACGAAAAATTTATGGAAATTGCCTTGCGCGACTTGGCATTAATAACCGGCCAAAAGCCAAAAACAACTTTAGCTAAAAAATCTATTGCCAATTTTAAAACCCGGAAAGGCCAAATTGTTGGTGCCATAGTTACTTTGAGGGGCAAGAGGATGCGTGATTTTTTGAGCCGTTTGATTAATATTGCCCTGCCAAGAACTCGGGATTTCCGCGGCATCAGTTTAAAATCGCTTGATAAAAACGGCAATTTGACAATAGGAATAAAAGAACATATTGTTTTTCCGGAGATTTCGGGGGAAGAAATCCGGAATATATTCGGCTTTGAAATAACTGTCGTCGTTAAAGCCAAAAACCGCGACGAAGCGATTAAACTTTATAAAACATTAGGATTCCCCATCAAGTAATATGCCGAAAAAATCACAAATTGCGAGAGCAAAAAAGAAACCAAAATTTTCAACACGAATTATAAGGAGATGTTTTCGCTGCGGCCGCCGCCGCGGTTACATAAGGGACTTTGGTTTTTGCCGCATTTGTTTTCGGGAAGCGGCGAGAAGAGGAGAAATCCCCGGAATTAAAAAATCCTCATGGTAAAAAAATATGACAGACCCCATTAGCGACATGTTAACACGGATAAGAAATGCCCAGAAAGCCGGTCACAAAACGGCAGATATTCCTTTGTCTAATATTAAGTTTGAAATTGCCAAAATCCTGAAAAAAGAAGGTTATTTAGACGACGCCAAAAAAACTGGCAGGGGTAAAGGAAAGATTTTGGAAGTTGCTCTTAAGTATCCGATTGCAATAAATAAAATCAGAAGAATTAGCAAACCCGGCCAGAGGATTTATACCAAGGCGTCCGATCTGAAAAAAATCAGAAGCGGTTATGGCATCGCCATAATCTCAACCCCAAAAGGGCTGATGACAAACAAAGAGGCGTTTAAACAACGCCTAGGCGGCGAAGTATTATTAGAAGTATGGTGAAAACATGTCTAAGATAGGAAAAAATCCGATAAAAATTCCCAAAGATATTTCCGTTATAATTTCCGACGGCGTCATTAAAGTTAAAGGGTCCAAGGGCGAGTTGGAACGCAGAATTCCTAAGGAAATTTCAGTATCCCAGGAAGGTGACGAGCTTATAGTTACGCCGGTTTCAAAGAGCAAAAAAACCCCGGCGCTTTGGGGGACAAGCCGGGCGGTTATCGCCAATATGGTCATCGGAGTGGAAAAAGGTTTTGAAAAAAAATTGGAAATTGAAGGTATTGGTTTTAAAGCGCAAATTCAAGGCGAAAATCTGGTCTTGAATTTAGGTTTTTCCCATCCGGTAATTTTTAAGGTGCCGGAAGGGATTAAAGTTACGGTTGAAAAAAATATTATTACAATTTTTGGCATTTCAAAAGAATTAGTTGGCCAAGCCGCGGCCAATATCAGGGCGCTCAAAAAGCCGGAGCCGTACAAGGGCAAGGGCATTCGTTATGTTGGTGAAATTATAAAAAGAAAAGCCGGCAAAAAAGTCGCTGGAACAACAGCATAAAACATGCAACAAAGAATAATTAGACATAAAAGGGTAAGGGCGAAAATCAAAGGGACGGCGGAAAGGCCGCGACTTTCGGTTTTTAAATCAAATAAGCACTTTTTTGTTCAATTGATTGATGATGAGAATGGCAAAACAATTATTGCGGTTTCGGATAAAGAAATCAAAATAAAAAACAAAACAGGGAAAATTATTGCTTATGAAATAGGAAAGGCCTTGGCCAAAAAAGCGGCAGCGAAAAAAATTGAAAATGTTGTTTTTGACAGGGGCGGGTATAAATTTCACGGCACAATCGCGGAACTGGCAAAGGGCGCGCGGGAAGGAGGACTTAAATTCTAAATTATATGGCTATTAAAAGACAAAATTTTTTCGCCAAAGGCGGATCCGCCTCGGGCGGAAGAAGGGGCTTTAAAAAAGAAAAATCGGAATTTGATCAAAAAGTTCTGGATATTAGGCGCGTTACCCGCGTTGTTGCCGGCGGCAAAAGATTTCGTTTTCGCGCCACCGTTGTTTTGGGCGATCACAAGGGTCGGGTTGGCGTTGGCGTTGATAAGGGAGCCGATACTTCCGAGTCAATTGAAAAAGCCAGCCGCGCCGCAAAGAAAAATTTTATAATCGTTCCGATTAAAAACAACACTATTCCTCACGAAGTTATCGGTAAATTCAGCAGCGCGGTGGTTTTACTGAAACCCGCCAAAGAAGGCCACGGCATTGTTGCCGGCGGGCCCGTAAGAACGGTTGTGAGTTTGGCGGGAATCACCAACGTCACTTCAAAAATTCTGGGGACGACCACTAATAAATTAAATAATGCCAGGGCGGCAATAGAAGCGCTAAAACAACTAAGACATGCAATTTCATCAAATAAAACCAATTCATAAATTAAGAAAAAGCAGAAGGGTTGCTCGCGGCGGCAAGCGCGGCGGTTATTCAGGCCGCGGCATTAAAGGCCAAAAATCGCGAGCTGGCGCCAAAATCCGGCCGGCAATCAGAGATATGATGGGAAAATTTCCCAAACTTCGCGGCCGCGCCAAACATGCTTTTAAAAGTTTACATAAGAAACCGGCAATTTTGAATTTAATAGACATTAATAAGAGATTTAAAGAAGGTGAAATTGTCAATCCCAAAACTTTAAATTTGCCAATGGTCAAAATTTTGGGCAAAGGCGAAATCTCCAAGAAACTGCATTTTCAAAACGTTTTACTATCGAAAAGCGCACGTGCTAAAATTGAGAAATCGGGTGGCAGTATAAAATAATGATTGAGAAAATAATTCAAATTTTTAAAATAAAAGATTTGCGGAACAGAATTTTTTTTGTTTTGGCGCTTTTAGCGGTTTTTCGCCTGATGGCGACAATTCCGGTTCCCGGCGTTGATGTAATCCGCCTCAAGTCATTTTTCGAGGGCAATCAATTTTTCGGGTTGCTTGACATTTTTTCCGGCGGCGCCTTGTCAAATCTTTCCATTGTAATGCTCGGCGTCAGCCCCTATATTACCGCTTCGATTATTATGCAGCTTTTAACCATGCTTATTCCGGCCTTAAAAGAACTTTATGCCGAGGAAGGCGAACTCGGCCGCCAAAAATTCAACCAATATACGCGGTATCTTACCGTGCCTCTCGCGATTTTGCAGGGCTATGGCCTTTTGGTTTTGCTCCGGAACCAGCAGATTATTGCCTCAAGCCCGTTTATGTTTATAGCGTCGGTTTTTGTGGTGACCGCCGGCTCTATATTTTTAATGTGGCTCGGGGAACTTATTACCGAAAAAAATGTCGGCAATGGTATTTCGCTTCTGATTTTTGCCGGCATTATCGCCCGCCTGCCGGTTGATTTCAAGCAAACTTTGGTTACATATAATCCATCGCAAATCCCCACCTATCTGGCATTTGTGATTGTTTCTTTGATTGTTATTGCCGGCGTAGTGGCAATAACGGAAGGTGAAAGGGCTATTCCGGTGGCCTACGCCAAAAGAGTCCGCGGCAATCGGGTTTACGGCGGTTCTATGGCTCATTTGCCTTTAAGAGTCAATCAGGCGGGCGTTATTCCGATTATTTTCGCGCTGTCAATTTTGCTTTTTCCCCAGATGATTGCCCAAATTCTGTCGGCTTTCAATGTCGGCTGGCTTTCTGCCGGCGCGCGGTCGGCGGCGCTTTTTCTCAACAATCATTTTGTTTATGGCGCTTCTTACTTTATTTTGGTTGTTCTTTTCACTTATTTCTATACAGCGGTCACGTTTGATCCCGACCAGATTTCCAAAAATCTCCAAAAACAAGGCGGCTTTATTCCCGGCATCAGGCCCGGCAGTTCCACGGCGGAATATATGAAAAGGATTTTAAACCGCGTGGTCTTAATCGGCGCAATTTTTCTGGGTGTCGTAGCGGTTTTGCCGATTATAGTCCAATATTTTTCCGGCATTACTACTTTGACTATCGGCGGCACCGCTCTTTTAATTGTGGTTTCGGTGGTCTTGGAAAGCATGAAACAAATTAAATCCCAGCTTGTGATGCGCGAATATGAAGGATTTTAAAATTGCCATTATTATTCTCGGGCGGCCGGGTTCCGGAAAAGACACCCAAGCCGAACTTTTAGCGAAAAAGTTCGGCTTGGTTCATATAATTTCCAGCGGAATTATCAAAAAAGTACTGGCTTTAAAGAAAAAAACCATCCGTCTTGATGGGCAGATTTATAATCTGGAAAAAGAACGCTATCTGATACAAAATGGTTTTTTAAATACATTCACTTTTGTTGCCGCTCTGATAAAAAATGAAATCAGGAAAATCGCGCGCCAAAAGCGGGGCTTAATAATGAGCGCCTCGCCAAGATCTTTGGTAGAACTTGAGGAAGAGTTGCCGCTTATCCAAAAACTTTATGGCAAAGATAATATTTATTTTTTTCATGTTAAAATCAGTCCCCGCGAAGTTTATGTGCGCAGTTTAAAGCGTCAGCGCAAGGACTTGCCATTGGACACGCGAAAGGCGATTAAAAAGCGGCTTGAAGTTTTTACTCATGACACCTGGCCGGTGATAAAATATTTGAAAAAACAGAAACAAATTACCGATATCAACGGCGAACAGCCGATTGCTCCGATTCATCGCGACATATTGAAATTTTTGTTACCAAAAATAAAATGAATTTATAACGGAAACAAAGACATTATGCTTAAAATGCGATCGCATTTATAATATAATTCGGAATGATTACGATAAAAACAAAAGAAGAAATTGAAGTTCTGAAAGAAGGCGGGAAAATTTTGGCCGAAGTTTTGAACGAGGTCTCAAAATTGGCAAAGCCCGGCGTCAGCGCGGGTTTTTTGAATATGAAGGCTAAAGAAATGATTTTAGCCCGCGGCGCCGAACCTTCCTTTGAGGGCTATAAACCGAGTTTTTCTAAAAAACCATATCCGGCCGCGATTTGCGCATCGCTTAACGAAGTAGTAGTGCATGGTTTACCCTCCGAAGGACTTATCCTGAAGGAGGGCGATATTTTAAAAATTGATATTGGCGTGAAATACAAAAATCTTTTTACCGATGCGGCGATCACAGTCGGTATTGGCGAAATTTCAGAAGAAAAACAAAAACTGATTAATACTACATGTCATGCTTTGGAACTGGCGATCGCGGAAGTTAAACCGGAAAATCATATCGGCGACATTGGTTACGCGATTGAAAATTACGCGAAAAATAGAGGATTTGAAGTGATAAAAACCTTGGTCGGCCATGGAGTTGGTTACAGCGTTCACGAGGAGCCGAACATCCCGAATTACGGAAAAGAAGGCGATGGTTTGGAACTGCGGGCTGGGATGATCTTGGCGCTTGAGCCGATGGTGACCTTGAAATCAGGTGAAATTAAACAATCCAAAGATGGTTTTGGCTATGAGACGGCCGATGGCTCAATTTCCGCTCATTTTGAACATACAGTGGCGGTTATAAAGGACGGATGTCTGGTCTTGACAAAATAAGCGTTTTTTGCTAAAATATAGGCATTAACAATTGAAAATCCACTTAACTCTCACATAGAAGGGAGGGCCAAAAATGGCCAAGAAGAAAGCACACGAGAAACAGCAGGAAAAGAAGGTCCGCATCCACGAGGGTTGCGGCGGCGAAGTGATGGTTGCGCAGAACGGCGAGACCGGCCGAATGGGTCGGTTTTGCTACAAGTGCTGCAGTTTCATCAAAAAGGAGTAGAGTATGGCCGAACAGAAGCAAGATGGCCGCTCCAAAAAGAGCGGCGACAAGAAGAAACAGGAACAAGCGCCAAAGCCGCGGCGCAAAACAAACTGGACGCTCGCGCGTAAGGCAAAGAACGTCCAGTGTCACCTGGCACGGGACGCTAAGCGCGCGGAAAAGGCCGGTGAGGCTTCCACGCCGCGCGGTACCGCTCGACTCGAGCGGCGCCGGCTGACACGGCTGGCCGCTGTCGAGCAAGCAGCCCAGGAGTACGATGCTCGCCAAGAGGTCGAGGCGGAATCCGAAGAGCTGGGCGCCGAACAGGCGCCGCAGCCGGTCAATGAGGGTTACGCTCCCACGCCGCTTGGAGCACAGCTTGCCGCCATGGATCGGGAAGCCAAAAAGGCCGGTCTCTGGTATGGTCTCGAGGAGTAACAGAAGTCGTCGGGTGACGCCGGCACATCCAGAGAAAAAGTTGCCGGCTTAGAAAAAACCGGGAGGTCCGCGCATAGCCAAGCGGTTCCCTCCCAAATTTCCGGCGTTAACTGCTTTTCCGCCGGAGAAAGGAGAGGCCGTGAAGCCTTTCTATTAACGAGAAGAAAACATAAATACGCGTCGGATGATAGCTAAAACATCCGGCGGCACCAAATTTCAACTCTTCCTCCTGGCCCAGGAGGAGAGACCGCCCCAGGGGAAACCCTGGGGTTCAATTTTTTAAAGCCCGCATTTTGTTTATATTTTTTATTTATTATTTTATTATTTTTTCTATTTCTATTTTCATTTACATAAGAAACCTGGAGGCCGCTTGTGGAACTTAGAATATAAGTGATACAATTTAGTGATATAATTTAATTTTTAAATTATACTAACAAATTAATTTTATTATGCTTCGTGGAAAATCATTAACTAAAGAAATATTATTTATGACTGCCGTCAGTCCCATAATTTTATCTTGTTTATTTTTACCGAATGCGGCTCAAATCTTGAAACCGCTGCTCAAGTGGCATAAAAATTGGGACGAAACGAGTCGATCCAGTATTCATAACGCTATAAAACGTCTAAACCAAAAAAGACTGATAAAACTGCGGCAAAAAGGTAATGAACTCTATATAGAAATCACCGATAAAGGCAAAACGGCGATTAAAAATTTTGATTTTGAAAATCTCGAATTGCCGCAGTTAAAGGCCTGGGATAAAATGTGGCGAATGGTAATTTTTGATGTTCCCGATAAAAAACAAAAAGAACGCCGAGCTCTTTCTGAGAAATTAAAAAATTTAGGTTTTTATCCATTACAGGAAAGCGTTTTTGTTTATCCATACGACTGTCGCGATGAAATAGATTTTGTTTGTGAATTTTTATCAATTAGTCGCTATGTTAATTATTGTGTCGTTGCCGATATAGATAAGAAAGAAGGCGATCTGCGTTATTTTTTCGATTTGATATAAATCTAAATTTAGTAATAGATCTTACTTTCATAAGCTACCTCGAGGCGTCTTGTGGAAGTAAAAAATAGACAAGATGACTGGTGATATGTAAAAATGTATAAACTAAAAATATGAAGATATTAAGTGTTGATTACGGCAAAAAGTGGATTGGGTTGGCGGTTTCCGATGAAGGGAGGAAGCTGGCGTTTTCTTACAAAACTTTAGAGAATGATTCGAAACTTTTTCCCGTTTTAAACGAAATTGTTAAAAAAGAAAATATTTGCAAAATAGTTATTGGTTTGCCTTTAAATAAACAAATGAAACCAACAGCTCAAACAACGGAAGTTGAAAATTGGGCGGAGAAAATGATTAAAAAAATTGAAGTCCCGATAGATTTTGAAAATGAAATTTTAACAAGCAAAGAAGCGGAAAAATCCAAAGCCCAAAACGTACATTCTGCTGCAGCGGCCATTTTACTGCAGAGTTATTTGGACAGAGAACACAAATCTGATAGAATAAATAACAAATGAAGCATCTTTCGGTTGTTATTCCGGCTTATAATGAAGAACGCCGCATCAAAGGCACTCTTGAGGCGGTTTATAATTATTTTTTGCGCCAGGATTATTCCTGGGAGGGGGTTATAGTTTCCGACGGCTCAACCGACAGAACTGTTGAAGTAGTCACGGAATTTATCAGTAACAAGCCGGAACTAAGCATTATCGCCAATACCAGAAATCATGGCAAAGGTTATGTAGTGCGGCAAGGCATGCTTCAAGCCCAGGGCGATTTTCGTATTTTTATTGACGCCGATAACGCAATTTCAATTGAACACATTGAAAAATTCTGGCCATATTTATTGAATGAAGATTACGATGTTGTTATCGGCTCCATAGAAGTTTCCGGCTCGGAAATCCACGAAGAAGCCCAATGGTATCGCCGTCTTCTTGGCAAATATTCAAAATATCTTATCAGAGTTGTTGCCGGCCTTTGGGAAATTCGTGACACCCAGAGGGCATTTAAACTTTTTACCGCCAAATCGGCTGAAGATATTTTTTCACGAGCTAAAATTAACCGCTGGATTTTTGATGTTGAAGTTCTGGCTTTGGCAAAAAAATTAGGTTACAAAATTAAAGAATTGCCGGTGGTTTGGAATAACCCCGGCGATTCCAAGGTTAATTTAAAAAGTTATTTCGGATCCTTAAGAGACCTGTTTAAAATTAAATTTTATTTTTTTACCGATGTCTATGGTATTAAAAAAACAAAGTAAAAAAACAATATCGGAGTTGCGGCAGGATTTAGTTTCCGGGGATTGGATACTGATTGCTCCGGAAAGAGCGAGCCGTCCTGAAATAGCAAAAAAAAGGAATAATAATAAGACAATTCTCCCGAAAACTAAATGCCCTTTTGAAAACCCTTCGAAATACGGCAATCAGCCGCCACTTTTAGTTTATCAGAATAGAGCCAATACCGATTGGTTTCTGCAAGTGATACCTAACAAATATCCGGCGGTTGAACGCAGTTCGCGCGATTTAATAAGAAAAATCGGGCCTTACCAAATGCGGGCCGGCATCGGTTCCCATGAAGTGATTATTCTACGTGACCATGACAAACATATCAGCCAGTATTCAAAAGAAGAATTTCAAAAATTATTTTCGGCTTATCAGGATCGTTATAAATCGCTTGCCGGACAAAAATTCGTTGAATATATTTCTATTTTCCATAATTATGGCGAGAAAGCCGGCGCTTCAATCTCCCATCCTCATTCGCAGATTTTGGCTTTGTCGGTTGTACCGCCCGATGTCGGCCGAAGCATTTACGGCTCAAAAAATTATTTCCATCAATATAAAAAATGCATTCATTGTCTTATGATTGAGCACGAACTAAAAACAAAAGAAAGAATAATTTTTGAAAACAAAAACGCGGTAGTTTTTGCTCCTTATGCTTCCCATTCAAATTTTGAAACAAGAATTTTTCCCAAGCGCCACGAGGCCTCTTTTGAGCGCGTTCCTCAAGGCGAACTTTTGGGAATAGCCGAGGCCTTTAGCGAGGCATTAAAGAGAATGTATAGAAATCTTAGCGATCCTTCTTTTAATTTTTTTCTCCATACGGCGCCGGCTGTTGAAAAAATAAATTACAGCCATTATCATTGGCATTTTGAAATCGTGCCCAAGACCACTATTTTCGGCGGGTTTGATATCGGCACCGGAATTGATATTCTTACCGTAACGCCGGAGGAAGCGGCAAAAATTTTGAGAAAATGACCCAAGAATTAATTACCTTTTTAATATCGGCTGTTCCCCTTAGTGAATTGCGCGGAGGCATTCCCTTGGCAATTTTGCAGTTCGGTTTTAGCCCTATCAAGGCCCTTCTATTGGGTGTTTTGGGAAATCTTCTGCCGATTTTACCGGTTCTATTCGGTCTTGAAAAAGTATCGCAATATTTAAGCCGCCGGTATTGTTGGTTTAATCGGTTTTTTAATTGGCTTTTTGAAAGAACAAGAAGAAAACATCAGGACCATTTCCACTATTGGGGCGATTTGGCGCTGCTTGTCTTTGTTGCCATCCCTTTGCCTTTGACTGGCGCTTATTCCGGCGCTGTGGCCGCTTTTGTTTTTGGTCTTCCCATTAAACATTCTTTTTGGTCTATTTCTCTCGGAGTTTTAGCGGCGGGCATTATAGTAACATTTGTAACTTTATTTGGCGGAAATTTATTTAAATATTTATTTTTATGAAAATTATGAAGAAAAAATTCATTATTGCTAATTGGAAAATGAATCCTTCCACTTCGGATGAAGCCCAGCGGCTTGTCAAAAGCGTTTTAACGGCTCAAATTCCGAAAGATGTTGAGTTGATTTTCACTCCGCCTTTTGTTTACCTCGAGGCCATTAAAAAATTATTGCCTAAAGAAATAAAACTCGCCGCCCAAAATATAAGTTGGGCCGAACGCGGCGCCTATACCGGCGAAATTTCAGGACTTATGCTTAAGAATCTTGGTTGCAGTTATGTAATTATTGGGCATTCGGAAAGGCGTTATAAAATCGGCGAAACCGATGAAATGATAAACTTAAAACTTAAGGCGGCTTTTAAAGCCGGCCTAACTCCTGTTTTGGCAGTGGGCGAAAAAGAGCAAAATGATGATATTGTTAAAATTTTAACCCGCCAGTTGAAAAACGCTTTTAAAGATTTGGAGGCGCCCGAAGTCGGCCGGTTGATGATTGCTTATGAGCCGGTTTGGGCAATTGGCACTGGCATTTCCGACACGCCGGATCACGCGCTTTCAGCCGCCCTTCTTATAAGAAAAATTGTTGGCAATTTATATACTGCTGATTGGGCTTCCGATCTTCCGGTTCTTTATGGCGGCTCGGTTACAGAAGAAAACGCGGCCGATTTTATCGGCCAGACCGGCATTAATGGCGCTTTAGTAGGAGGGGCCTCTCTTGAAGTATTGGAATTCACAAAAATAATCAAAGCAACACAAACCAATGATTAGAGGTTTTTTATACGGAATTTTCGCGATATTTATTATTATTTTTATTTTCCTTATTGTTTTTTGGTGGCAAATCAGGACGCCGCTTAATTCCGCAGGTGAAAACATAATTCTTAATGTCGAAAAGGGGGATTCGGCCCAGACCATAGCCGATAATCTGGTCAAAGCCGGCCTCATTAAAAGGCCTTTCATTTTCCGCCTTTATGTTTTTTTGGCCTTGAGCCAGTATGGTCTGAAGACCGGCGAATACGAATTGTCGCCCAAAATGTCTATCCGCGAAATTGCCGATTCCATAATTGTAGGCGGCGCTAATGAAATTTTAATTACTATTCCCGAGGGTTTTACGCTTAAACAAATAGAGGACCGGCTGGTTCAGGTAAAATTGGCAAGACCGAATGAACTTGTAAATTTCAAATTTTCCACCGGTATTCCTTCCATGCTTTCCGATAAACCGAAAAACACATCGCTTGAAGGATATCTTTTTCCTGATACCTACCGATTTTTCAAAGATGCAACTTTATCCGATATATTAAGTAAAATGATCGCTAATTTAAATACTAAATTAACTCCGGATTTGAAATCGGCTATCAAATATCTTCCCTACAACACGCATCAAATTCTTATTATGGCATCGCTGATTGAAAAAGAAGTGGTAAACGATTCCGACCGGGAAATTGTTTCGGGAATTTTGTGGAAACGCCTAAAGGCCGGTGTGCCTTTGCAAGTTGACGCGACCTTGGTGTATATCACCGGCCGCAAGGAAGTTTACGAAGCCGATAAAAAAATAAATTCGCCCTACAATACGTATTTTTATCGCAATCTTCCCAAAGGGCCGATTTGCAATCCGGGGCTTTCGGCGATAAGGGCGGCGATTTTTCCAAAGGCGAGCAATTATTGGTATTATCTTTCCGCCAAAGACGGCCAGACGATTTTTTCCAAAACCCTTGAAGAACATAATTACAACAAGGCAAAATACTTGAAATAACCAAGTGTATCGATTTCCGAAATCGATACAAAACACTAAATCGATAAAAAACAAGGCCCAAATAAGCTGTATTTTAGGAATTAAGGCAAAACTATTGTTTTTATTGGTTTTTTGTTATTTTAAATGTCTGATAATTCCAGCGATCGCTGGAATTTTACGAGGTTGATGATTTGTGTAATTTTTTAGCTTTTGTATAATGTTTTAGCTATAGCAAAATTATTATACATTTTGTTTATTTCTAAATATCCCACTTCTCCAAATATCCCATTTGCAAACGATCGTCTGTAAGTGGGATATTTAGAAATTTGTTCTAAAAGAAACGAACAACAAAAAATAAGTGGCAAGAAGCGAAAAAATTTGATATATTTATAGCAGATTTATGATAAAAAATTTTTCAACTAAAAACGAAGCGAGAGAACGGATTGAGAAACTGAAAAAAGCGATAAACCGATATCGTTATTCGCGACTGGTTTTAAACAAAGAACTGATTTCGCCGGAGGCAGAAGACACTTTAAAAAAAGAACTTTTTGATTTGGAACAAAAATTTCCGGAATTAATCACTCCCGATTCGCCGACCCAGAGAGTCGGCGGGCGGGCGCTAAAAAAATTTCCCAAAGTCCATCATTCGGTAAGAATGCTTTCCTTTAATGACGCTTTTTCCCGCGAAGATATGGAAGATTGGCTTATACGGAATCAAAAACTTTTGCCAAGCAATGCCAGATTAAATTTTTACTGCGAACTTAAGATAGATGGACTAGCCGTAAATTTGGTTTATGAAAATGGGTTTTTAAAAACCGGCGCCACACGTGGCGACGGGATAACCGGAGAAGACGTAACGGCCAATCTTAAAACCGTGGAGGCAATTCCGTTAACACTTTTGGATCGCGAGAAAATTTTGGAAAATATAAAAAAGGTAAAACTCTATCATATTATAAACCGCTTAAGAAAATCCTGGCCAAAAATTATTGAAGCGCGCGGGGAGGTTTTTTTGAATAAAAAAGATTTCGAGATCTTAAATCGCGAACAAAAAAAGAAAAACCTTCCGCTTTACGCTAATCCAAGAAACATTGCCGCCGGTTCGGTTCGCCAGCTTGATCCGAAAATTACCGCTTCGCGCTGTCTAGATTCTTTTGCATATAGTTTGGTGACCGATTTAGGGCAGAAAACCCACGAAGAGGAGCATTTGATTCTTCATACTTTAGGTTTCAGGACTAATCCTAACAACAAAAAATTGAAAAATCTTGAAGAAATTTTCGAATTTCGCGATTACTGGGAAAAACACCGCGAAAAACTGCCTTTTGAAATAGATGGCATCGTAGTGATGATTAATTCTGAAGAATATTCCAAGCGTTTAGGTGTAGTTGGCAAAACGCCAAGAGCCGGCATTGCTTACAAATTTTCTCCCAAAGAAGCGGAAACGATTGTTGAAAACATTATTGTCCAGATAGGACGGACCGGGGTTTTGACGCCGGTGGCGATTTTAAAGCCGGTTCAAATCGGCGGCACTACGGTTAGCCGCGCCACACTTCATAATGAAGACGAAATAAAACGGCTGGGCCTTAAAATTGGCGATACGGTAATTGTCGGGCGGGCTGGGGATGTTATTCCGGACGTGAAAAAAGTTTTGAAAGAAATGAGAACGGGCAGGGAAAAAGAATTCCACTTTCCCAAAGAATTCTGTGGCCAGAAAGTAGTGAGAGTATTTGGTGAAGCGGCTCATAAAGTCCTTCATCCGGAAAAATGTGAATTAGTAAATCGCCAGCGGCTTTATCATTTTGTTTCGAAAGCCGCTTTTAATATGGATGGAGTAGGCCCCAAAATTGTTGATGCCATGCTGGATAATAGTTTAATTTCTGATGCCGCCGATTTATTTGATTTAAAAGCAGGCGATTTAATTCCGCTTGAACGATTTGCCAAAAAATCGGCGGAAAATGTAATTGCCGCAATTGAAAAAAGCAAAACAACTGATTTGTATAAATTTATTTTTGCTTTAGGCATAAAGCATGTGGGAGAAGAGACGGCGATTGATATCGGCAAGAAAATGGCGAGCCGTAATGCAATAAAACGGCCAAAAGACATTATTGATGCGGTTTCAGGAATGAAACTCGATGATTGGCAGGGGATCCCCAACATCGGGCCCAAAGTTGCCGAAAGTATTTTTGAATATTTTAAAAACAATTCCAATTTAACATTTCTCAAAAAACTCGATAAAGCCGGAATAAAAATTATTTCGCCAAAAACCGCTAAAATTTCCCAGAAGCTTTTAGGCAAAACCTTTGTTTTAACCGGCGGGCTGCAAACTTTGACCAGAGACGGGGCAAAAGATAGGATTAGAGCATTAGGAGGTGATATTTCTTCTTCTGTCAGCAAAGAGGTTGATTATATTGTCGCCGGTTCCGAGCCGGGAGAAAAATATGAAAAGGCGAAAAAATTGGGAGTAAAAATAATAAATGAGGAAACATTTTTGAGACTTATAAAATAAAATGCTGACAAAAAAAGAAGTTGAAAAAATTGCGGAATTAGCGCGGCTCGGGCTTAAAGAGGAAGAAAAGGAAAAATTTGCCGAAGATTTATCTTCGGTAATTGGGTATGTCCAGAAATTATCCGAAGTCAACATTGAGAAAGTTGAGCCGATGACTGGTGGTACGAATTTAGAAAGCGTGACGAGAAAAGATGATGAAACAAAAAATATTGCCGACCTAAAAATGAGAGAAGAAATTTTAACCGCTACGCCGGATCGTCAAGATGATTATTTTAAAGTCCCCTCAATTTTAGAATGAATTTAGATAAACTCACAATTAAAAAAGCGCACGAATTGTTGAAGAGTAAAGAAATTACCTCCGCTGAATTGACGGAAGCGTTTTTGAAAAATATAAAAGAAAAAGATGGTGATATTCACGCTTTTTTGTCATTAACCGAAGAGCAGGCGTTGGAACAGGCAAAGAAAGTTGATGAAAGAATTGCCAAAGGCGAGCCGATTGAAGTGCTCGCCGGAATTTCTGCGGCGATAAAAGACAATATTTTAATTCGCGGCGCCAAAGCTACCGCTGCTTCAAAAATTCTGGAAAATTATATCGCGCCCTACGACGCGACTGTTATTAAAAAATTAAAGGAAGAAGAGGCGGTGTTTATCGGCAAAACCAATTTGGATGAATTTGCGATGGGCTCTTCAACCGAGAACTCCGGTTTCGGGCCGACCAAAAACCCCGTTGATTTAGAAAGAGTGCCCGGCGGTTCTTCCGGCGGTTCAGCAGCGGCCGTGAAAGCCGGTTTTTGCGTTTACGCGCTTGGTTCCGATACCGGCGGTTCCATCCGCCAGCCGGCAGGTTTTTGCGGCGTGGTTGGTTTTAAGCCAACTTACGGCGCTGTTTCCCGCCACGGTTTGATAGCTATGGCTTCGTCTCTGGATCAAATCGGGCCGATTGCAAGAAATGTTGATGACGCGGCTGCGGTTTTTGAAATAATCCGCGGCGTCGATGAATTGGATTCCACAAGCGTTGATATGAAATGGCAAGATTATTGGGACAGACCGGTGGATATAGAAGAAATAAAAATTGGCGTGCCGCGGGAATACTTTACCCATGGTTTGGATCCGGAAATTGAAAAAAATATCAAATCTATTGTTGAAAAACTTGAAAAAGAAGGGGCGCAAATCAAAGAAATATCTCTGCCGTACAGCGATTTTGCCTTGGCGGTTTACTACATAATTATGCCCGCGGAGGTCTCAGCGAATTTAGCAAGATTTGATGGAATTAAATACGGCCTTTCCAAGTCTTTGCCAAAATTGTTAGATGTTTATTTAAAAACTCGAGGAGAAGGTTTCGGGGCAGAAGCAAGAAGGAGAATAATGCTCGGAACTTATATTTTATCAGCCGGTTATTATGACGCTTATTATACGAGAGCTCAAAAAGTGAGGCGGCTTATTAAAAAGGACTTTGATTTTGCTTTTAAAGATGTTGATGTCATATTAACTCCGACTTCGCCGACAACCGCATTTAAGTTCGGCGATAAAACCGCCGATCCGCTTTCAATGTATTTGTCTGATATTTACACGGTGCCGGCAAACCTTGCCGGGATACCGGCAATTTCTTTACCTTCAGGCGAGATCGACGGTTTACCGGTCGGTCTGCAACTTATTGGCAATAGTTTTGATGATATAAAATTGCTCCGGATTGCCAAGACCATTGAAACAATAATAAAATAAAAACAAATGAATGTTAATTGGCTCATAAACATTTTGGATTCAATAAGGGATTTTATTTATTCCATAGGCGTTTCGCAATGGGTTTTTAATTTGAAATGGCTAGCCGGCTTAGCGGTCTTGATTTTTGGCGGTTTTATCGTTTTTTTGCTTATTAAATTAAAAATCATTGATGACTGGTTCAAAAATACGGGTAATTTTTTGCTAACTCATACTTTTCCCAAAAGGCATTTAAATAAGTCGTGGCAGAAAATTTTGTCGCGGCTTGCTAAAAACGATGAAGCAAACCTGCGGCTGGCTTTGATAGAGGCCGACAATTTGTTTGACGATTTGTTAAAACAAATGAAATTGCCGGGCGAATCAATGGCCGACCGCTTGCGATATATTGATTCATCGCAAATTTCCAATATTGACGAAATCTGGCGGGCTCACAAACTGCGCAACGCCTTGGTTCATAATCCCGATTATCCGATTACCCGAAACGAGATGGAATTCGGTGTTAAGGCCTACGAAAAAGCACTGAAAGAGCTTGAATTTATTGATTAGACAAAAATAAAAACAAATAAAAGCATTTTGTTCGCCTCAATTCCTTGCTATAGCAAGGAATTGAGGGAAAAGCCATACTAAAACACTTTTATAAACTTTTGTTTTTCATTTGTTTTTTAGATGTCACAATAATTTTTTGCGCAGCGGACGGGATTTGTCACCCCTACGGGTAATGACCCACATTAGAAAAACGGCAATTTTTGCAAAAGCTCAAAAGCATGAACCGCTAAAAGAGCAAGCGACAAATCAAAAACGACATTTCCGAGCGCAAGCGGAATTATAAGCCGCCAAAAAGGAAGTTTCGCCAGTCCGCCTGGCATAGTTATTAAATCGTTTGGTCCCGGCGCGATGGTGCCGTAGAGAAAACAAATCAAGATGAAAAGCCGCGGATGATCAGTCCCTAACCGATATAAACTCTCAAACCATGAATTCAAATGCTCCGGCAGGATCGCTCGGCTCCTAAACCCAATGTAATACGAAGTCGAATCGCCAAGCGTGACGCCGATGGCCGCCAGCGATCCGGCAAGATAAGGATTAAGACCGCCAGCGACAAGGGTGATGAGAACAACGTGATACGGAATAACATTGGAAGTTGTAAGGCCGCTGAAAATCGCCATTATGAAAATTAAAGCGTAAGCATTCTTGACTCCGAAAAGCCCGACAATTATTTCGGGCGAATAAGCAAGCGACAAATAGAACGACAGACCGACGAAAAAGACGAGCGGCGCGATCCCTATCAGATATTTTATGTATTTTCGTCGAAAAAATGTCGACATATTAACGAGGCATCGGAGGACGATTTTCAAGTATTGTAATCCCTTCGGCATCAATCGTTCCGTTTCGCCTGGTGCCAAAAATCAGGATAAAGTCCCCAACCCTCAATGATTCGGGTTCGACGATCTCCCGGCCCGATCGTACAACAGTTTCATTATTGATAATTACTTTTATTTGAAAATTGGATGGATTCCGTATGATAACAAAATCCGATCCGATTTCTGTAATAGGGCCGGCCGGTCCGCGGAAACGAAAGAAATTAAAAACTGCGATTGCGATAAAAAACACCAATATGCAGAGGGAAATAAAAATTATTTTTCTGGTGACGGAGCGCTTGCTCTGATATGTTTTGTCCATAATTTAAATCACTTGCGCAGCGGACGGGATTCGGACCCGTGGTCTCCTCCGTGACAGGGAGGCGCTTTAAACCGGGCTAAGCTACCGCTGCATATTTAATTCTGGTGCCGATGGCAGGGATCGAACCTGCGACCTAACGCTTATGAAACGTCCGCTCTGCCACTGAGCTACATCGGCTTTGGTATTTGACCATTTTAACAGATTTAGCTTATAATTTCAACGCGGGGTAGAGCAGTCTGGTAGCTCGCGAGGCCCATAACCTCGAGGTCGTCCGTTCAAATCGGACCCCCGCAACAAAAAACTCCTGCATAAAACGCAGGAGTTTTTTGTTGCATTTACCTTAAAATTTTGATATAATTTATGAGGTAATAAATACTTCTTTAATGTATCATTTTTTTGCCTTAATTTTTGCCAATATCTTGTCTTGGGCCTCCTTTTTAAGCGTTGTTTTTTTTACCAATCCCAGAAACGCCGGGGCTTTTGGCATGGCTATTCTGTGTATTAGTTTCGTTGCGGGTTTGGCAAGTTTAATATTATTTTTATGGCAGTTGATAAATCGGAAGAAAAAAAAATAATAACATCTTTGCAAAAAAGGCATGATCCTGAAGCCGAAAGATTGAGGCGTTTTCTTGCCATGCCCGATCTGACGCGTACTCCGGACAGTCCCATGGCGGAGCTTGTCAAACGTATTGCTGGTCTGCCTCGTTTTTCAGGATTTGAGAATTTGAACGTGCCGGAGATCGTCAAGTACGATATTAGTTTTGATCTTTTTAATTTTCCTTCCGACCATCCGGCCCGAAAACCGTCCGATACCTATTTTGTCGATAAAAACCACGTTTTGCGGACCCATACTACGGTAATGTGGTATTTTCACCTGAACCTGCCCGAGATAAAAAGCAAAATCAAAAAAGGCGAGCCCGTTGGCGCGTTATCGTACGGCAAGGTTTATCGCAAAGACGAGATAGACCGCGAGCACATGAACGTATTCCACCAGATGGATGGCTGGTATTTGTGCCGCAAAAAAGACCACGTTATGACTATAAGTGACCTGAAGGAGGTTTTGATTGAAATAGCGCGGGCGATATTCGGCAAAAATATTAAATATCGTTTCAACGTTGACGAGTTTCCGTATACGGATCCGTCGATTGAAATGGAAGTTCAAGTTTCCAAACGATGGGTAGAAATTTTAGGCGCTGGCGTGGTAAGGCCGATCGTTTTAAAGAACCTTGGCATTAATCCCAAAGAATATAATGGCTGGGCGTTCGGGTTTGGTCTTGAACGGCTGGCCATTATAAGCATGGATTTGCCAGACATTCGCCTCTTGTGGTCGCAGGATGAAAGAGTAAAAAAACAATTAAGAATGGGAAATAAATATAAAGAGGTCTCCAAATTTCCGCCCATTACCCGGGACATTTCATTTATAGTTGATAAAAATTTTATTCCCAATAACTACTTTGATTTGATAAGGGATTTAGGCGGCGATTTAGTGGAAGAAGTGCGGCTTTTGGACAAATACTCTAATCCCAAAAAATTCGGATCTGATAAATTAAGCTACACCTATCGCATTATCTACAGAAAGGGTGACAGGACTCTTTTGTCAAAAGAGGTGGACAAAATTCAGAAAGAAATCTATAACGAGACCGCTAAACAATTTAACGCAAAATTAAGATGAAAAAACATTCTAAAGAAGCATCTTATACCGCTAAAGATATTTATGTTCTGGAAGGGTTGGAGCCGGTCAGGAAGCGGCCGGGAATGTACATCGGTTCAACCGGGCCAGAAGGCCTTTACCATTTAATTTGGGAAGTGGTTGACAATTCTATTGACGAAGCAATGGCTGGTTATGCTAAAAATATCGAAGTTTTTTTGCTTCCCGGAAATAGGGTGAAAGTTATTGACGATGGTCGTGGTATTCCGGTTGAAATGCATAAGCAAACAAAAAAATCGGCTTTGGAAACGGTTATGACTACGCTTCATGCCGGCGGAAAATTCGGGGGCGAATCCTATAAGGTTTCGGGCGGTCTTCATGGGGTTGGCGTTTCGGTTGTAAACGCGCTTTCCAAGTGGCTTAAAGCTGAAGTTTGCAGAGACGGCTACGTTTGGATTCAAGAGTATGAACGAGGTGTTGCCAAAACCAAAGTTAAAAAAACCGAAAAATGTAGTAAAATCGGAACCACCATTACCTTTGACCCAGACCCTGAAATTTTTAAGGAAATAAGGTACGATTCAAAAATAATTCTTGAGCATTTGCGTGAACAGGCCTATCTGACGCGCGGCGTGAAAATTATTTTCCGAGATGAAAGAACGGAACCGTATTCTTCCTACGCGCTTTATTTTGAAGGCGGCATTGTGTCTTTTGTTAAATATCTAGTTAGTAATGAAAAAACCATTCACGATAATGTTTTTTATGGGTCAAAAACCTTTGACGATGTTTTGGTTGAGACAGCTTTTCAGTATACCGAAGATATCCAACCTGAAGAGCTGAGTTTTGCCAACAATATTCATACTGCCGAAGGAGGGATGCACTTGACCGGTTTCAGAACTGCTTTAACAAGGACATTAAACGATTACGCGCGAAAAAACGAATATCTCAAAGAATCGGAAGAAAATCTAACCGGCGATGACGTCCGCGAGGGCTTGTCGCTTATTTTAAGCGTGAAGCTTCGCTCGCCGCAATTTGAAGGACAAACTAAGGCGCGGCTCGGCAATCCCGAAGTTCGCACGGCGGTAGAAGCGGTTATCGGAGAAACGTTAACCGAATGGCTTGAAAAAAATCCGGCCGATGCCAGAAAAATTTTGGAAAAAACCATTTTGGCGTCCAAGGCCCGCAAAGCCGCTAAAGCGGCGCGCGAGACGGTTTTGAGAAAAGGCATTTTGGAAGGGCTGGCTCTGCCAGGAAAATTGGCCGATTGTTCCAGCAAGGATCCGGCGGAATCGGAATTGTTTATAGTGGAAGGCGACTCGGCCGGCGGCAGCGCTAAACAGGGCCGAGATAGAAGATTTCAGGCGATTTTGCCTCTTAGGGGCAAAATCCTGAATGTTGAAAAATCCCGGATTGATAAAATTCTGGCATTTAAAGAAATTCGAGCTTTAGTTATTGCGATGGGCACAGCCATTGCCGAAGAATTTGATATTTCAAAACTCCGTTATCATCGCATTATTATTATGACCGATGCCGATGTTGACGGCGCCCACATTAGGACTTTGCTTTTAACTTTATTTTTCCGTTTTTTCCCGGAGTTAATAAATCAGGGGCATGTTTGCATTGCCGAGCCGCCGCTTTATAAAATCCAAAGCGGCAAAAGAGCGGAATACGCTTATAACGAAGAAGACAAAGCCGAAATTCTTGACGATTTTAAAAAGGATAAAATGCTCAACCCGAACATTCAGCGTTATAAAGGCCTTGGCGAAATGAACCCGGAACAATTATGGGAAACAACAATGAATCCTGAAAACCGTTCTATGAAAAAAGTGACGGTTGAGGATGCCGATAAAGCCAATAAAATTTTTGATATTTTGATGGGCGACGAGGTGGCGCCCCGCAAGCGCTTCATCCAAACTCACGCCAAAACGGTGAAGAATCTTGATATTTAAAACACAGGTTCATGCAGGGTTGACAAAATATAAGGTTTTGCTATTCTATTAGGGAATGGCCTTCGGGCTGTTTTTTAAAGCAAAAATGAATTATTTAGAAAAAATAAAAATATACTTGAAAGAAGTCAGGGTTGAAATGGCCAAGGTTAACTGGCCGACGCGGGAAGAAACCATCAATTTCACGATGGTCGTTATCGGCGTGTCGGCGGCTGTGGCGGTTTTTCTCGGCGCCTTGGATTATTTTTTCAGTTTAGGGTTGAATCTCTTTTTGTTTAAATAAAATATGCCCAAGCAAACCTCACAAGGAAGACATTGGTATGTGCTCCACACTTATTCCGGCTACGAAGACGCGGTGGCGCGCAACCTAAAGCAGAGAATTGAATCCCTGGACATGCAGGACAAGATTTTCAGTGTTTTGGTCCCGAAAGAAAAAAAAATCAAGATTAAAAACGGTAAACGCCGGGTAATTGAAGAAAAAATCTATCCGGGCTATGTTTTGGTGGAAATGATTGTTACCGATGATTCCTGGTATGTAGTAAGGAATACGCCGTGCGTTACCGGTTTTATCGGTTCGGGTACCCTGCCTGTTCCGGTATCTCCGGAAGAAATTAAAAATCTCCAAAAAAGAATGGGCGCCGGGGAGTCGCGGTATAAAATTGAATTTTCCGTGGGCGATCCGGTTAAAATCACCGACGGCCCATTTAAGGATTTTGACGGCAAAGTTAGCGCAGTTGATGAAGAACGTGGCAAAGTTAAAGTTATGATTTCAATGTTCGGCCGTGAAACGGCGGTAGAACTTGATTCACTGCAGATTAGGAAGTTATAAAACATATGGCAAAGAAGATAAAAACAATTATTAAACTTCAAATTCCGGCTGGAGCGGCGACGCCGGCGCCGCCGGTCGGCACAGCCTTGGGCCCGCACGGGCTCAACATCGGAGAGTTTGTCAGTAAATTCAACGCGGCCACCAAAGACAAAACAGGCGATATTATTCCTGTTGAAGTAACTGTTTATGAAGATCGCACGTATGATATGAAATTTAAAACCTCGCCGGCAGCCGCGCTTTTAAAAAAAGCGGCTGGTATTGAAAAAGGGAGCGGTAATCCGAAAAAACAAAAAGTCGGAAAAGTAACCATGGCTCAAATCCGGGAAATTGCTGAAAAGAAAATGCCTGACTTAAACGCCAACACCATTGAGGCGGCGGAAAGGATAATCGCGGGTACCGCCAGAAATATGGGCATTGAGGTAGTTAAGTAACCTATTAACGAATAATCAAAAAAATCCTTGTTAGGATTTTTTTGATTTGTATATTATAAATGCTATAGCACGCGAAACAAAATAATTATAATATAATAATTATTTTCTATTTCTGTCAATATTGCAGAAAGGCCCCTGTTAGGTTAGAATCTTGAAAACTCGTTTCTTGAAAATTAAATAGGAGTGAGAAAGTGACAGAAAGAGAAAAATTGCGCGATAAAGTCCATTGGGCAATAACTTTGCTTCCTTCGGTTCTAAGCAGTTGTAATCGATTATTAATTTCCGCAAGCGCCGAAAAAGATAAGCGCATAGTCGGTCTTGCTTATAATGGTTCTTTGCCAGGCAGTCCCCATTGTGACGATGTGGGTCATTATATGATTGGCGGACATTGTAAGCGCACTCGCCACGCAGAAAGAAATCTTAAAGATAATACCGATCAACAAAAATTAAATGGTTCCCACATTCGTGTTCCCGGAACTCCCTGTTTAGATTGCCTTAAGGAATTAGCCGGTGGTCATGTGAAATCAATTGAATACATGGGCCATTATGATAATCAGGAATTTCAGCCGACTCCAGAAATGATCAGAGAAATTTTTGGAAAAAATTTCAAGCTTACACATAGAGACCTTGATTGGGTTGAATTGTTCCAAGAACTTTTTGATAAATTAAGCGGCCCGGGCGGCATGTTCAATCGGTTGGGTTATAGGATAAAATTAGTAAAAGAACCATTAGAGAAAAAACAAAAGGAGGAAACGAATGCTATATAAATATCCTGGAAAACTGATTGTTTTTGAAGGCGGCGAAGGAGCCGGAAAATCAACGGCACTCAAATTTCTTGCTGCCCATCTAAGACAAATCGGCTATAAAGTTGTGGAAACAAAAGAGCCCTATGGAGAATATCGGAAACGGCTATTAGATACTCATCCGATGATTGCGCCAAGTCCTGAGGAGGAATTAGATTTATTTATCAGAAATCGCGCCGAACATTTCAAAGAATTAATTATCCCTTCTCTGAAAGCAGGAAAAATTATTCTCTGCGACCGTTCTTCATTTTCAACAATTGCTTATCAGCATTATGGCCGCGGCCTTGATCTTACAGATATTCTTGTTAGGGATGCCAAAGCAAGGAAAAATGTAGATTTTGATTTGATTGTTCTTTTAGATATTGACCCGAAAATCGGATTGAAACGAAAAGATCCCGAAACCCGATTTGAGTTGGAAAAAATTGATTTTCACCATAGGGTTAGGCGGGGCTATTTGGAACAAGCAAAAATGGATTTTGACAAAAAGTGGATTGTTATAGACGCCTCCCAGCCGGAAGAAATTGTAAAAGAACAAGTACGCGAAGTGATTTTAAAGTTTTTATATGAAGAAAACGGGAGGGAAAAATAATGCAAGGCAGTGAGCATGATCCGGTTTTCAGTTCTGAAGAAATTAAGATATTAAAAAAATATGTTACTGATCCAGAATCAGATGTTTTTTGTCTTCTACCTACCTTAGCGGGTTTCGGCGGCGCGCTTTTTGCGCGTTATTCGAGAACATCGGGAGGTGCCAGGGTCAGATTATTGAAGGAATTTTTGGACTCGGAAGGCAAACTTAATATTGAAAAACTTAAGGGTATTATTGACAGAGTTTTAATCGCTTTCGGTGATGATTCGATAGGCGAGCAGGAAAGCGCTAGTCTTGCCTGTGAAAATGTTTCTAATCTGGCGACTAAGGTATTGGAAGATTGTCGTATTGGCGTCTCGCCTATTGAAAAAAGCACTCGTTATGTTGTCTACGATCAGAGAGACCGGTTTGGCCATTGGCGTTATTTACGGCCGCCAGAAATAATTACTGCCGGCTTGCTTGAAAAATATGAAACTGCAATGGATTTTATTTTCCAAACCTATGTTGATTTAGTTGCTCCAATGTCTGCTTACTTTCGAAAGTTAAAACCAGAGGCCGAAGCCGAATATGCTATCAGGCCCGATGATTCTGTGAAATATAAGCTCGCAGAACTCATTGATGATAAAGAAATCAAGGCCTGGCAACAAACTTATCGCACAGATATTCGCACTAAAACCTGCGATACGATCAGGGTGCTTTTACCGGCCGCAACTCTGACTAATGTTGGTTTCAATGGTGAGGGTTTGGCTTACCAGAATATGCTCACCAAACTCTTGAGCCATAATCTGGAAGAAATGAGGAACTTGGGTTGTAAGGCCAAAGAAGCGCTTTCTAAAGTCATTCCTCAATACATAAAGCGGGCGCAGGAAAATGAATATCTAAAAGCCATTGATCGGGAAATGAAAAAATTGGTAGCCGGATTTTATATAAGGCCCATCCAGCCTAATAGGTTGGATACAAATGTTGATTTATTTTATGCCGGTGAATGGATGCCGCGATCGATGGCCGTTGCCCATATTCTTTATCCTTATACTGATATTTCTTTGAGAAGCCTTTATCGTTTTGCTCACAATCTGACTTTAGGAGAACAGTTTTTGATAATAGAAACTTACTGCCAGCACAAAAATGTTCGCGGTAATCGCCGCAATAAACCGGGTCGAGCCTTAGAATTTGGTTATCCTATTATTTTTGACTTGGTTGGTAATTTTGGTATTTATCGCGATCTTCAGCGCCATCGCATGCTAACCCAAGAACGTCAACTTTTAAATCCTCATCTTGGTTATAGTATTCCTGAAGAGTTGCGCGAAGCTGGTTTTAGCGATCAAGTTGAGGCCTGTGTTGAGAAATCGAAAGAAATTTGTCAGCTTTTACACAGTGTTTGCGGCCCGGAAGTAGCTCAATACGCAGTTTTATTTATTTTCAACATTCGTTGGTATATGGGTATGAATTACCGAGAAGCTTTTCATTTGATGGAATTGAGAACCATTCCCCAAGGCCATCCTTCTTACCGTCATTTGGTCCAAGAAATGCATAGAAAGCTTTTAAAAAAAGATCCTTCCATCGCTTCTTTAATGGAATTTGTTGATTATAATGATTATTTCTGGAGTAGGGCTGAATCGGAATCAGCTCAAAGAAGAAAAGAGAGTCAATTATAACCCCGCAGTCGCGGGGTTGTTTTTTTTATCAAATGGTGTTAATAGAGAAGTAATGAAACTTATACTAACAACTGGAATTTCCGGCGTTGGGGAAAAAGAATATCTAAACAATTGGGTTGAATACTGCCAAAATCATGGTAAAAAAGTGAAGGTTTTTAATGCTGGCGAGATGATGTTGAAACACGCTCATGATTGTGGTATTCGACTTCAAAAAAGAAATATTCTCAATGCCGACAAAGATCTGTTGCAAATGAACCGCTCCGGGGTATTTACCAGTATCTTAGCCGATATATCCGCGAATTCAGCTAATTATGATGCCATTATTATTTGCATGCACTCATTTATGTTCTGGAAAGAGCGTTTTTATCGGACTTATGATCGGTTTCTAGAACGATTTTTAGAACAATTTCCCGCCGATATGTATATTACTTTTATTGATGATTTCAGAAATATTTTTCATCGTCTTAATCAAAGAGAGGAATGGAGAACTAATAAAACGAAACTGACTTATTCTAAAATTCTTTATTGGCAGAATATTGAGGTTGAAGTTACTTCCGGCTGGGCCGATTTTGCGGACAGACCGTTTTTTGCCTTGGCAACCGGTCAGCCGATTTCTACTCTATACAAACTAATTTTTCATCCGGAGATCGAAACAGTTTATGTCAAAATGCCGATTTCTCATTTTAGAGAGTCGGAAAAAAGAGTTATTATTGATAATTTTATTAAAGAATTAGATAAACCGTTTACTGTTTTTAGTCCGCTGGCGGTTGAGGCTATAGGAGCGATGCCAATTGATAAGATTAACGACGAAGAAACTACTACGATAAATAATCATATCGTTCATCGCGATTTATATTGGTTTGTGAACCAATGCGATATCGGTGTTACGCTTTGGCCCGGTGTTGTTCCTTCGCCGGGAGTTGATCATGAAACTCATGAGAGTCACACTAAAACCAAAAATGAATGGGTTATTTATCTCGGAGGCGAAGCTAGTCCTTTTATAACTTATTTCAATACCGAATTTTTTCTCAGCATAGAAGCATTTTTTGAATTTGTTTATAAAAAATATCCCGAACGCAAAGATCTTGAGTGGTAATTTTTATTTTGTAATTTTTTGTTCTGCTATTATCCGATATTATCCGAGTTTATTCCTCAATTTCCTGCTATAGCAGGGAATTGAGGAAAGTAATTTTTTAAATCCAAATTACGGATATTTTATCGATCGTTTGAAAATCCGTAATTTGTACTTCTTGATAGAAATCTTTTTAACCATTACAATAACCAAAAAGTTCTTTAACGCTTAAATAATGGAGGGATAGATGACTTGGCTAATAATTTGGCTGAAGAAGATTTTTAGAAAGATTTTCCAACGAACGATTTATTATTACCGTTCGGGACCAATTGAACGCGATCCTGGTACGGCTTTCCATGCAAAAAATCGGATGGACAGTGTCTTTACGGAAGAATTCGGATTCAAAATTATCGGCGATACTTTTGAGCATCTTAAGAAAGTGAATTGTCCGCAATCAGTTTATAGCACAAAGATGAAGAAATTGCGCGATCAAGGCAGGTTTTTGGAATATTGCCAAAATGAACTGCTTCTTGAAATGAGTTTGAAAGAGGTTGCAAAAAGAGCTTCATTTATAGTTTCTCGTCCGGCGCCGGAAGCATCCGGCGGCACGACTAGCGAAACCGTAATGTCGTGGCTTAAAGGGATTCCAAAACTGGTCATTATCGGCCCACATTATGAAGGACTTTCGGATAACAATTCTACCTTTATGATTCGGATGCTTACCGACAGATACAATTTAGTTTTTAACACCGAAAAAGATGTTATTGATTTTGTCAGAGGGCATATTGACATTTTCAGGCAGGGACGAAAGGCAATTAGGCAGTTGATAAAAGATATTAAAAAGGCTAATCCCTATATTAACGATCGGCCAAAGCCGCTTTGGGATGATAAGTTTGAAAACTTAGCCGTAATTATTCAAGGCCCGCCAGGCGCCGGAAAAGACACGCAGGGTCGCCTGCTTCAGGATTTGTGCGGTTTCAAATTTTTCGGAAGTGGATTTGAATTGAGACAACTTCGTTCTAAATTTCCGAGTCTGAAAACAAGTTTGGAGGAAGGCAACCTAGCTCCGTCGTGGCTGATTACCAATCTTATTACCCAAAAATTAATCGGACTCGAAAAGTTTGAACCGATAGTTTTCGCAGGCACGCCCAAGATGCTGATTGAAGCCAAATTATTGTTGGAGACCCTTGAGTCTTTGAAAAGAAAACCACTAATGATTGTTTTGGATATTAGTGAAGAATTGGCTCGCGAAAGGATAGTTTCAAGAAGAGTTTGTGAGTATTGTGAGATTTCGTTTTGCGATGAAAAATTAGTTGAAAAACCGGTTTGTCCGCAGTGCGGCAGATCTCTTGAAATCAGAAATGAGAATAAGAGTAAAGAGGCTGTCGAAAAAATTTTTAGTTGGTATAAAACGGACGTTGAAGCTGTGATTCGTTATTTTGAAGATTTAGGACTTGTAACCCATATTGACGGAAATCGCAGCATAGAAGAAATTTTTCAAGACATTCTTGAAATTTTAAAAAAATAAGCCCATTCTGGGCTTTTTTTATTAGAAATAATGTGTTATTTTAAACTTATGGCTAAATATGAACCGGTTATAGGTTTGGAGATTCACGCGGAGCTCAAAACTAAAACAAAAATGTTTTGCGCCTGCAAAAATGATCCGGATGAAAAACATCCCAATGTTAATATTTGTCCGATCTGCACTGGCCAGCCGGGAAGCTTGCCGGTTTTGAACAAAGAAGCGATTTATAGCGTTATAAAAACTGGTCTGGCTTTAAAAAGCAAAATCTCGGAAATTACAAAATGGGACAGGAAAAATTATTTTTATCCGGATTTGCCCAAAGGGTACCAGATTTCCCAGTATGACCAACCAATCTGCCTTGGCGGCCATTTAACATTAACGACATCGCAAGTCGTTAATAAGTTAACGACTTGCGATGTCGAAAAATTTAAGAAAATTCAAATTAGGCGTATTCATCTTGAAGAGGACACGGGGCGATTATTGCATTTTGGGCACATTGGCCATTCTTTAGTTGATTTTAACCGTGCCGGCGTGCCGCTGATGGAATTGGTTACGGAACCGGATTTAAATTCTGGAGAAGAAGCATCGGCATTTGCTCAAGAATTTCAGCTGATATTGAGGTATTTAGGCGTTTCTGATGCTGATATGGAGAAGGGACAGCTCCGGATCGAAGCGAACATCTCGCTGCGACCACTAAATTCTAAGCCCCAAGTTCTAAGTTCTGATTTAGGAACTAAAGTTGAGGTTAAAAATCTTAATTCTTTTAAAGCAGTGCGTGATGCAATTGATTATGAAACTAAGAGGCAATCAGAACTACTTAATAAGGGCAAAAAAATTACACAGGAAACTCGTGGCTGGAATGAGGCGAAGGGGCAAACCGTTTCCCAGCGAGGAAAAGAAGAATCCCACGATTATCGCTATTTTCCGGAACCGGATTTGCCGCCGTTTCGTGTTGATTTTGGCATGGTGGAAGAATTTCGAAAAACGTTTCCGGAATTGCCAAACGACAAGCGCAGTCGGTTTAAAAAACAATATAACCTAAACGACAATCAGATTAATATTTTGGTTGCCGATAAAAAACTTGCCGCATTTTTTGAAAACGTTGTAACCGAATTTATGCAATGGGAAAAAGAAGGGCTCGATAAAGATAGCGTGTTAATTTCCGGTTTGGACACCAAGCCGCATTCTGAAAAAGAGAGGCAGGAACTTATTAATCTGGCTGCAAACTATCTTCTTGGCGACCTATTGGGTCTTTTAAATGAAGCGTCGGCGGAAGTTGACGATATTAGAGTTGATGAAGAAAATTTCGCCGAGTGGATCGGTCTAATCCACCGCAGGGTCATTACTTCCAAAGCCGCCAAAGAAGTGTTGAAAGAAATGTGGGGAAGCGGCAAGGATCCATCGCTTGTTATTAAAGAAAGAGACCTGGTTCAAGTTCAGGACGTGGGCGAACTGGAAAAAGCCGCTTCTAAAGTAATTGGTGAAAATAAAACGGCAGTTAATGATTATAAAAAAGGCAAAGAGGCGTCTCTGCAGTTTTTGGTCGGGCAGGTCATGAAAGAAACCAGAGGTCGCGCCGATCCGGAAAAAATTTCCGAAATCTTGAAAAATTTGTTAAAATAGGATATAATGAAATAATTAAAGAATAAAAAATATGAATTTTTTTAATAAAATAGGGAATAAAATTAAATTAGTTTTATTTAATCCCGATATCCCAAGTTCCTTTTCACCGAAGGAAAAAGCGAAAGAACAAATAGCTCACAAGGAAACGGAAAGACGTAGACAGATTCTAGAAGAGCAAATAAGAGAGAAAGCTATTAAAGGATTGGAAGAAAATATAGCAAAAGAATTAACACCCGAAGAGCAGGAAGAAGCTTATAGAAAGGCGCGAGAAAACAGGGAAAATCAATAAAACAAAATCCGCCCCGCAACTGCGGGGCGGATTTTGTTTTTCCTCAAAAGCTTGCTATAGCAAGCTTTTGAGGCGATTTAAATATTTCCCAAAAATCTTCCAACTATTTTTTCCGCTTCCTTTTCGTTTTTTATCCAGTGGATTCTTTTATCTTTCCTGAACCAAGTCATTTGACGTTTGGCGTATTGGCGGGTATTTTTTTTAATCAAATCTTTCGTTCCTTTTAAGGCATTTTTTTCAAAAGTGTAAGTATTCAACCGATCGGTTTTATACTGACACTTTTTGTTTTTAAGATATTCAATAATTTCTCTGTAACCGATAGCGTCAAAACTTTTTAGTCCCTCACTTTTGGACAAAGATGGGGGATATTTTTTAATTAAGCTTTTTACTTCGTTAATAAGTCCGTCTTCTATCATTAAATCAACCCGTTCATTAATTCGCTGGAAGATTTTTTCTTTAGGCATATCAATTCCAATTTCCAGAAAATCAAAAAGCGGTTTGCCGGTTTTGCGCTGAGCCGAAAAGGGCTTTTTAGTTTTTATCGCGATTTCCAAGACCCGGATAACGCGGCGCGGATTATTCGGGTCAACGATATAAGCGGCTTCCGGATCAAGTTTAACAAGTTTTTCAAAAACATATTTCAAGCCGTATTTTACAATCTCTTTTTCCAGTTTTTTCCGCAATTTAAAATCCGATTTTACTCTCGGAATTTGAAGATTATCAATTACGGCTTTTACATAAAGTCCCGTGCCGCCAACAATGATTGGCAGTTTTCTTTTAGCGATTATTTTTCGTATCGCCTTTATCGCGTCTTGCTTATATTCGGCAACAGTGTAGTTTTGGTTGGGATTTTTGATGTCTATCAAATGGTGGGGAATGGCAGCCAATTCTTTTTTGGTCGGTTTTGCTGTTCCGATGTTCATTCCTCGATAAATCTGCCGCGAATCGGCGGAAACAATTTCCCCGCCGAATTTTCGGGCAATTTTAATAGCCAACGCCGTTTTCCCCGACGCCGTCGCCCCAACAATCACAATAATTTTAGAAAGTTTAGGATTTTTTCTCAATTTCGGAAAGGATTTTGGATTTGAATTTTTCAAGTTTTTCGGTGGCGATTCCCGTTTTGCCGCGCTGGCGCACCGCAACTGCGCTGCTTTTTTCTTCCTTGTCGCCGACCACTAAAATATAAGGGATTTTTTCCAGTTCAGCTTCGCGGATTTTTTTGCCGATTGTCTCATTAGCGTCGTCTAATTCGGCGCGGATATTGTTTTTTAGAAGTTCCGCGCAAACTTTTTTGGCGTATTTTTCATGCCGCGAACCAACCGGTAAAATTTTAACCTGCACCGGCGAAAGCCATACCGGAAAAGCGCCTTGATAATTTTCAACTAAAATTCCAATAAATCTTTCAAACGAGCCAAAGACCGCGCGGTGAATCACCACCGGTTTTTCTTTTTCCCCTTTTTGATTGACAAAACCTAAATTGAATTTTTCAGCCATATTAAAATCAACTTGAATGGTGCCAAGCTGCCATGAACGATTAAGCGAATCCTTGACATGGATTTCAATCTTAGGGCCGTAAAACGCGCCCTCCTTCGGCTCAAGCTCGTATTTGATTTTATTTTTCTTTAACGCTTGCGCCAGCGCTTCCTCGGCCTTGTCCCAAAGTTCTTTATCTCCCATCGCTTTATCCGGGCGGGTGGCAAGGTGATAACTGGTCTTAAATCCGAAAATTTTATAAAAACCGTTAATTAATAAAATCAAACGGTCTATCTCTTCCAAAAGTTGGTTGGGCCTGACATAAATATGGGCGTCATCCATTGTGATTTGGCGCACTCTGAACAGGCCGTTTAAAACACCCGATAATTCATTGCGATGAAGCCGGCCAATTTCTGAAAATTTTAATGGCAAATCCCGCCAGCTTCTGACTTTTGAAGAATAAATAATCGTGCTTTCCGGGCAATTCATCGGTTTTAAAACGAATGTCTGGGTATCAGCTTTTAATGAATACATCATTTCTTTGAAAAACTTAAAATGTCCCGATTTTTCAAATAAGTCCTTGCGGACCATAATCGGAGTTGAAATTTCTTGGTAATCTTGCTTATCGAGCGCTTCGCGGATAAGTTTTTCAAGTTCTTTGAAAATAATCATTCCTTTCGGATGCCAAAAAGCCGCTCCCGGTGAAATTTCATGGAAAGAATATAGGTCCAAACGTGTTCCTAATTCCTGATGACTTAATAATTGTTTTTTTGGTGTTTTCATAATTTTTAAATTTTTAGTTCTTGGGCGCTGTCGCAGATTATGCTTAAAGTTCCGTCGCGTTCGGACACTTTACCTTGGACCATAACAATTTTTTCCTCTTGCCAAACTTCCGGGTTTTTTTCAAGCGTATCAGGGAAAACAACCACCTCTATCTTATTAGCCCAATCTTCAAGTTTTGTAAAGAGCATAAGCCGGCCGTTTTTGGTTACAAATTTTTGGACACTGCTTATAATGCCGCCGATAGCCACTCTCTGATTTATCAAAGAGGGCTTGATTTTTTGGATACTAAGCGATCTTTTTTCGATGATTTCGCGGTATTCTTGCATCGGATGTTCGGAAGTATAGAGCCCCAAGAATTCTTTTTCCCAAGCCAACTTTTCTTTTTTTGTCACCGGTTCAATTTTTGCAAGTTTAAGGGGCGACAAATGCGAATAAGAATCAAAGAGGCCGATCTGGGTTGAATTTTTATTTTTACTTATATCTCTCAAATATCTGGAAATTTCTTCCAAATTTGTTAGAAGCATGCGGCGTTCGCCAAAAGTGTCCAAAGCGCCGCATTTTATGAGCGCTTCAAGCGATTTTTTGTTCAGGTCGCTGGCTGGGATTCTTTCTAAAAAATTATCAAGATTACTAAAATGATTGCCCTGTCTTTTCTTGATAATGCTTTCTATGGCATTTTGGCTTAAATTTTTAATTGCGGATAGGCCAAATCTGATTTTTACCCCGACGCTGCGGTCGGGGTCCCGACCCGAAGGCGTCGGGATCAATGTAAAATTTTCTAAACTTTCATTAATATCGGGCGGCAAAATTTCAATCCCCATTGTTTTGGCCTCGTTCATTAACACGGCAATGCGGTCTAAATCAAAACTTTCGGCATTTAGGAGCGATGTCATAAATTCGGCGGGATATTTTGTTTTCAAATATGCTGTTTGGTAGGCGATTAAAGCGTAGCAGGCGGCATGAGAGCGATTGAAGCCGTAACGGGCAAACGGTTCTATGAAATTCCAAATCTTTTCTGCTGTTTGAGCGTCTACCCCGTTACTAATCAATCCTTTTACAAATTTTTCGGATTGTTCGTCTAAGAGTTTTTTGATTTTTTTGCCCACCGCTTTCCTCAAAATGTCGGCCTCGGCAAGAGTGAAACCGGCTAATTGATTGGCTATCTTTAAGACCTGTTCTTGGTAAATCGCAACGCCATAAGTATTTTTAAGAATCGGCTCAAGCTTCGGATGGATGTAGGTTACTTTTTCTTTGCCGTTCTTGCGCGCGATGTAAGTCGGGATGAATTCCATCGGGCCCGGCCGGAAAGCCGCCACCATGACGATAATATTTTCCAGCTCGGTTGGTTTAAGTTCTCTAAGATATCGCCGCATACCGCTTGATTCGAGCTGGAAAACGCCGGTAGTGTCGGCGCGCTGGAGCAATTTAAAAGTTTCAGGATCGTTTAGGGGAATGTCATAAATATTGATTTTTTTACCGTAATTTTTTTCAATAAGTTCTAGAGTTTTTTCAATTATAGTAAGATTTCTTAACCCCAAAATATCCATTTTTAAAAGACCGAGCGCCGTGACAGAGCGCATCTCATATTGAGTAACCAGCGCCTGTTCTTCCCCCTGCTTTCCACTGGATTTTACCGCCCACTGAAGCGGCATATAGTTGATAATAGGATCTTTGGTAATAACAACGCCGCAAGCGTGAGTGGAAGCGTGCCGGGCGACTCCTTCCAGTTTTTTGGCTGTTTGGATTAATTGGCGGGCTTGGGGATCGGTGTCGGTGGCTTGCTTGAGTTCGGCAATTTCGGCCAATGCCTTTTCAAGAGTTACATTCGGGCCGAAAGGCACCATTTTGGCGATGCGATCGCAGAAGCCATAAGAAAATCCCAAGGCGCGGCCCGCGTCGCGGATAGCGGCGCGGGCCGCCATCGTTCCGAAAGTGATAATTTGAGCCACATGCTCCCGGCCGTATTTCCGGGCGATATAATCCAAGACCTCATTGCGGCGATGGTCGGCGAAATCAAGATCAATATCTGGCGGCTCTATGCGGTCCGGATTTAAAAATCTTTCAAAAAGCAGGGCGTATTTTATCGGGTCAAGGTTGGTAATTCCGATAAGGTATGAAATTAAAGATCCGGCAGCCGAACCGCGGCCCGGGCCGACGGCAATTCCCTGGCTTTTTGCCCAATTTACAATATCCCAGACAATCAAAATATAAGACGCAAAGCCGGTTTTTTTGATAATATCAAGTTCGAACCTAAAACGATTGGCTAATTCTTCCGGCGCTTCTTTAAGTGAGTTATAACCAAATCTGCCTTTTAGCCCCGAAGTTGCCAGCTTTTCGAGGTAGTTTTCGCTGGTTTCGCCGTCAGGAAGTTCAAAGGGAGGGAATTGAAGTTTTCCCATATCAAATTCAAAATCAATCGCGTTAACAATTTTTTCAGTATTTTCAATTGCTTCAGGCAGTTCTTTGAAAAACTCTGCCATTTCTTCCGCCGATTTTAGCGACAAATCAAAACCCTTAAGTGATAAACGATTAGAATCGGAAACTTTATTGCCGGTGCCGATTGCTATTAAAACATCATGGTAATCTTCATCTTCCTTATTAATATAATGGACATCGTTACTGGCCAAAAGAGGAATATTTAATTTTTTGGCGAAATTAATTACATCAACGTACAGATTTTTATTGTCCGATTTTATAAAATGCGGCTGAATTTCAATATAGAAATTGCCATCTCCGAAAATTTCCCGGTATTCTTTGGCGGTCGTTTCAGCTTTTTCCATTTGATTGGAATAAATAAGATGAACTAATTCGGACTGCATACAACCGCTCAGGCAAATTAAACCGTCGGCGTATTGGCGAAGAAGATTTTTATCAATTCTTGGTTTGTAATAAAAACCTTCAAGATGGGATTTGGTTATAAGGCGGACTAAATTTTTATATCCGGTTTTGTTTTTTACGAGAAGCGTTAAATGGAAGCGGCGGTTATCGGGGCCGGGGTTTTTATCAAACATGTCGCTTGTGACATATATTTCGCAGCCGATAATCGGCTTTATCCCAGCTTTTTTTGCTTTCTGAAAAAATTCAACAGCGCCATATAAGGCGCCGTGATCAGTTATTGCCAAGGCAGTCATGCCAAGTTCTTTTGTCCGCGCTATCAGAGCATCGATTTTCGCGAGACCGTCAAGCAAACTATAGTGGCTGTGGACGTGTAAATGGGTAAAGCTCATAAATAAAATTCAAAATTTGTTTTAATTTTAGCACTTTAAATTTTTTAAAACAAAATTTCCTAATATTTTAAAAGGGAATTTTCTGAAATCAAAAATTAACGCATAATTTGACGATCGTTCGGGAATGCGTTAATTTAGTTTGTAATGTCTAAAATACGAAGTTTAAATAAAAGAAAAATTTTATTTGCGCTAGCGGCGGGAATTAGTCTTGGATTACATCGGTCGCCTCAACAGTATTTTAAAATTTTGGGCGACATTCCCAAAGAATGGAAAAAAATGAAAAGGCGTTATCTTCAGGATTGTATTCGAGAGTTTTATAATGACAAATTAGTCAGTTTTAAAGAAAGCGCCAATGGAATGTGTAAAGTTACGTTAACCGAAAAGGGGAAACGAAAAATTATCGCTTTTAACGTAGATAATTTAGCAATTAAAAAACCAAATTCATGGGATAAAAAATGGAGGATGGTTATTTTTGATATTCCAGAATCGAAAAAGAAAGCTCGAAATGCCCTGCGTCAAAAACTTAGAGATATGGATTTTTATTGCTGGCAGAAAAGTGTTTTTGTTCATCCTTATAATTGTTTGGAAGAAGTGGAATTTTTAGCAGAACTTTTTCAAGTTAGGCCGTACGTAAGATTTTTTGAGGCCTCTAAGATTATGAATGAATCGGAGTTGTTATTGCATTTTGACGATATTTTAAAATCCTAAAATATTTTAAGATACCCTAAAATAAAAAATTAACGCAAAATCCAACGATCGTCTATGGAGTACGTTAATTTTATTAACTATTGCTGAAAAAGTTTTTATATGTTAATCTGTGAAAGTTAAATTTTTAGTTTTTCATTTTTAATTTTTAATTTAAAACATGGGTGGAGTACAGCCAAAAAGGCATACGAAAGGGAAAAGAAACCGGAGGCGGTCTCATTTAGCGCTTAAAAAAACATTTCTTTCAATTTGTTCCAAATGCGGCAAGGCGGTTTTGCCGCACCATATTTGCGCTTATTGCGGATTTTATAACGGCAAGGAAGTCGTTGATGTTTTTGCCAAAATGGATAAAAAGGAAAAGAAAAAACGGCAGAAAGAAGAAGCGGCAGCTCACGAAGCACCCGGAAAACATCCGTCGGGCGGAGCGACGCCGGAATTAAATCCCGAAAAACTTTCAAGAAAATGAAACCAATTTTTATTATCGGTATAATTGTATTGGTTGCGATTGTAGGCGCTTGTTTTTATTTTTATGGCGGGAAAACCGAGGCGGAATTCGTCGTTGTTAAAAAAGGCGATATTGTTTCCGAAGTTAGCGTTACCGGCCGCGTTAAGCCATTTAAGAGTGTTGATTTAGCTTTTGAAAAAAATGGCCGGATTGTTTCAGTTTTGGCCGATGTCGGCGATTATGTCGGCGCGGGGCAAATTTTGGCAAGGCAGGACAGCTCGGAGTTGTCGGCTCAGCTTTCAAAAGCGCAGGCGGACTTGGCCGCGAAAAAGGCAGATCTTGATAAATCACGGGTTGTTTTGGCGAATTATTATTCCGGCATTGTAGACACTTTAAACGACGCTTATATTAAAGCCGATGACGCCGTAAGGAAACAGGCCGGTTCTATGTTCACCGATGCCGAATCGGATACGCCGAAATTGAGTTTTTCAACCACAAATTCGCAGGCGCAAACTGATTCACAGAATGGCCGGCTGGTGTCAAGATCAGAACTCAGTACTTGGCGGCAGGAGCTTAGCGTGTTGAGCGCCGCCTCTTCGGATAACGATCTTTTTTTGGCGCTTATAAAATCTAAAGTGCATCTTTCTATAGTAAGTGCGTTTCTAATAAGCATGACAGATGCTCTTGAAAAGGCCACCGGTCTTGCCCAATCAACATTGGATTCTTACAAAGCTGGCATTACCACGGGCCGGACTAACGTTAATACCGCCCTGACTAACATCACGGACCAGAACCAGAGCATTAATTCCCAAAAAGCTACTGTCGCTTCTGAAGAAGCGGCAGTTAAATCTTACGAAGCATCCATAGAAAATATTGAAGCGCAAATTTCAAAAACCGTTTTGTATTCTCCGATTAGCGGCATAGTGACAAAGCAAGACGCCAAAGTTGGAGAAATTGCTGCTGCCAGTACGGTTTTAGTTTCCGTCATGTCGGCATCGCAGTTTGAAATTGAAGCGAATATCCCGGAAGTTGATATTGCCAAAGTTAAAATTGGCAACTCGGCTAATACAACTCTTGACGCTTATGGCAATAGCATTGTTTTCGAGGCAAGAGTGTCGGCAATTGACCCGGCAGAAACTGTAATTGAGGGCGTGGCAACTTATAAAACTACTTTCCAATTTCTCAAAAGAGACGGACGCATAAAATCGGGGATGACCGGCAACGTTGATATTCTCTCGGAAAAACATTCCGATGTTTTGGTTATTCCCAACCGGCTGGTAACCGAAAAAAATGGTGAAAAATTTGTTGCCATTCTTGAAAATGGCAATCAAAAAGAAGTTCAAATTAAAACCGGCCTGCGCGGCTCCGACGGCAATATTGAAATTCTTGAGGGTCTTAAAGAAGGGGATAAGATAGTCATCAACGAATAACGAATCAGTTGCGAATAAACGAATAATGAAACATATGAAAACATATTTGGGTCATATTCAATTAAATGTTAAGAATCCGGAAGTTTCATTTCCATTCTATAAAGATTTATTCAAATATTTTGAGTATGAAACAATCTGCGACGAAGAGGATTGTTTTGGTGCAAGCAATGACACAACCGACTTTTGGATTACGGCCACCGGGAAAGATTATAAAAGTAGCTTGTTTCATAGAAAAAATACCGGCATAAATCATCTTTGTTTTAGGGTAGATTCAAAAGAAAAAATTGACCAATTTTATAAAGAATTTCTTAAACCAAAAAATATTTCGATTCTATATAATACTCCAAAATCATTTCCCGAATATACATCTGATTATTATGCCGTCTTTTTTGAGGATCCGGACAGGATAAAATTGGAAGTTACTTTTTATTCTAAATAAATTATCTTTCGTGATTTTAATAATATTCAGAAACAGATAATTATGCCGGAAGTAAAAAGAAAGGATTTAATTTTTCCTGAATTGAGCTATCAAGTTATTGGTTGTGCTTTTGACGTCTATAACGCTTTGGGCGGCGGCCATCATGAAAAATATTATCAGCGCGCATTAACAGAAGCGTTAAAAGAGAGAAGGTTAAAAACTGTAGAACAAGTTTATTATCCGGTAGCATTTAATGGAAAAATTGTCGGTAGAAACTTTTTTGATTTTTTAATTGATGACAAATTAGTAGTGGAGATTAAAAAAGGTAATAATTTTTCAAAAAAACATATTGATCAGGTTTTGGAATATTTAAAAACCAGCAATATAAAGCTTGCTATTTTAATCAATTTTAATCAATTTTGGGTCTAGTGAGGTCAGTTTTAAAAGAATTGTAAACTTCAATTCGTAATTCGTTTATTCGTAATAGATTCGTTATTCGCTGATAATCAATCTATGGCGCTTATTGAGGTAAAAAACCTGGAAAAAATTTACTATGATGGGATGGAAACCGCGGCTTTAAGAGGCCTGACTTTTAATATTGAAGCCGGCGAATTTGTGGCTATTATGGGGCCATCGGGTTCGGGCAAGTCAACCCTGCTCCATATTTTGGGGTTTTTAGACCGGCCAACCAAAGGCGAATACCGATTTGACGGAAGAACAATTGACGAATATTCGGATGAAGAACTGGCGCGGGTGCGAAATAAAAAAATGGGTTTTGTTTTTCAAACATTTAATCTTCTAAGGCGCACTAATGTTTTTGATAATGTAAAATTGCCGCTTTTATATTCCGACATTAATCCGTTGAAGTGGGACGACATGGCTCTTAAAGCCGTTAAAGCGGTGGGTATGTCGCAGCGCCTTAATCACGAACCGTCGCAGCTTTCCGGCGGTGAACAGCAAAGGGTTGCCATCGCGAGGGCCGTTGTTAATAATCCGCTTTTGATTTTTGCCGACGAACCGACCGGCAATTTGGACTCAAAGTCCGGCGGCCAGGTTATGGAAATAATAGAATCGCTTCACGGTCTGGGCCACACTGTTATTTTAATAACCCACGAGACCTATACCGCCGAATACGCCCAAAGAATCATCCGCATCAAAGACGGGCTGATTGAAAGCGATGAGAAAATAAAAGACCGCCATCACGCCGGGGATCATAAATTTATTAAATAACCTCCCAATGCATTTAAAAGATAGTTT